>Ga0315534_1000255_pt1 | contig 34775 bp, 29 predicted proteins | sample SalMarSW160240MG_FD_203094 | JGI IMG/M metagenome (GOLD analysis project Ga0315534, IMG submission 203094) | Salt marsh sediment microbial communities from the Plum Island Ecosystem LTER, Massachusetts, United States - Salt Marsh Sediment SW1602-40 ...
TGTCAGGATGCCGGAAACAGGGCCAGATGATCATCTTATTCTTGATGATATTTATATTGCATCACTTACCGGAGCCCAGATACCATTGTCTCAGCTTGCCAGCATCGGATTCTCCGGTTCACCCACGCTGATACAGCACTATAACAATGAAAGAGCGATGACTGTTTCATCATCCGTAAGAACGGGATTCAATACTGACAGGGTTACCAGGGAGATACTCTCGGAAATCAGGAATCTGAATCTTCCGGAGGGATTTAAGATAGTTGAGGCAGGCGAGATTGAAAGCAGGCGGGAAAGTTTCGAAGGGATCGGAACAGCGATAATTATTGCAATTTTTGGGATTTTTGCCATACTGATACTTGAATTCAGGACCTTCAAGAGCACGCTTATAGTCCTTTCGGTCATTCCGCTGGGGATCATCGGGGGACTCGTTATGTTATGGCTGACAGGCAATACTCTCTCATTTGCTGCAGCAATAGGTTTTGTGGCTTTAACAGGTATTGAGATTAAAAATTCCATCCTGCTGGTCGATTTCACCAACCAGCTTCGCGAGCAGGGTACTCCTCTTAATGATGCCATAATAGAGGCCGGTGAGATACGATTTCTTCCTGTACTTCTCACAACCCTGACAGCGATAGGAGGACTTTTGCCGATTGCACTGAGCAGGTCGGCACTCTATTCACCGCTTGCTTTCGTGATCATAGGAGGGTTGATAACCTCTACACTTCTTGCGAGGCTGGTCACTCCTGTAATGTATAAAATTATACCACCTAAAATCTGAAAATAGTAGCGACGTTGCATGCAACGTCGCTACGAAGATGTATAAATAAATTTCTGAACCTGACACCATTTATATGATAATAATTTCATAACTTGTATGGTTCAAAATCCGATCTGTAACTAAACACAATCAACATGAGAATTCTTATTATTGGATGTATTGCATTTGTAATCTGGTGCTTCGTTTCCGCATGGCTGTATAACGATCATCTTCTTCCGGCACTTAAAAAACCGGCTGCAGTTGTTACAGTTCAGGATACCGGGACCAGTGAGGCAGATTCTTTAGCAAAGCTTAAAGCAATGATGCCCGAGGACCTCAAGATCTATTTTGAATTTAATGACTCAAAATTCAAACCTGATCCGCAAACTGACAGCAGAGTAGCTGAATTTAAGGCATGGCTCGATAAATATCCGGGTTCAAAGCTGAGTGTGACAGGTCACACCGACCTGGTAGGAACTCCTGAATACAATCAGGCTCTGGGGTTGAAAAGAGCTGAAATTATTGGCAAATACCTTGAGAACCAGGGAATTGATGCGGGGAAAATATTGACACAATCCCTGGGAGAAAGTAAAGCTGCTGCAGGTTACATTACCAAAGAAGGGAGAGCGCAGAACAGAAGAACAGAAATAACTATTAAAATGTAATAATATGACACTATCATTTATTCAACTCGTATCTGTTACAGGAGCAGTGATTACTATCATAGCCCTGCTCCTGGTTGCAGCAATAATAGGATATCTGACCGCATGGTTTTATGCAAAATCAGTTTATAAACCCATAATCAAGGGTTTGGAAGAAGAAAAGGAAAATATGCTTAAACAGGTTGCCGGACTGAAAGAAGATGTAGCTAAACTTAATAGCAATATTGATGACCTGAACGGAAAAGTCGCCAAACTGGAGGAAGAAGCAGCAAAAAAAGATAATGAGATAAAGGAACTGAAAAGTAGAAAAGAATAACTAATCCTGCCAGGTAAATTTTATGATATCATTATTCCCGTAAAATACATTTTCAGGGATGATATACTATTTGTTTTGCCGGTATCATTATGTAGCTTTAATGGCTCATATCAATATGATCAATAGAAATAAATTATTTACACATGAAAACATCACGAAGGACATTCATTAAAACAGGTACTCTGGTCGTTTTAGGAAGTGCAGTCTTGCCAAAAACGGCATTCGGCTCCGCCCCCAAAAAAGGTATAGTCGGACTGCAGCTTTATTCTATCCGTGCCGATATGTCGAAGGATCCGCTGGGATCACTGAAGCAGGTGGCCGAAATGGGTTATGAGTATGTGGAACATGCAGATTACAGGAACAGGAAATTCTATGGTTATGCACCGGCAGAGCTCAGAAAGATACTTGATGACCTCGGGCTTAATATGGTAAGCGGGCATACAGTAATGGGCCGTCAGCACTGGGATGAAAAAAAACAGGATTTCTCCGACAGCTGGAAATGGACCGTCGAGGATGCTGCCGTACTCGGCCAGAAATATGTTGTTAGTCCCTCCATGGACAATAGCATGAGGAATAAATATGATGATTTCATGCGTTACATGGATGTTTTTAATAAATGCGGGGATTTATGTAAGGCACATGATATGAAATTCGGCTACCATAATCACGATTTTGAGTTCAGGGAAAAACTGAATGATAAAAAGCTGTTCGACATTATGATGACAACCCTTGATCCTGACCAGGTTGTGATACAGCTCGATATCGGTAATATGTACAATGGAGGAGCGGTGGCTCTTGAAATCGTAAATCAGTATCCCGGCAGGTTCGAAAATCTTCATGTAAAGGATGAAATAAAAGCTGAAGGAGGGAATGAACCTTATGAAAGTTGTATTATAGGAGAAGGAATAGTTGAAGTTAAAAATGTACTTGACCTCGCAACTAAAATAGGCGGTACTAAGGTTTATATCATCGAACAGGAATCCTACCAGGGTAAAACACCCATGGAGTGTGTAAAAACTGATCTGGAGATTATGAAGGAATGGGGATATTGTTAATTTTCTGACATGTAAAAAATATACCAGCCTTACCAGACTAAAACTATATAAGATCAGATTGTTCTGATCAGTCTTCAATGGCAGAATGGTAATCCTGTAAAGACCTTACAAGATATTTGCCGTTCTGCCTTTCTTTAATACCCTTTGTTGCGGAAAGTGCTGCTGAGGTAGTGGTAATATAAGGAATACCATACTTGATGGCATCTTTTCTTATGTAAGAATCATCATATTCGCTTAAGCGGCCTGCCGGTGTGTTAACAACCAGGTCGATTTCCCCGTTTTTTATGGCATCAATAATATTGGGCCTGCCCTCATGGACCTTCAGGATCAACGTTGCCGGAATACCATGTTCTTCAAGAAACTGCTTTGTACCTCCGGTTGATAGTATATTGAATCCCATATCACGAAAATTCCTGGCAAATTCAATGATACGGTTTTTATCACGGTCGGCAATTGTGATCAGGACGGTTCCTTGCACCGGAAGTGGTGACTGGGTGGCCTCCTGGGATTTAAAAAACGCCATGCCGTATGAATCAGCCATTCCAAGTACCTCACCGGTGGAGCGCATCTCAGGACCAAGCAGGGGATCAATAGCAGGGAACATATTGAAAGGGAAAACAGCCTCCTTGACTCCATAGTGCTTTATACTCCTGTTCCTGAGGTTAAAATCTGACAATTTTTGTCCCAGGAGTATTTGTGTGGCAATCCTTGCCATTGAAATATCACAGACTTTTGAAACAAGCGGAACAGTCCTCGAAGCCCTTGGATTGGCTTCCAGGATATATACCACATCCTCATAAATTGCATACTGGATATTCAGAAGACCCACAACATTTAATTCCATGGCAAGCCTTCGGGTGTAATCATAAATTGTCTTTTTATGTTCTTTCTCTATCACAACAGGAGGGATTACACAGGCTGAGTCACCCGAATGTATTCCGGCATACTCAATATGCTGCATCACTGCAGGGACAAAGGCATCGGTCCCGTCAGATATTGCATCCGCTTCCGATTCAATTGCATCTTCGAGGAATTTATCGAGAAGAAGGGGTCTGTCGGGAGAAACGTCAACGGCTCTTGTCACATATTCTTCAAGCATATCCTCGTCGAGGATTATTTTCATCGCCCTTCCTCCAAGCACATATGAGGGCCTTATCATAAGGGGATACCCTATCTCTTCAGCTATTGCCAGTGCCTCCTCAAGGTTACCGGCCATACCTGATTCAGGCTGGGGGATACCCAGTTTTGTTATTATCTGTCTGAAGCGGTCACGATCTTCAGCAAGATCAATGGTTTCGGGTGTTGTTCCAAGTATTTTCACTCCTGCCTCGGCCAGCTCCCTGGATAGGTTAAGAGGAGTCTGCCCTCCGAACTGGACAATGACCCCTTCAGGCTTTTCCTTTTCATAGATGCTAAGCACATCTTCGGCTGTGAGAGGCTCGAAATAGAGCTTGTCGGAAGTGTCATAATCAGTGGAGACTGTTTCGGGATTACAGTTTACCATTATCGATTCGTATCCTGCATCGCGAATGGCAAAGGCAGCATGAACACAACAATAGTCGAATTCAATGCCCTGGCCTATTCTGTTGGGACCGCCGCCCAGCACCATGATCTTTTTCCTGTTGCTGACCTCAACCTTGTCAGGGGCATTATAGGTTGAGAAATAATATGAGGCATTTTCAACACCGCTGACAGGAACAGGTTCCCACGACTCCTTCAATCCCAGTGAAATCCTTTTTTCCCTTATTTCCCTTTCCGCGATACCCAGCAGCTTTGACAGGTACTTATCAGCAAATCCATCTTTTTTTGCCTGTATCAGAACATCATCCGGAGGCATTTTCCCCCTGAAGGCAAGAATCTTCTCTTCTTCATCAACCAGCTCCTTCATTTGTTGTATGAACCATGACTTGATGTGAGTTTTGATATGAAGATCCTCAATATCAGCACCTTTACGCAATGCTTCGTACATTATGAACTGCCTTTCGCTCGAAGGATTCTTAAGCAGGGCTATAAGTTCTTCAAGAGGTTTTTTATTGAAGTCATTGGCAAAGCCAAGTCCGTACCGGCCGATCTCAAGTGACCTTATTGCTTTCTGAAAAGCCTCTTTATAATTCTTCCCGATACTCATAACCTCACCTACAGCCTGCATCTGAGTGCCGAGTTTATCCTCGAGGCCGTCAAATTTCTCAAATGCCCAGCGTGCGAATTTTACAACTACATAATCACCTCCGGGTGTATATTTATCGAGTGTCCCTTCCCGCCAGTATGGTATTTCATCAAGAGTAAGTCCCCCTGCAAGCAGCGATGAGACGTAGGCAATGGGGAATCCTGTTGCCTTGGAAGCCAGAGCAGAAGATCTCGAAGTACGAGGGTTGATCTCAATAACTACCACCCTTCCTGTTTCGGGATCATGCGCAAACTGAACATTTGTTCCCCCTATTACTTGTATAGCTTCAACTATGTCGTATGAGTATTTCTGAAGGCGTTTCTGGAGATCTGGCGATATCGTCAGCATTGGTGCCGTACAAAAGGAATCACCGGTATGAATACCCATGGCGTCTACATTCTCAATGAAGCAGACGGTTATCATCTGGTTTTTGGCATCCCTGACGACTTCAAGCTCCAGCTCCTCCCATCCAAGGACAGATTCTTCTATTAGAACCTGATTTACCATGCTTGCTGCGAGGCCCCTGCCTGCAATTACCTGCAGTTCCTCAAGGTTATAAACAAGTCCCCCGCCTGTACCACCCATGGTATAGGCAGGTCGCACAACAACAGGATAACCAAGTTCAGCAGCTACAATCCCGGCATCTCCAATGCTGTTTACCGCCTTGCTTTTTGGCATTTCGATACCAAGCTTGTTCATGGTCTCCTTGAAGGCTGTCCTGTCTTCACCACGTTCTATAGCGTCAATATTTACACCTATGACTTTTACATTATATTCTTTGAGAATACCCTTTTTTGCGAGCTGTGAGGAGAGATTCAAACCTGTTTGTCCTCCCAGGTTAGGCAGCAGTGCATCGGGACGTTCTTTCTTAATGATCTCGGTGAGGGCATATTCATTAAGGGGTTCAATATATGTGACATCTGCCATTCCGGGATCTGTCATTATCGTCGCCGGATTTGAATTGACAAGTATGATCTTATAACCTAATGACCGTAATGCTTTGCAGGCCTGAGTCCCCGAGTAGTCAAATTCACAAGCCTGCCCTATGATTATGGGACCGGAGCCTATAATCAATATTTTATTTATATCTTCTCTGCGTGGCATGGTGATTCTGAATACGGCCCGTAAGATAAAAAATCAATTCGGAAAGGTGAGAAGTTATGGTATCAAAACAATGAGAAAGATATGAACCGTTTGGATTATTATCTCCCCCTTTGAAGGGGGTTGGGAGGCATTTACAGAAAAACCACTATTTTTGACATATGGTTCAATACATAAACAAAATATGGCCGGGGGGTTTAATTACTATCCTGTCTTTATTTCTCAATAGTATGGCGGCCGGACAGAGCTTCTCCAGCAGCAACCTGCCGATCATCATTATTAATACTGATGGAGGTTCTGCTATCCCGGATGAACCGAAGATACCGGCAACAATGAAAATAATATACAAAGGTGAGGGCGAAAGAAACTACGTATCGGATCAGTATACTCCGGAATACCTTAATTATGACGGGAGGATAGGTATCGAGATAAGGGGTTCCTCATCACAATATTCTGAAAAGAAACAATATGGCTTCACAACCCGGCAGGAAGATGGTATTACAAATAATAACGTGAGCTTGCTGGGCATGCCTGCCGAAAATGACTGGATACTGAACAGCATGGTATTCGATTCAGCCCTGATACGCGACTATCTTTGTTTTAACCTTTCCAGACAGATAGGAGAATATGCATCCAGGACTGCTTACTGTGAAGTGTTACTCAATGGAAATTACCGGGGCCTCTATCTGCTTGAAGAAAAGATCAAGGCCGATAATAACAGGGTGGATGTCATTAAGATAGATGTATATGACAATAGTTTTCCGGATATTACGGGAGGGTACATCACAAAAGCTGACAAAACTACCGGAGGAGATCCAATTGCATGGCAATTGCCAACCTACACAGGCGGGTTTGCGGATTTTATACATGAATGGCCAAAACCGGAGCTTGTGCTCCCTGAGCAGAACACTTATATAAAGAATCAGTTTATCACCCTGGCAGAATCAGCAGGTTCGGGGAACACCTCAGCCATTACGGGATTTCCATCAATAATAGATATACCTTCGTTCATTAATTATATGATCATCAGCGAGCTGGGATCAAATGCAGACTCATACCAGTTCAGTACCTATTTTCACAAGGACAGGAATGGAAAACTAAGAGCAGGACCTGTATGGGACTCTGATCTTACCTATGACAATGACCTGTACTTCTGGGGTTTTGACAGGAGCAAACCGAATATATGGCAATTCTGGAATGGTGATAATGAAGGAGCAAAGTTCTGGAGAGATCTTTATCTCAACAACCAGTATAAGTGTTATATGTCACGCAGATGGAATGAGCTGACACAGCCTGGGCAGCCACTTAACATCAACAGCCTGAATGATTTCATCGACCAGACTGTTGATAAGATAAGTGAGGCAATTGTCAGGGAGGATATCCGATGGGATAACGTTAAAGATCATGCTGAGCGAATAGCGGTTATTAAGAATTATCTAGAAGAACGTATACCATGGATGACTGAAAATCTGGGAGACTTTAGCCAGTGCAGCAATGTTGAGGTTCCTCCGCTGGTGATCACAAAGATAATGTATCACCCCGACAGCTCTCTTGTTTACGCTGAAAATGACGACATGGAATTCATGGAGATAACAAATAACGGTTATCAGGAGGTTGATCTTACAGGTATATATTTCATGGGTACAGGACTTGTCTATCAGTTCCCACCGGGATTAAAAGCAGATCCCGGCGAAAAAATATTCCTGGCCGGCAAATCATCTGTTTTTAAAAGCATTTATGGATTAATGGCTCTTGGAGAGTTTACCAGGAACCTTTCAAACAATAGCGAAAGACTGATTCTTGCCGATTGTTTCGGGAATGTAATTGACGATGTTACATATTGTGATACACTGCCATGGCCGGATGCAGATGGAAATGGCTATTACCTTCAGCTAATCAGTCCCGATATGGATAACAATATTCCGGAAAACTGGGTAGCTGCACTGGATAATGACTTATTTGTAGAAGATATTAAAACATCACATAATTTGAGAGTCTTCCCGAATCCCGTGAGCAATTATCTGAATATAGAATCAACAGCTGAAATATTATCAGTGAGTCTCTTCGATCTTACAGGCCGTATTATTATAGCTGACGAACAGGTCAATGCCGGTAATTTCCGGATCAATATGGCAAATCTGCCAGCCGGCTTCTACCTGGTAAGGGTAAAAATATACGGAAGTACAATTACTTACAGGGTAATCAAAATTTAATTACCGGTTAGTCTATATCCAATACTGTAAAATAATTAATGTACCGGATACACTTATTTTCGTGTATAAACATTTGGCTCCTGTATCTCTTTCAGGAAAAAAGTACGGGGCGAGTTATAAAAATTCAGAAAATCATCAGGAAATGGCTGGTCAATATTAAACATTCTGAACCTTGGCATGTAAGTATGTCTCCAGTTTAGTACATATCCTACCGGGTATTTACTCACAACCGGTAACAGTACAGTTGACCACCAGTCATCCATGCCCCATCTTCCTCCTGTTTCACTCAGTGCGGTCAGCTTGTTCCTTTTCAGAGCTTCTGTGGTTACAAAGTTCAGGGCAGTGTCAAGTTCACCGCCGAACTGTTCTCCACGGTCATACATGTCGAGTGAAAGCATATCTATGATATCATCTCCCGGGTACCCCTTCATATATTGTTCAAGACTGGTAACCCTGTCGGTATTATAGGCATAGAGAATATTGTGAAGATCCTTTTTGTCGCGAAGAAATTCTACAGTATATTTCCAGAGAGCGGCATACTCCTCATCGGCGCAAATGTTTGTTCCCCACCAGAAGAATGACCCGGAATGTTCATGGTATGGCCTGAAAATGAATGGGATAGGAGTGCCGTCATTATCTTTCAGTCCGGCGAAGAATGTTGCCAGGCGATCAAGCCAGTTGTTGAACATTTCATGGTTTTTCCCTTCCGGCAGTATTGAGGCCACTACCTCTTTGGAACTAACATCCCAGGCTGTGCCATGCTGAAACCTGGCTCTGCCCTCTGTTTCTTCCGGAACTGGTTCCTGCATTGTTAAGGGATTATCGGCATGCCAGCTGATAGTTATGACTCCTCCGCGCTTGTAATGAGCTTTTACCTGTTCGGCTATCTGTACAAAACTGACTGAATCGAGGCTTCGTTCATTGCCAAGTTCAAGATGGCCGAGCTCGAAACCGGCAACAGCGGGATAATCGCCTGTGAAGTCCTTTGTGTCGGAACGATCATTTTCGTACCACCATTTGTAGCCGTACATCAGGTCATCCTGGTGACCATACATTACACCTTTCTGCTGAAGCTCCCAGAGTGATTTGAACAGGTTGACAGTCTCTTTTGTGGCTTTTTTATCAGCAGGTGCCGGAAGCTTTTGATTACAACCGGTAAGAGCAATTAATAAAATAAGGGCGATTGATTTCAATGTTTTCATGTGTAAATAATTTTGATTTTAAAGATAGTATTTATAAAAATAATTGTTCCCGGACTTTATCTTCAGGATGATACCTTAGCTGCTTTTTCAGGGATAAACAGAGAATTCCCGTTGTTGAATTTCCTGTCCAGTATAAGATCCACAACCTGTACTCCACCCATCATCGTACCATAAAGGCCATGTGCAAATTTTGGCTGATAGAGGTTCCTGATGGGAGTTTTCATCGGAAGGCGTTTTGGCCCGAACTGTGTAACAAGTGAAGCTATATCGTAAATACTTCCTGTTGGAGAGCCTGAGAAACGTGCATAAGTCGCAGGTGTTGATATTTCTTTTACCACAATGTACTTTTTCAGGTCGGGTATGAAATACTTCTCTGCAATATCTATAAGGAAATCAGCCCATTTCTCCTTCTCGGCCCGGTATTTTTCATAATCTCTTTCACGAAGCTCTTTCCACCCATCCATGGCCCATGGTGTACTGCGGATAGTAATTGTATTTTTTGCTCCTGTAGTCAAAGAGGGACAGATAACCGCTGCATGAAAACAATCCTTTGAAAAACCATGATTCCCGGCAAGAAATGCATTGAAAAGCTTTTCAGCTGTTCCAAGTCCGGTTGAAACCACATTGTATGGATAATCGAGATCAAGTTTAGTCATGTCAATTTTATCATCAAGCCCAAGGGCAACATTTACCGATGAAGGTGACATGATGGTATTTTCAAGCTTTTGTATGTATTTCTCCGGGAGGTGCTCATCGCCGACCAGTTGTCGCATAGCAAGCATAGGGTCGACCGTGGTGATTACCCTGTCACCGCGTATCATAGTATTATCACCCTTTACTTTTACACCCGATACAACTCCGTCTTTAACTTCAATTTTTTCGACTTCGGCATTAAAACGTATTTCCGCTCCCAGTGACTGAAATTTTTCAGCCAGTTTTGCCGGATACTCATCGAAGAAACCATAGGGGCGAAAACACCTGGTCATTGATGAGAGCATGGCTCCGGTGGCCAGGATTGCGGAAGCACGGTCAGAAGGGACTCCTGAAAAAGAGGTAAAAGTTTCCATCACCTCTCTCAGCTTCTTATCGGTGATCCTGAATTTATCAAGCAGGCCGGAATATGTCCGGTTGAGATTTGCAATTACCTTGGGCGCCCTGAAGGGTGTTGCCAGGGTATCTTTCAGAGTGGCATTGGCTTTCAGTTTTCTCACCTGTTTAAAAAGGTCAACCGAATATTCCATCAGGGCCCTTATCTTTTCTGCATCGGCAGGAAAAGTTTCCGTCAGGTACCTGGTAAAATTTTCAGAGCCTGCAGGAATCTTGTATTCATCCACATGGTCCCCGTCTACGACCAGCCTGCGCATAAAGTTCTTCTCATATCTTTTCAGCGGCAGGTCAATTTCAAGGTATTCAAGGATATCGACAATATCGGGGAAGAGCTGGGTGGTTTCAAAGACATATCCCTCTTTTACATATGCCGTACTATAACCCCCCGGGTAGCTGTTCTTTTCAATGATCAGGGTTTTCATCCCTGTTGTATTCTTCATCCACATTAATCCCGATGCCAGTCCGCTTAATCCTGCGCCGATAATGATCATGTCATAATGATCTTTGCCGGAAAAATTTGAGGATAATGTATCCCGTTTTAGCTGATAAATATTATTCATGGTAAGAAATGTTAATCAGTATTCATTCACAAGTTACAACGTTTTTGCACCGGAGGCAATTTTTTTTATTCCACTGATGATAGTCAATTGCTGAATCAAATAATAAAACAGAATTTTTCCATATTTTTATTGGCTGATATGAATTCAAAATAAACTCTTTTATCAAAACAATAACCAATAATTTAAATTGGTGATACTTTGTGTCTTCGTGACTTGGTGGCAATTTTTCTTCGCCACAAAGGCACCAAGACTCCACGGTTCACCAAGAAACTTAATAATTACCATTAAGAGGTTATAAGTCAATGTCTTATATATTGAGCACACGTTACTTAAATATCTTATTATGAAAAGGCTAGTATTTATTTTTCTGGTGTTGATGGTTATTCTGGTATGCTTTGACTGCAGACGCGATGCTGAAAAAATTATTGGTATCAAGATCTATGAGTATAGCAATGACTTTAATTTGCTCATCGACAAGTGGAAAGAGATGGGTATCAACACTGCATTTGTAAGCGAAGAGCTGGCAGCCAATGTACTATTCAGGCAGTTACTGAAGGAAAATAACATACAGGTTTTTATCATCTTCCCGGTGTTCTATGATCCTGAACAACTACAGCAGGATAGTACATTATATGCAATTACCGATAAAGGCGTAATAGCGAAAGATGACTGGGTGGAGTTTGTTTGTCCGTCACGTGAGGTATTTCGTAAAATGAAAGTTGATGAAGCTGCTGATATGATCAAAACACTTGAACCGGATGGTCTGAGCATCGATTTTATCCGTCAGTTTGTATTCTGGGAAATGATCTATCCCGAAAAGACGGCAGAGAGTATTGACGCAGCATGCTTTTGTGACAGCTGTGTGGGAAGCTTCTGCAGGCTGAAAGAGATTATCCTGCCTGATACTTGTATAACAGTTGCACAAAAAGCAGATTATATAGTGGATTTTTATTCAGAGGGCTGGAACGAATACCGCTGTGACATGATCACATCAATGGTTAAGGATATTGCAAATACAGTACGCAGCATCAAACCCGATATCAAAATCAATGTTCATGCTGTACCCTGGAGGGATGAGGATTTTGGTGGTGCAAACATCAGGGTGGCAGCACAGGATCTGCAAAAGATTGCACCCCTGGCCGATTACATATCCCCCATGTGTTATTCACAGATGCTCAGGCGTGATGCCGGCTGGATCGGATCAGTTGTGACAGAGATGGATAAGAAAGCATCAGGAAAGATATTACCAAGTATACAGGTGTATCCATATTATATTGATGATCCTTTTACAGTTGAGGATTTCAGAGATTGTGTTAATACCGCTTTGCAGTCACCCTCACGGGGAGTGGTATTTTTTTCGTGGCCGTTGTTTGAGAAAGATCCTGAGAGGATGGAAATCAATAGTAAATAGTCACCAGCCAGGGGCCGGGTTCATTTATAGTTAACCTTACCTCACAATTTAGAGTTGACGTATTCAATGCGTTAGGGGCGTTGAATTTGATCTTTCCCTCGAAAGGAAACTGAACATTCTCAAAACCCACAAAATTGTTTGTTATATTTTCTGTTCCTGAGCTTCCCTGGAGCATCAGGTCAGTTATGGTCATATAAGTTGCTGATTCACCTGTACGTGAGATTTTGTATTTGACATATTTACGCTCATCACCCATTTTCATGCATGTAACCCTCCCTACATTGCTTCGATACCCTATAACATAAGGAGATATGGCTTTTTCACCGATATAGTTATCATCTTTCCAGATACCTGTAAGCACTGAATCTCTGTCCACAAGTTTGATAATAAATTCACCCTTGCCATTTCTCATCCCCCTTTTCCACTCACCTTTATAAACTTCACCTGTCTCCCAGACATAAGTTCCTTCACCATCAGGAAGGCCTTTCTTAAATTCACCGGTATACTTGTCAACACCTGACGCCTCACCCTTACCGTCAGCCAGGCCCTTTTTGCAGGGTCCGGTATATGAGTCACCAATTCCTGGCAGTAGGACCTTACAGGCGTTTTGGCAATAAAGAGCCGTTGTTAATAATGACATTGTCATCATTGCTGTGAGAAGAAATACTTTTTTCATTTTCTGGAATTTATGTAAAAAAAGAAACTTTTAATTAACTGACTTACAGCAAAAATCGCACCAGAAAACAATTGAACTGACTATCAGCCGGGATCAAATATTTTTAGTATTTTTAAATGGGTTAAAAACAGTATCATGGGACGAAAATCAAAGAAATCGGAAACCAGGAGGAATCTTCTGAAAGGATTAATAGCCCTGCCCTTTGCAGGCGGGTTGTCAATTTCATCAGCGTTTACCGGTAAATCATCAAAAGACAAAGGTTATCTGACAGATGAAGCCATGGCTTCTTTACAGGATCTCAAAGGAGTCCTGCCAAAAGGAAAACTGGGGGAATATGAAATAAGCAGGCTTATCCTGGGATGCAATCCCATGGGAGGATGGGCACATTCAAGAGATCTGTCGTATGTGGGTCAGCTCAGCAGGCAGTGGCATACTGAGACAAAAATGAAAGAGACCTGGGCAATTGCAGAACAGGCGGGTATTAATATGTGCAACATCGGGGAGTTTCAGTATAAGGCTATCAATGAATTTAGAAGGGAGACCGGGAGCAAAATGCTTTATAACTGTCAGTGTCTTACCGGTTCTCCGGATGACATACTTGCCCCTGTTAAAAAAGCAATCGATAATGGGATAGATCTTATTTACATTCAGGGAGAGAATGTCGACAGGCTGGCCAGAAACAATCAGATGGATATCCTGGTAACAGCTATTGATTATATCAGCAGCCAGGGTATTCCTGCCGGAGTGGGAGCACATTCACTGAAGAGCCTTGAAGCATCAATAAAAGCCGGCATAAAACCTGATTTTTACTTCAAGACATTTCATCATGACAATTACTGGTCGGCCACTCCACCTGAATACAGGACAGATTATACAGATTATTCAATGATCCCGATTACAGACCGGAATAAGTGGAACGACAATATGTGGGATCAGTTCTGTGATCAGACCATTGAATTCTTCAAATCAATTGATGTTCCGTTCTTTGGTTTCAAGGTACTGGCTGCCGGGGCAATAAGACCGGCTGACGGTATCAGGTGGGCTTTTGAGAATGGTGCAGATTTTATTTGTCTGGGTATGTATGATTTCCAGGTTGTTGAGGATGTCAATACAACGATCAATATACTTGCAAATCTCGGCACACGAGAAAGACCATGGTACGCATAGAAGGATGATAATCCCAATATTTGATCACTATGCAGGGCATTTATCCTAGAGTTCCTCAATTATCAGGTTGCGCCATTTTACCTTTATACCTCCGCCATCATGTATCTGAAGAGCAATGGAGCCATTTGCTTTTCCTATCTTTTCATCATTAAAGTCAACCATAGGTTCTCTGTTTAACCAGGTTTGTACCCTGTCACCTGCTACTTTTATCCTCATTGTATTCCACTCATCTGGTTTGAGAATATTCTCTTTCTCATCTTCAATCTGTATGAGCCATCCACGTCCATAGGACTCATAGATACCTCCTGTGTCATGTCCCGGAGGTGCAACTTCGCATTGCCATCCGGAAATTTTTGTGCCTTCAATTGTTGAGCGGAAGAATACTCCACTGTTGCCGTTTGCCTCCTGTTTGAATTCAAGAGTAAGATCGAAGTCCTTGTAGAATTTTTCAGTGGCAAGGTATCCGTATTTCTTATCCGGACCACTTTCGCACACAAGTAACCCATCCTCTACATACCATTTCTCGGTCCCGTACACTTTCCAACCGGTAAGGTCTTTACCATTAAACAGGAATTCTTTTTTCTGGGGTGAATAAAAGCTTCCCAGAAGCAATAACAGTAAGATTGACAGCAGATTTTTCATGCGATTATTTATTATTTTGGTTGGGTTAAGATAGTTAAAAAGCAAATGAATTATGACACAAACTGCTTTGAAATTGTTCCTTTTGATTTCTTTTGGCAAATAGCCCTGAAAATATTTAAGTTGATTTTTCTAACATTATTTCAGCCGCAATATGTACTGCTTCCTTTATAATTGCCGGACAATAGTCATATACACCTTCCGGGGCTAGCAGGTTATAATCTTCCGGTTCATTCACACGATACTTCTTGCCGGTCACCTGTTCAATAACATCACGGCACCGGGTTGAGCTGTATTTCTCCTCAAACTGTGAGCAAAATCTGGTGGATGGTTCACGAGATAATCTTTTCCTTTCATTATCAAACATATCTTCCTCATATAACATGGCAATTGCCAGCAGACTACCTGTTACTGCTCCGCAGGTCTCTCCTCTTAATGCTACTCCAGGCATGGATACAAGTGATTTTACAAATTCTTCAGCCTTTAAGTCGAATGTTTTATTCAGTGCATAAAAACTGGTTTGGGAGCAGGTGCCGAATATTGGAAAATATTTATCGACCAGTTCATCCAATTCTCTAAATATTTCTTTGTCTTGTTTCTTATCATATAATGAATGAGATGACATCGCCAATACCAGGTTAGAGCTCAAAGTGACTCCAAGTGAGGCACATATACTTTTAGTGATAAATAACCTTCTATTACATTTATCGATGCAGTTTGGTCTTGTATTGTTTTGCATTGTTTTCTTAAATTAAAAATTGATTTTAAACTTCAAAATTCTCCCATTCGTGTTTTACTCGTTCCATGAGTTTTTTGAAGCGTTCATCCCCCCGTATATTTTCAAGTAAAGGATCATATTTTGAGAACAAAGGGTAGTTAATGTTGTCCCTGGTAGCTCTTTCCAGATAATGAATTGCTTTATCTTTTTCTCCGATCAAAGCAAGTACATCAGCGAGCCACCATGCCGTCACATGATCCATTTCAGCAGTTTTTTCTACTTTTTCAGTAATAGATTTCAATGCCTCCTGTTTTTCTTTATTAATAGCATGTCTGAGCGCCTTACCTAATAATGCCCAGGGTTGATCGGAATATTTCTCAGTCATTGAGTTTAATAACTTTTTGGCTTCTTTTAACTTGTTATTACACACAAGTGCATGAGCATATGCCCATGCTGATAATAAATTGTCCTGATCGATACAATACATTTTAATACATGTTTCAAGTGCTATGTCAAACCTTCCCTCAGATAAATTAATCCACCATTCTGCAACATATGCAAGTGGATATAGAGGATCCACTTCAATAGCATGTTTCGCATAAGGTTTAGCTTCCTCTGGTTTTCCTACTAATGTATATAAAAATCCTAGCATTGCCATGGCTTCGGAATCATTTGGATCTAATTCTACAGCCCTCTTACTTGAGATAAATGCTTTCCTAATCTCACCTCTTGTTTCCTGAATCATACTTCTTAAATAATAAGCTTTCGATAAATCAGGATTTAATGATAATGCTTCCTCGATCAATTCATTTGCTTTATCCAGATGTTTTTCATCAGGATCAATACCCGCATTTACATATTGAAAATATGCTGTGCCTAAAGCTATAAGCAGGTATTCATTTTTTCCAATGCTTTCCAGTTTACTGGTTAGTAACTGAATAGCATGACTTAATGATTCTTTTGTAATTTTCCATATTTCATGGATAGCCATCAGATATTGTTCAAAGGCTTTTGCATTATCAATTTTTCTTTTTTGGATATTCATTTCCTCATCAGATGATAATTTGATCTTAAGGGAATCGACAATTGACCGGGAAACCTTCTCCTGAATATCAAACACATCATCCAGTGTGCCGCTATATTTTTCCGCCCACAAATGTGTATCAGTTGAAGCTTCAATCAACTGGGCTGTAATGCGAAGGTTGTTTCCTGACTTTCGCACACTCCCTTCAAGCACATACTGGACATCTACCTTTTTGGCAATTTCTTTGACAGTACTTTTCGTTCCTTTAAAAGTCATGGCAGAACTGCGAGATATAACCAGAAGATCATGAATGTGCGAGAGGTCAGTAATTACTTCTTCAGTTAAACCATCACTGAAGTATTCCTGATCGGGATCGGGACTTATGTTCTCAAATGGCAGGACAATAATCGATTTTTCCTGAGGTACCGGTTTTTCAATAGTTGTAGTAATTTCTTCTGTTTCAGCTCCGGAGTACACGGATTCTTTATTCAATCCTGAAATAATCTCCTTTATTGCATTCGCAGTCTTGTTTATCTGGATCCCATATTTGGTATTATTCAGATTTTTCTTCACATCATCATCAGATGTAAGTGGTTTGTTCACTCCAGGTTCTTTATAGATGAACTCAATGCTTCTTAGTACACCTCCAAGAATAATTTCACATTGTTTAATATCATCAATATCCAGATTATGAATACGGATTGGAAGCACCCTGCTTGCCACATTACCATTGGGTAATTTTACCTTCAACCCGAACTGATCATTTGAAGCCAAATCCACGAAAGCCTTGAACTCATGTTCCCAGGCAAATGATTTCGGATCGCAATAGGTGCGTGATATTATTGGAATAAATACAAGGCATTTGAGTTTTTCTTTCAGGGATTCATCCACATCATGGGTCTCAAGCAGCCCATCATGAGGATTAATATCAAAATAAACACTGATATCTTCCTTGAATGTAGATTCGAGTTCTGTCTTCAGAGCCTCTACAAACTCACTGACCCACTTATCGCCTTTATTATCCTTCTGACGATAGCTGATGAAGATATCGTAATTATAATTTTGAATCATAGAAGACATAGTCAACTATTTACCAGATTTGTTTTCAATTTCCCCAAACCAGTTCGTGATGAGATGCAGTGGTTGATTAGGCCTTTTGTCATTCTTTCTGGCGAGATAAAATTTCTGTCCGTCAGGAGATACCTCAAAATTTGAAGCGTTAGCAAGAAAAAGCTTTAAATGTTTTCCCTTTCGGAATTCATTACCTGATTCAACAGAGTTGGCAATCATATACCCATTACTTATATAGTAAATAAATTTACCATTCCGATCCCAGTGCGGCAATTCACCACCTTCTTCAGAAATCTGTCTTTTGCTTTCAAGCCTAGGGAAGGAGACAACATAAATTTCGGAACGACCGGTTTCATCTGACTGAAATGCCAGCCATTTTCCATTAAAGGAAAATTGTCCATTAGATTCATTCGCCCGGCCGGAAGCTATCGGAATAAATTCACTCGAATCAACGGATATAGCATAACAATCAGTGCCTTTTGTTGAAGTATATTCATAAGCTGCCAGCCATTTACCATCAGATGACCAGGATGTAAGATGGAGATGTAATGGCCATGTCCGTATCAGACGCGGGTTATCTGCAATCCTGAGGTCTTTTACAAACAGTCTTCTTGTATTTCCATTCATGGGTGCAGTGTATGCAATTGCATTCCCGTCAGGTGACCACACCGGATATTCTTCTTCTGCAGGATCAAAGGTTATTCTCTCTGTAATCCCTGTATTTAGGTTGAGGAGCCAAATGTCTGTCCTGGAATATGATCGGCCGGTTACTGCTATAGAATTACCTGATGGTGCAATACTCATACTGGACCATCCATGTCCCATTCTTTCCAGGGTAGTTATGGGGATTGAATCGTGGTATATTAATTTCCCGGCGCGATCAACCACATCAATAATATTCAGGGGATTATTATCCCGCGGAAGAAAAACAAGATTACCTGTCTCGGACACTGAAAGAAATACAGCACCACCAGCAGTTGCAGTATTTACTCCGGATAAAACCGGTTCAGCTTCGCCTTTAACTTTTAATTTGTGAATATTAAAAGGTATAGTGAAAATATACCCTTCTTCATTTGCGAAAAGAATATAGTCATTGAAAAGGTATCTGCCAAAAATTGCCTTATCAATTAAAACCTTTCTTTCACCCGACTCAAGATTTTTAACTATAATTCTGGAATCGGATGATCCATAACTTGGACCTAAAGCTGTTAAGATAAGTGTTTTGGAATCAGGTAATAATTGCGGATACCAATGTGAATTTTCTCCCATACTATCAACAACAGATGTTATTTGTTCCGGTTCGCCACCATTTGCAGAAATTTTCCAGATACCCTCAGAACCAAAACCGGGACCGAAATAAATATTCATATCACTTCCCCAATATATTCCTGAGCTTCCCAGACCCATTGAATGTATAACTGTTTTTTGAGATCCTGTGATATTGATTTTAAAAATGTATCCTTCCTTTTCGAAAGCAAGATATTGTCCATCAGGCGAAAATGCAATCTGTGTTGCACCTTCTGTTTCTTCAAGCAACTTTATAGAGAAGTCAGAAAGGGATCTTAAATATATCCCTTCATCAGACCCATATGCAATAATTCTTCCATCGGGTGAAATAGAAAAATATGGATAACGGCCATAAGAATCCATTAATGTTGATTCGACAGGAATTGTTGAATAGGTGGTCAATTTGTTTATTCTGTCAGAATAATTTCTAAACCATCCCACGAATCCTATAACACCCAGAATAAGAATTATCAGGGAAAATACAGTGATCAGCAATTTGCCGTAAACAGACTTTCCAGAAGTTGGACCGGGAAGCACTTCATTCGTTAAATGGCCTGAAGATGAATCTGGTATAGGTTCGGTGAAGTCATGGGGGTCAATAACATTTTGCTTAAGCCTACTAATTTGTTTTTTCGAATCCGGATTAAGGCAGGATATTATTCCCTTTATAGCATTTGCTACTTTATTGATCTGATCACGATAGTAAGTCTTATTGAGATTATCATGAGGATGATCTTCATTAGCTCTTAATGGCCGGTTAACACCAGCTGATTTATAAATAAATTCAATACTACGTAGAATTCCTTCAAGCTCAGTTTCAAGAAGTGCTTTATCTTCCGGATCAAGATCATGGATTTTGACAGGTAATATCCTGCTTGCCACATTTCCGTTTGTAAGTATGATATCTCTTCCGAAAGTATCCTTTTTTGATAGTCTATTGAATGTGCAAAGCTCATGTTGCCAGGCATAGCTTTTAGGATCACAGTAGGTTTGTGAAATGATAGGGATGAAAATAAGGCATTTCAGTTTTCTCTCAAGACTTTTATCGACACTATGAGTTTCTAATAAGCCATCATGAGGGTTCTCATCGAAGTAAATTGAAAGATCTTCTTTAAATGTTGCTTCCAGTTCCTTTTTCAGATGATCAACAAATTCAGTTATTCAGTTGTCACATTTGTTGTCCTTCTGACGATAGCTGATGAAGATGTCGTAATTGTATCCAGGTATGAGACTTGCCATATTAGTGGTTCAGTGTGATAAAGTTAGGAAAGAATGGAATAAATGTCAAATAAATTGGGCTAAAGCCCTAATTATTATAGAGTACTTTGATCCGTTGGCTAAAGCCAACGGTAAAAGAGATTTAAGTTTTGGCTCACTTTATCTGAAATAGAATTCAATTGCCGTCAGCTTCAGCTGACGGAAAAAGATGTCCCTTTTATTTTAATGGACTTTAGTCCAAAATGTTGGGTTAAAGCCCTTTAAATCTGTTAAGAGATGATTCCTTTATTGTTTTTCTTTATTAAGGAGGTTTTTAATATCAGGATTTCCTGCATGGTCCAATGCTGTTTTACTTTCATTGTCCTTAAGATCGGGATTTGCTCCTTTTTCTAAAAGCATTTTTACGATTTCCGTATGCCCGTTCAATGAAGCCGCCATCAGGTCTGTGAACCTGGCAGTTCTCTCCAGATCAAAGCGTGATTCTTTTTTAAGCATTATCCTTACAATTGATATATGGCCGCTCTGTGAAGCACGTATAAAGGCTGTTGTTTTATTGTAATTCTCAGGAATAATGGCGTCTGCTTCTTTACGTTTAGATATTGTAACAGCTTCCAGGTGTCCATTTTCTGAAGTTGCCACCATAGCGGTCATTGGTTCAGTAAAGAGTGAATCCGGCTTTAATATATTATAAAACAACATCTTTATAGTTTTTGCAAGTTCATCTTTAGCATTTATAAGAAGAGCATTTGTACCATCAGTTTCCAGTGAATCAGGTTTTGCCCCTTTTTCAAGCAACAGTTTTACTATTTCAGTATTCCCGTTAAGGGAGGCTAAAAACAGTGCATTTGATCCATCAGCACATTTTAAACTGATATCAGCACCGTTGTCCAGCAATAACTTTACACATTCAGTGTGTCCGTACAGGGAGGCCGTCATCAGGGCAGTTGTTCCTCCTTTATCCTGCAAATCAGGATTTGCTCCTTTATCAAGCAAAAACTTTGCAATATCAATATGCCCTGTCAGGGACGCCTGAATCAGGGCGTTTGTTTTATTATTAAAATCCTGAATATCCGCCTTTGCTCCATTATCGAGAAACAATTTTACAACTTCAGTATTTCCGTTCTGGGCTGCCAGCATCAGGGATGTATATCCATCAAATGCCTGAAGATTTATGTTTGCGCCATTATCGAGTAACATTTTTACAATCTTCGTGTGTCCGTTCTGTGATGCCATCATCAGGGCAGTTAATCCTTCAATTTCCTGTAAGTTCGGGTTGATCCCTTTTTTCAGTAATAGTTGAACTATTTTTGTATGACCGTTATAGGAAGCATACATGGCAGCAGTCAGACCATCAATTGCCTGCATATTGGGATCTGCACCTCTTCTGAGCAATATTCTGCATGCTGTTGTATAACCGCTTGCTGCTGCATGCATTAATAAAGTCCTGTCATAGCCATCAGTGTAATTAACATTATCTATATTTCTTGCTAATTCCAATGTATTTATAAGGTCTATTTCTCTCTGAATTCTTTCTGCTTCTGTTATTCTCTGTGCCTCAGTTTCAACTGAACAGATCAGCAGGAATAAACCTATCATCCATATTGAAAATCTTATTTTCATATAACCTGGCTTAGTGGACTTTTATCTATGCTGCAATTATCGCATTAATAATTAATCAACATTTTGATTGTAATAAAGTTCATGGTTCTGTAAACCAATAAAGATATAAAAATGTCATGATTTTCTTCAATTATGATATACGTAGGGAGTGTTGAGAAAATTATTTTAATTTATTAGCTTGTATAATCCGTTGAATTATATTATTTTGGTATTATGAGGTGATCGGTATTTCAACACTCTCCTATATGGACTTTAAAAACTCTTTTAAAAAGGGATTAGTCAAACGCATTCCTGCTCTGGAATGGCTCCCGGGTTATAATCTGAAACTTTTAAGCAGTGATACTATATCAGGCCTTACTCTTGCGGCTTATGCAATACCTGTAGCTCTTGCGTATGCAACACTGGCAGGATTACCGCCGCAATACGGTATTTATGGCTATTTGATAGGAGGTATATTTTATGCCATGCTGGGAACAGGGAAGCAGCTGGCAGTAGGTCCGACTTCAGCAATTTCACTGCTTATTGGAGTGACACTTGCAGATATGGCAGGCGGCGATGTTCAGAGATGGGTGGATCTGGCATCATTGTCAGCTCTGATATTTGCCTTTATGAGCATCCTGGCTTATCTGCTTCGCCTTAGCAGCATAATAAACTTTATAAGCGAAATTGTTCTGGTAGGCTTTAAAGCCGGTGCGGCAATAGCAATAGCTCTGACTCAGTTGCCAAAGCTTTTTGGCGTTCCCGGCGGTGGAGAGAGTTCTATCGACCGGTTAGCAGTTCTTTTTAACCAGTTGCCTCAAACAAATATCTATGTTTTGATATTTGGCATCGTGGCAGTTGCTCTGCTTTTTACAGGAGATAAACTATTTCCGGGCAAACCTGTCGCAATTATTGTTGTGGCATTGTCGGTAATCATTATATCATTTACGCCGCTTGGCTCGATGAATTTCAAAACCGTTGGTGTTCTGCCAAGCGGTTTGCCTGATTTGCGTCTTCCAACTTTAAATCTTGAAGATATTGGAAAAATAATTCCCCTGGCTTTTGCCTGTTTCCTGCTGGCCTATATTGAGAGTGTTTCTGCAGCGAAAACACTGGCTCAAAAGAATAGCTACGATATTGATGCGAGACAGGAGCTGCTTGCACTGGGTATTGCCAACCTTGCCACATCTTTAGGACAGGGATACCCGGTAAGCGGCGGTTTGTCTCAGTCGGCAGTCAATGATAAGGCAGGAGCTAAAACCCCGTTATCACTGGTAATTGCATCCGGTGCTATAGCTGTTTGTCTTCTATTTCTTACAGGACTGCTGAAGAATCTTCCCATGGTAATACTTGCATCGATTGTGCTGATTGCCATCAGGGGGCTGGTTGATATTAAAGAGATGAAACGATTATATAAAGTCAACAAGTTCGATTTTATTATTGCAATGACAGCGTTGATAAGTGTTCTTATTTTTGGGATACTAAAGGGTGTTCTTATCGCAGCACTCTTCTCTCTTACCTTGATTATAAGGAACGTGTCAAGTCCGAATGTTGCATTTCTTGGCAGGATTCCCGGAACAAACAGGTATACTGATATAAAGCGGCATCCCGATAATGAATTATTACCCGGCATACTTTTATTCAGGGTGGAGTCACAGCTGGTATATTTCAATGTGGCGACAGTATACAACACTGTGTGGGCCAGGGTTAAGGAGATGGGGGCATCACTAAAAACAGTAATATTTGACTTAAGTACCTCGGCTACAATAGATTCCAGCGGAGCAAGGTTGGTAAAACGGTTACAGCAGAGTCTGAAAAAAAGAGGTATTGAATTAAAGGTTGCTGAAGCACATTCGGAGGTACGTGATATCTTAAGATATGAAGATATTGAGCAATTACTGGGTCATGTCAGCAGGAGGGATACTCTCCACGATGTTGTTGTTACTGCCATTGGTGAGAGAGAGCCTGATGTTAAAAAGGCAGCTGTCAAGCCAAAAAAACTGCTTACGCCTGAAATTGTCGCACAGATAATATTAGGCAATAACTATTTTACAGAAACACATCCCCGCGAATATTTCGAAAGCTTCAGTTTCGAACAGAAACCCTATATTACCCTTGTGACATGTTCCGATTCACGGGTGCCTCTTAATTCCCTGATGCCTGATACTTCAAACAAGGTTTTTTCAATTCAGAATATCGGCAACCAGATCCTGTCGACCGAAGGTTCTGTCGATTATGGTATTTATCATCTGAAGACACCCTTATTGTTTTTCCTTGGACATTCTGATTGCATGGCTATAAAAGCATACCTGAAAGGATTCGAGAAGGAGGCCTACAACATTAAGCATGAGCTCGACTTCTTAAGACCTTCTATTAAAGAGACTAAAGCTGTTGCAGACTTTGATAAGCTTCATACCAGGGTCATTGAAAAGAACCTCGATTACCAGGTAAATATTGCTTACAAGAAATACAGGGATCTGGTACAATCGGGAGAATTGACAATAATCGCAGGTTTCTACGATTTCAAGGGAGAATATGGAAGGGGCATGGGTGATATAGTAATTGTGAATGTAAATAAACAAAAGGATATTGAGGGAATGCGTAACCTGCCTCTTTTTGATATTTTATCGAAAGCCCAGAAGGAATTGCATATAGGAAGGCTGTCGGGTTAAAACCATGTACAGCCCTTCTTACAAAACCTACAGGATCAACATATTATAATTCATTTACTCCCCAGAATTTATTTATATCTGTCCATTTTGATACATCAGGTCTTGCAAAACGGCGTTTGCATTCATTAATTTTTAAGCCGCGTATTTCAATTTCATTTAAAGCTGCAGGCAGCATACCGGATTCATGTGCCAGTACAATTGCCGGTATTTCATTAATTCCAAATCCCATCAAAGCTGCTCCCACCATATCGGTAGCAAGCGGAGAGGTGCCGGCAATGATTAACCCCATTTCAACCAGAGTGCCATCAGTCGGACCGTTTCCCTCCATTGCAGTAGAGGCATCAATTACTGAAAGGCCTGTACTGACAGCATTGTTCATATCGATAACTTCATATGCAACACCCGTCGAACCTGCTTCTGCAGCCCTGTCGTGGAGCCATGAGCGGACAGCATAATATTCTGTACCAGGGTAAAGACCGATCAGGTTCTTCATTGCAAGCGTGACAGTTGCAAGAGTATGAGTTTTCATCATCGGGACTGAACACAACAAGTCGATTTCCGTAAGTGATTTATGGATCTTCACCGATTTTGCCGCAAATCCGTTTTCCAGGGGCACCTCAACGATTTCTCCGGAATGAAGGTTGATCAAAGGTATATTCAGTGATTCAGCCATTTCGCTGTAACCCAGAACATCAAAAACATGCTGTTGCATACCATCAAGTATCTCTCTTTTTTTAGTCCTGAAAATCTCATCATTCACGACGTTAAATGAAGATGCTGCAGCAGAGCCTTCCCCGATCATTACTTCTTTCCCGGCTTTCTGCATGAGTTGTGCAAGGGTTTTTACAACAACGGGTTTTGTTGTAAATACCGGGCTGTCAGCCACCAGGTTCGGTTTAAGCATAATTTTATTCTTCCCGGTTGTAACTGCTTCAATTCCGCCCAGCAGATCAATCGCCTCCTCCACAGCAACGGGAATATTTCCATCTCTGATCCTGACAATACTTACTGTACCTTTTTTTGATACTCCCTCTATTTCACAGCCATAAAACAGATTTAATCCGAATGTTGCTGATCCCACTGCTGCAGCTGAAGCTGTGCCAATAAATTTTCGTCTTGTAATTTTTGGTTTTTTCATTTTTTTCTGCATTAGCTCGATGTTCTGTGAACAGTATAATATAAACTTCAATTATCAAGCTGATCCAGAAGCTCCTTGTTCATTTTCGAATTCATCTCTATTTCTCCTGTAAGCAATGAATCAGTGCATAGTTTAAGTGCTCTATTCAGATATATTTCACTATTGTTTAGAAATGAACTTTTAAGCTTATTGTTTTTATTAATCTTACCAAGTCGCTGAAATTCAAGTCCGGCTGAATAATTGGCCTGAATGTCATTTTTGTCAGTTGCCAGTATCTGTAAATGTTTATTCAGTTCATCTACACCTGAAGGGAGTGATTCAAATATCCGGAAATAGGTGTTCGCTTCGTCATAACCCTCCCGTTCCCAGATAATATCGCCATTTACAGTAGTGATTATTACTTTCGGGATTGAGTTAGCCCTGTATTTTTTTACAAGGTTTTTTTCGGCTTCAACGTCAATCCTTACTCCGACAAAGTAAGTTGCAAATTTTTGAACCTCAGGATTCTGCCATAGTTCCACATCCATATCTTTACAAGGGTGGCACCAGTTTGCCCAGAAGTCCATTACTATTAATCTTCCCGACTTACTTGCAATTGATTTTGCAAGGTCGTAATTACGCAGCAGGTGGATCTGTGCTCCGGCAGTTACTGAGAAAAGTAAACCGGATAACAGAATTAACAGAGTTTTGTTTTTCACAACGAAATAAGATTACTTTTCAAAGTTAAAATATAAAACAAAATTTCAAGTAAAAGTGTTGTGTTTTTTGTTTCAATTTTTGGATCTGAGGTTATAAATTAACTACGTATTAAAATACTGATTTAATACGTTGTAACTTTGTAATGCGTTTAATAACAGTGTGTTATGCGGGGTGTATTTTTATAACATGTAACGAACATGTGTTTAAAAGAAAACCGCCTTCGATTATGCTTGGCATAGAGGACTATTTATTTCATTATCAAAGTTAAACCAAAGAAGGACTATATACAAATATTTAACTCCTGCTTTATGTGGTCAATTTATTCCGGTGAGTTATGGTCAAAGACACTGATCTTCCCACTATCCTTTAATTGTTGAGTATTACTTATTTAGTGTATTTCTATTTCTATAATTTTGGGCATTTTCTTCTAATGCTAATAATTCTTCATTATAAAATCTTAACATATTTACTATGTTATCTGCGGAAGGATTTTCTTTTAATTGTTTCTTTAAAATTTTATAAGTCTCATCAAATTTTTGAAGTTCAGATTTAAATTTAGCCTTTTCCTCTAAATTATTAATAGAATTATAAAGAAGTCGAGTACTTCGATTAATTTGATATTTAAAATTATGTTCTACTTTCCAATATTTTAAAGAAATGCGTGACAGGGGAGGACAGATATATGTTCGCCACAAAAGAAAAGATAAAATAAATATAAGTATTGTGGCTATACCAACTTTTACTAAATAGGGCACAATATTAATTACTTCCTTAAATTTATTTATTAATCTATTTAAGAAATGTTGATTGTGATCGGGTTCAGGTTGATATACATCGAACTTATCTTTATTATCCCTAATAAATTCTTCTAATTTTTCTTCTTCCCAGTTTTTCATATCACTGTATGTCTTCAAACCAAAGCACACCATTTAAGATCATAAGTTAAGGTGTGGTTATGTAAAGATATTTTAAATTCTCTTATAATTCAATTCTGGATTTTTAATGATATAGTTTCTCCGCCATCCCGATAACTATCAGGAGGCGGATTCGCAGGGCAAAGCAGGACTTTCTTACTGACTATTTCTTTTCCCCGATCGGGATTGTGACTCCAAGAAAAGGTATTGCTATAAAGGAGTCCATTTCGACGTTGAACGGGATCCATAGACTGTAATCCAACCCAACGTTACGTATTATGCTGCGTCCTCCAAGTGAAATGACAACAGCTGATTTTCTTTTATGTGTAACCACATAATCCCATGATGTTGTTTCATAGGGAATAATATAATTCTCACTAATAAAATAGCCTTTTGGTCCGGCTCTGAGCATCGTGCTGAAATTGATAATCGGCCTGTCCATCCAATCGCCCGCAGCAAATCCATAAGCGAATCCAAAACTAAAATTTCTGTCACGTGATCCGAAGGTTGTGGTTTCATACAAAAGTCCAAAGGCGGTGGATTCTTCACCTATTATAGTACCAAGTAAAGCACCAGTTCCAATGTTCACCTTATCCTTTGATACAGGTATGGAAATTTTTGGAATGATCCAGGCAGGTGTGGATGCTCCGGCAAAGAGAAACAATGGTATCATACCTCCACCTAGTGAAAAATTGTTTGATATGCTGAATGATACCTGGTTATAGAGAACCCAGATATTCTGATAGTAAGATGAGCCTTCCTCGAGGCCGTATCCATTTGGAGCCCAAAAATAACGTCCTGACTGGGGATTGGGAAGCCATATTTCATTATTTACTAATACGATCTCCTTTAATTCGGTTTTTGATTTTATTTCCGGCAAGGGTATTTTGATTTCTCCGAGTTTTTCAGTCTTTAAAATCAGGCCTGCTGAATCCTGTGCCAGGATATAACCAGTAAAGATGTTGCCGTCTTTTGTTTCTATCCTGAAAGTCCTGGTTGTATCCGGGACATTCTGTCCATTACTGTTCAGATTAATGAACAGGGTGATAATTAGGAAAGCAATACCAGTTTGATATTTCATGATAATTTGTTTTGTTTATTACAAGTTACAACCTTAAAACTCCATTGTCAAATTTATTTTATCTGCAGGAGTAATCTTAGATAACCTTACGCTTCCATTGCAAAACAATAATGTTTTGCAGTCGTGTAGTCGTGCTGTCCTGCAGTCAGTTAATCAAAATACTTACTGCTCAGAACTAGTTTGGTAACTGATTTTAATTTAGTACACATATTTAGCTGAACAAAACGACAGCAAGACTTCAGACCGCAAGACCGCAGGAACAAAAAAAGCCGCTGAAGCGGCTTTTTTGATGTTGCTCCGCCAGGACTCGAACCTGGACTTTTCTGATCCAGAGTCAGACGTGTTGCCAATTACACCACGGAGCAGTGATGAAGGCTGCAAAGATAAATGAAATCCTGAAAAATAAAAAGAGTTACTCGTTACCCGGTCCTGGTTCCCCGATCCCTGGCACTGAGTACTTTAGGATAATGGTTGAACGTGTGGAGATTGCTTCGTCACGCAAAGCGTGACTTGCAGTGACTGTTCCATTTAGATAATTAGGATAACAAGCAACAAGAAACCAGCAACCAGTAACTATTTCTTCACCTTCGCCCAGGTATCCCTCAAAGATACCGTCCTGTTGAAGACCAGTTGAGATTCAGTGGAGTCGTAATCAACACAGAAATATCCGAGCCGCTGGAACTGAAATTTATCAAGTGGCTTTGCTGAACGCAGCGACGGCTCAACCTTGCAGCCTTTAAGTACTTTGAGTGAACCGGGATTCAGGAACTTCCTGTAATCATCTTCTTTCTGTCCTGCAGGATCTTCGTGATCGAATAACCTGTCGTAAAGCCTTACTTCCGCATCAACAGCATGCCGTGCCGATACCCAGTGCAGGGTTCCCTTGACCTTCCTGTCAGAGGCATTGCCGCCGCTTTTTGTCTCAGGATCATAGGTGCAATATAATTCCTCTATAGCACCTGTTTGTTCGTTCTTTTTAAATGACTCACATTTAATAATATAGGCTCCCTTTAACCGCACCTCCATACCCGGTGCCAGACGGAAGAATTTGTGAGGAGGATCCTCCATGAAATCATCCTGTTCAATATATACCTCACTGCAGAAAGGGATCTTTCTCTTTCCCATACTCTCATCTTCAGGGTTGTTTATTACTTCAACCTCTTCAACTTTGTCTTCAGGATAATTGGTAATAATGACTTTCAGTGGGTTGAGCACCCCGAATACCCTCGGTGCTCTTATGTTAAGATCCTCACGGACAGCATGTTCCAGCAGTGAGACATCATTGATGGCCTCCACTTTGGTATATCCGATAAGGTCAATAAATCTCTTGATTGACTCCGGTGTAAAGCCTCTTCTCCTAAGCCCGCACAATGTTGGCATCCTGGGATCGTCCCATCCGCTTACCTTGCCTTCACGCACCAGCTCAAGCAGTTTCCTTTTGCTCATGATGGTATAGGTGAGGTTAAGACGGTTGAATTCAATCTGTCGGGGTCTGTAGTCATCCGTTTTCAGATGATCAACCAGCCAGTCATATAGCGGACGGTGTACTTCAAATTCAAGGGTGCATAATGAGTGAGTTATCCCTTCAAAATAGTCGCTCTGCCCGTGTGCAAAATCATACATGGGGTAGACATTCCATTTATTCTTTGTACGGTGATGAGAGGCTTTGATGATCCTGTAAATGAAAGGATCGCGCATGTGCATATTGGGTGAAGTCATATCAATCTTCGCACGCAGAACCCTGCTGCCTTCATCGAATTCACCTTCATTCATCCTGTAAAAAAGATCGAGATTTTCATTTATAGGCCTGTTACGGTAAGGGCTTTCAATACCCGGTCGTGTGGGTGTCCCTTTCTGAGCCGAGATCACATTGGCAGGCTGATCATCAACATAGGCAAGACCTCTGTTTATAAGATCAACTGCAAAGTCAAACAGCTTACTGAAATAATCCGATGCATAAAACTCCCTCTCTTCCCAGTCGAAACCAAGCCAGTGAATATCTTCCTTTATCGAATCAATATATTCAGTCTCCTCTTTAACAGGATTGGTATCATCAAAGCGCAGATTGCATTTTCCTCCATATTTAGACGCCATGCCAAAATCGAAACAAATAGCTTTTGCATGACCGATATGCAGGTATCCATTTGGTTCCGGCGGAAACCGGGTATGAACTCTTCCGTTGTTTTTACCCGCTTTAAGATCTTCAATGATAAACTGTTCAATAAAGCTTACAGGGGATTTCGATTCTTCTTTGCCCTTTATGGTCTCTTCACTCATCCATCATAATTTTAAGACTACAAAAATAGGATGAATTTATGTCCATACCATTAAAATTATGATTTTTTCCTTGGTGATACTTCGTGTCTTTGTGCCAAAGCACTAAGGTTCACCAAGAGACTCTTTTCAGGATTTCTGGTTTTGGTCAGGATTGAGGTACTCTTTCAGGGCTTTTACATATTCTGTAAATTTCTGTTTGCCCCGGGGAGTTATTCTGCAGATTGTCAGTGGGTAGTTATTCCTGAATTTTTTTGTCACCTCGATATATCCTGCCTCCTTCAGTTTTGTTATCTGGATACTAAGGTTACCTGCAGTTGCCCCGGTTTTTTCCTGCAGGTATGTAAATTCAGCCGTTTTCACTCCTATCAGCAGGGAAATCACAGCAAGCCGGAGCTGGGAATGGAGAACCGGATCGAGATCCTTAAATTGTGCCATGATTTTTCCTGTATTTTAAAATATAACCGGGGATTAGGTAGCCTGTAAGCATAGCTGCCGGGACAGCCAGCGGAGCAATTGAGGGACCAGCAAAATGAGCAACCAGGGCAAAGATCCAGAATGTTATTGCACCAATTATCAAAGGCCTGAATTTAATTATAATACCTGAAATAAAAGCAGCCATTGCTGCCAGTGTCAGGATAAGAGGTGCCACAAATTGCATGTTCTCCCATACTACAATAAATAATACTATTGAGGCAAACAAAAATGCCATCCAGGTCCAGACATAAATAGATGTTGCATAAGTAAATACAACCTCTTTCCGTCCCTTGGCAAATCCATAAATGAGTGAAACAAAGACGCCTGGTATTACTAATAGCCATACAAGCCAGGGCGATGCAAAGTCTGTTAATTGCCATAGCAGATATTCTGCCAGGCTGCAGAAAAAGATTAGCCAACCCCATAAGAGCAGGTGAAAGCTGCCCTGGCTGATGTTAACCTTTGTTTTACTTATCATATCTGTAATGATCCTGAGGCTCTCTTCGCCTGTCATAAGTTTTTCTTCATTTTCCATAATAATGTTTACTTTTATAAGTGAGTAATAATAACGATAAACATATTGCAAATATAAAGTAGTTTATAATACAAACCAAATATTTTTGCAATTATTTTTTGAATAGATATTAAAACAATTGATAATCATGCATGTAGACACGTCCCATGGGACGTGTCTACTACCAGAATATTCATCAAATAGAATTATATGGGACTTATACATATTGAAGGAATGGAGTTTTATGCTTTTCACGGTCATTTCAAAGAGGAGCAAATAGTAGGCAACAAGTTTCTGATTGATGTTACTATTGAAACGGATATGGAGAAACCGATGGAAAGTGATAGTTTAAAAGATGCACTCAATTATCAGCAGGCATATGAAGTTGTGAAGCAGGAGATGCAGAAGAAATCTCATTTGCTCGAACATATTGCGGGGAGGATTCTTAATGCGCTTTATGCAGAGATTGAGGGAATAAATAAGGCAACGGTGAAAGTCTCAAAAATGAATCCTCCTGTCGGCGGAAAAATCCATTCGGTTAGTGTTGTGGTGAGCAAGTGAGAGAATACCCCACCCCCTTTATCTTCCTCTCCCATGAGAGAGGGGGAATGATTTAATGTTAACCATGATTCATATTTTTTACTATTTTTGCATTCCAAACTTTATTGTACTCCTACGCTGAAGCTATGGTATATATGGTCGGTTGGCCGAGTGGCTAGGCATCGGTCTGCAAAACCGGGTACGGCGGTTCGAATCCGCCACCGACCTCAACCCGGGGAGTTATCATCCCCGGATTATTATTTCAGTCTATTTTATTAAATCAGGCAAGATTGTATAACTTTAACAATCTAATATTACATATTATGAAAAACATCATTACTTCATTATTTCTTCTTGTCTCATTCACAGCATTTTCACAATCAGTTTCTGAAGATCTCGACAATATCATGCCCATACGCGGCTTCTGTATAGGTGCTCCACAACCTGATGGTCTTGATGAATTTGTAAAATTCATTGAAGAGGAACTTGCTCCCCGACATGTAAATACACTTATACTCAGGGTGGATTACAATTACCAGTATATGAGTCGTCCTGAATTGAGTGATTCTATTGCTCTTTCAAAAAAAGAGGTCAAAAAGCTGGTGGAAGTCTGTAAGAAGAACAATATCAGGATAATACCACAGGTAAACCTGCTTGGTCACCAGTCATGGGCGGGGCGCGTTGGCAACCTGCTGAAGGCTTATCCGGAATTTGACGAGACACCCCTGGTAGAGATGCCGGAAGAATATGAATGGCCAAATGCCGACGGTCTCTATTGTAAGAGTTATTGTCCGCTCCATCCTGAAGTGCATGATGTTGTATTTGATGTGGTTGATGAGATATGTGATGTCTTTGAGACAGATGCTTTCCATGCCGGCATGGATGAGGTTTTCTACATAGGTGAGAAACAGTGTCCGCGATGCTCGGGAAGGGATAAGGCAGAGCTCTTTGCCGGTGAGGTTTGGACAATCCGTAATCATCTTACTGAAAAGGGCCGGAAATTATGGATCTGGGGCGACAGGCTTATTGACGGCAAGACAACCGGAATAGGTGAATGGGAAGGAAGCTACAACAACACCTGGAGGGCTGTGGATATGATACCGAAAGATGTTATGATCTGCGACTGGCATTATGAAAGGCCTGATAAAACTCCTGTCTATTTCGCTATGAAGGGACTGAGAGTTGTCACCTGCCCGTGGCGGAATTCTGAAAGCGCAGTTTTACAGGCGCAGGATATGGTGAAATTCAGGGAACATTCAACACCCGTCATGAAAGAACGTTTTATGGGAATAGTGCAGACAATCTGGTCGGGCACAGGCCAGTTCCTTGACAGTTATTACGGACGAAGAACAGGTGGACGTACAGATTCATCCGCTGATTGTTTCAAGGCGCTGTTTGATGAGATAGAAAAACTGACAGATGTGTTGTAGTAGGGACAATCAATTATTTGGATTGATCATTAATCAATGTATTATCTGAAAAGTAACCGGCACCATAAACCATACAGGTACAGGGACGCCATTCTGTTTCCCCGGTTTAAATTTTGGAAGAGTGCCGACAACTCTTACAGCCTCCTGGTTAAGAAGGGGATCAACACCTTTGAGTATTTCTATTCTGCCGACAGATCCGTCTGATTGTACAACAAATTTCAGTATTACCTTTCCCTGGATATTGTTATCAAGTGCCTCCCTCGGGTAGATGATACTTTTTCCGATAAGTTCAAGCAAGGCTGTATTTCCTCCCGGAAATCCAACAGGTTCTTCCACGACAACAAAAGGTTCCAGTTCATTATCAGCTGTTTCAACCGGTGCTTCGACAACCTCTAAAACTTCATTAACATCACCATCGGTAACGGTTGTAATAATCTCTTCAGTTATAGGGATGAATGAAGTTACCCCGGCAGTATCGATAACAACATCGGGGATAACATTCTGAACAGCTCTTGTTAATTCCGGAGGAGGTTTTGTCTCAACCGGCGGTTGAACCAGTGAAGGATCATAATCATCCATAACGGCAATAATGATTGTCTCAGGACCTGATGATGCAGTTCCCTCTTCAATTGTAAAGAATAAAACCGTAAAAAGAGTTAAACAGAATGCAACAGCACTGATAATTGAGAGGCTGGTAACTGACTTGTAGCGTTTCCGGAGATCGTATGCTCCGTATTCCTTATTGCGGTTCTCGAAGATGATCTCATCAAACCCCGGGACCTTATCTTTTTTCCTCTTCATCACACTAGTTTTTAAACGTTTAACATGCACAGGCAATCGTTTTTCCAACTTTGTCCCGAAAGAGGTGTCTCTCAATAAATTAGCAGCAAAAAGAGTGCCGAAAAATGTCCTGCATATCATTATTTACCGTTTGCCTATCAAAACCTTACGTTCGTCAAAATTATTATGGCTGTCTCCTTAGCCTTTATCTTGCCCCCTGCCCCCTATATTTGTGCCATTTGGCAATATAGAATAGAATACAAGTTCTTTGACATAATTGTTAAGTTTGTTGATATGTTTTGT
>Ga0315534_1000256_pt1 | contig 34769 bp, 31 predicted proteins | sample SalMarSW160240MG_FD_203094 | JGI IMG/M metagenome (GOLD analysis project Ga0315534, IMG submission 203094) | Salt marsh sediment microbial communities from the Plum Island Ecosystem LTER, Massachusetts, United States - Salt Marsh Sediment SW1602-40 ...
ATGTGCCGGGTCTCAGGGTCGTTATGCCCTCCACCCCGTATGATGCGAAAGGATTGCTGGCTGCTGCAATAGAAGATGAGAACCCGGTGATGTTTATCGAGCACAAGATGCTGTATACCACCACCGGTGCAGTACCTAATACGTACTATACGATTCCTTTTGGCCGGGCCGATGTAAAAAGAAAAGGGCAGGATGTTACAATCGTTGCGATATCCAAGATGGTGCTCGATGCACTTGATGCTGCTGATGAATTAAAGAAAAGAGGGATCGAGGCGGAGGTCATAGATCCCAGAACGCTCAACCCTCTGGATATCGAAACAATACTGGCTTCCGTTGAAAAGACCGGGAGACTGGTTGTTACGCATCAGGCGTGTAAGACCATGGGATTCGGGGCTGAGATTGTTGCAATGATCGCAGAACGGGATATACCGGTTAAAGTGCGCAGGGTTGCAGGTGAAAATACACCGATCCCGTACAGCAAACCGCTTGAGAACAGGGTATTGCCTGACAAGAATGATATTGTACATGCCGTGCTCTCAATAGTAGATTGAGAACTGTGTTTTTTCGTGATGAATTTCGTTGCATTCGTTCTGTTGTGAGTAGCATTTTTCGGATACTTTGCGTCCGGGTGATATGTGATAATTATTTTTTTCATATTCATGAAGGAGGCTTTTTAAAATGCAGGGTTTTGTTACGAAAATACATCATAGCGGTATTACCGTGAAAAATCTGGAAGAATCCATCAGGTTTTATGAAGATGTATTCGGTTTTAAAAAGATAGGACAGGTTGATTTACAGGTGAATAAAGAAGGAGACATGAAAGGTGTATATATAAAGATTGCTTTTTTAAAAGCCGGGGAAGACGATCTCGAACTGCTCGAGTATATCGAACCGAAGCGTAAACAGGACCTCCATTTTCATCCATGGGATCCCGGGGTACAGCATATTTCATTCAGGGTAAACAATATCAAAGAGTTCTATGAAACGTATAAAGATTCGATAAAATTCCTTACACCGCCCGTAGATTACATAACCGACGAGATAGATACAACCTGGACGTATTTAAAAGACCCCAATGGGTCTATTTTAGAATTATCGGAAGATCATAAGGAAAGAAAATTTACCGGAGCCGCGAAAATCAATTAGTATTACAGCGATAATTTTTATCTTAAAAGCGGTTAAGATACGTTTAGTAGCGGTAAATACGATTTTTGTGTCAAAGAGCTGCAGCTTATACCATATAACCAGTACGTATTGCTGTAGCACAAGAGGGTTATATATCATGAAATACTCACAGGCTGAGGTTGGGCGTGTTTTTGTTCTGCGGCTGGAGAACGGCGAAGTGCTTCATGAAGCGATCGAAGGCTTTGCGCGTGACAGGTCGATTGTCTCGGGGATCGTGATTGTTGTCGGCGGGGCAGGCAGGGGAAGCAGACTGGTAGTCGGGCCGAAAAGCCCCGAGGCAGAGGTGATAGTACCCATGGAGCTTCTTCTCAGGAATACACATGAGATCGTGGGCACCGGCACGATATTTCCCGACAGGAACGGAAGTCCGGTATCCCATGTGCACATTGCTGCAGGAAGACGGCGTTGGACAAGGACCGGGTGTATCAGAAAGGGAGTCAAAATCTGGCTCGTTGCCGAGGTAGTTATCTTCGAGCTTGTCAATTCTTCAGCAAAACGGGTTGCAGACCCCGCTACCGGGTTTGAACTGTTGGAGCCATAACATGCACATGCAAACAAAACAGCTTCCCGTATCATGCAACAAAGATTGCGGCGGCGGATGCCCGCTGACGGCGCATGTCGAAAGCGGCCGCCTTATCCGAATTACAGACAGTCCCTTTAAGAGGCCTTTTATGCAGGGATGTGCCCGGGGATACCGCATGACCGATGCCGTGTACTCACCCCGGAGGCTTAAAAAACCGCTCATACAAAACGGCGAGCGTGGTTCGGGCGCCTTTCGTGAAGCCTCCTGGGAAGAAGCGCTTGATATCGTTGCAGAAAGGCTTGATGAAATAAGACAAAAAACCGGAGGCCATGCGGTGCTCCCGCTTGGCGGTTCAGGGTCCTGCATAGGCGCCGTTCACAACACCGGCCTTCTCAAAAACCGGTTCTTCAGTCTGTACGGAAGCTGTATTTTCACGGACGGTAACTACAGCGAGCAGGCGATGGAGTTTACCAGCTCATACCTGTTCGGCCCCGCTTCCACTGGACTTGATCCCGGAACACTGCAGTTTTCAAAGCTCATCATTCTCTGGGGTGTCAATATTGCAGGAAATCGTTTCGGCTGTGAGATGGAAGCGCGGATTCGTGAATCCCGAGATAGAGGTGTTCCTGTTGTGGTTGTCGATCCGAGACGAAGACCGACGGCCGAGCGCCTGGGAGCGACATGGATTCCCGTGCGTCCCGGAACTGACAGTGCTCTGATGCTGGCGGTACTTTTTACACTCTTCAAAGAAGATCTCATTGACCGTTCTGCTGTAGGCCGCCTGAGCTCCGGTTTCGAAGGACTCGAGCGGTATATTCTCGGGGATACTGACGGTATTCGAAAAACACCGGCATGGGCTGAAAAGATATGCGGTACTCCGGCTCGAACCATTCGTGACTTTGCAATGCTCTACGGCAGGAGCAAACCTGCAGCGCTTATACCCGGCCTTTCCTTTCAGCGGACAATGGGCGGCGAGGAGGCTGTGCGTCTTTCGGTTTCACTTCAGCTTGCGACCGGGAACATCGGTGTCCGTGGAGGTTCAACCGGCGGTAATGTGTTGAATAAGCTTCCTTGTCCGAAATGCGGGAACGTCAAGCTTGAATATACGTATAATATCCCCATAGTTCCGCTATACATTTGGCCGGATGCGGTTATAGGAGGTGCTGCCGGCGGGTTTCCGGCGGATATTGATCTTATATACAACGTGGGGGGTAATTACCTGTCTCAGGGAAGCGACATTAAAAAGAATATCAAGGCGTTTCAGAAAGCCGCTTTTTCCGTATGCCACGACTATTTTCTTACTCCAACAGCCCGGTACTGCGATGTTGTCCTGCCCGTAACTACTTTTTTAGAGCGGGAGGATGTTATTTTTCCGAGGAGCAATTATCTGTACTATTCGCACCGTGCAGTCGAATCGCAGGGGGAAGCAAGAAACGACTATGATATATTCTGCGAACTCGCGAAAAGGCTCGGCTTCCTCGAGGAATTTTCAGAAAACAGAACAGCAGAAGAGTGGGTCGCACACCTCCTCGAGAAATCTGAAATTCTCGATATTGGAGAGTTCAAACGTACCGGGATCTACGACGGTAAGGATCATCTCAGAACAGGCCTTTCAGATTTTTCCGCCGATCCCGGACAGTATCCCCTTTCCACACCCTCGGGCAGGATTCAGATTGATTTTACGGCATACGGAAATACGGGCTTCACTCCCTTTCCGGAGTGCAGGGTGCTGTATCCCACGAAAAGATACCCTCTTCGTCTCATTACACCGCATGCCCTGTACAGAATAAACTCGCAGAATAGTAATATCGATTGGTTTAAAAACCGCCAGGACAATACACTCTGGATCCATCCTTCCGATGCCGTTGAGCGGGGTATTACCGCCGGCATGGCTGTTCTTGTTCAAAGCGAAAAGGGAGTAATGCATATTCATGCAGAGGTGACTGAGGACATTATGCAGGGTGTTGTAAGCGCGCACCAGGGAGTATGGCCTGAATTCAATACGGGCGGCATCGAAACAGCGGGCTCTGTCAATGTGCTGACCTCGACCGAGCCTACAAAACCAAGTAATGGTTCGCGGACGCATTCGGTGCTCGTCGAGGTAATGGCTGAAGAATAACCGTGTTAACGGCTGGTTTGAGTCCTCTTTATTACGTTGATAATTGAGTGATAAGTGATATATTGGATATATCCGTAAGGATGGAAGAATACGACGGTCCCCATCTGGTGGATGCAAGATATTGAAGGCTGGACAGTCCAGATGGATAAAATATTGGTTTCTTTTAGGTCCAATCGCTTATAATTCTTATTGTATTATGATGGAAGCTGCGGTTTCGGGGTAATTTTATAGCTGGAGGAAGAATATGAAGAGAATATTAGTTGCTGCTGTTACGGTCGCTGTTTTTGCATTTTTTTCAAGCGCATTTGCAGACAGTGGTAAAGTATTTTCACTGAGAGCAAGCTATTTTTCCCCAAAGGATGCTGAAGCGGGTTTTGCATTCGGCGGAAGCTTTGGATATAATGTCGATGAAGTTGTCGGCATAGGGTTCGGGACCGATTTTCTCTATAAAACCTACACAAAGAGTACTGAGGTCGCAACTCAGGATTACGAAAGCGGAATAAGCACAACAACGGTTGTAAACAATGTGAGATACAATACACTCATGGTGCCGATGATGGGTGAGGTGACGATAACGATACCGGTATTCTGGAAGGCGTCGTTTCTTGCACAGGGGGGTGTCGGGTACGAGCTGCTCTGGAATAAGGAGGAAAACTTCGAAAAGAAGGTTTCGGACAGTCGCCTGTATGGCGGTTTTACCTATCAGATTGGCGCAGGTATGCTGGTCGGACTCGGCAGGGATTCCGGCCTGTTCGTGGAAGGCTATTACAATCACGCGAATGTAAAGCGAAACGTCAAGGATGTAGTCGCCGATCTCCCGGTTTTTGAGCAGGTTGACCTTTCCGGTTTCGGCGCACGTGCAGGTATCATGATTGGTCCGTTTTGAATATAATACCGACCTGGACGCCGTTAAGCCGAATCATTGAATACATGTATCGTATCGGCTTTGCTGATTTGCCTCTCACTCCATGTCAAGCTCATCTACTTCCTGGTACCACTTCACCTTCGTTCCTACCTTGCTTCTCATCTTCCATTTTATCGACTTGGGGGCTTGATCGATCTCATTAAGAATAAAGTCAACCCGTGACCGTACGATCTCTCTGTCCTTGCTTGTGAGCTGCGGATATTTATCGACATAATCGCTCACTGTCTTCAGATTATCGGTAACGGTTTTCCAGAAACCCCAATCTTTTGACAAATAATTGAGAATGATTTTCGTGTTTATTCGTTCCTCATCCGTATCGCCAAAATCAAATTCCCTCAGGAGCATGATGGTATCGATCAGATCTTTTTCGTTTATCTTTGCAATCTGCATTTTCTCAAGAAACAGCTCGGCAAGCGGCATGGTGACCGTTTGCTTTTCGAGCCTTCCTTTCAGATTGATGGTATGGGAGAACTGGAGCTGGTCAAGAAATACATCTATATGCCTTTCGTTCTCAAAATCGTGAAATACGAGCCTCGATGTTCCGAAGTAGTGAGTTACCTGTTTATCCTCTTCATACCCACATGCGGTCAGGAATTGAAGTATCCGCTTTGTAAACTTTCGGTAGGAAATAAAGTCAATATCGGTAAAGACACGCCCGAGGCTCTTCTGGAGGTAGCTGTATTTCCAGCATTCTATATTGAAAGCGAGGGCACCGACCAGACGCATGATAATATCCCTGTTTTCGTCTCTGTCAAGAAGTGAGAGCAACCGGTCTCTCTCCTCGTTGAAATCAGCTTTCGGGTTGCCGTAATCTTCCATAATCTTCATCCTTCCAGGTTTTACCTTAATGTACTATTGCATTGATGCCCTGTACAAATAAAAACCGCCCGGAGATGCCGGGCGGCTGTTTTTTGCTTTAAAAAAGGCTGTTTTTTACTCTACAGGAATCTCCTTGTAGATCTTTTCAGTATCGATTCCCTGTTTCTTCCTGTACGCATTGAAACCGTAGAAGATTATCGCAGCAACTCCGTAGAGCGCAAGCATGAACACGATCGAGCTCACGTTCGACCAGCCGATTGCGTAGAGCGGAAAATCGAAGGGAGAGATATGGGGATCCCATAACCACTCGACGAGAAGCCAGTCCAAAAATCCAAGGAAAAGAAGTCCTGCGAAACTTATGAGCGGCAGCTTGCCGCTTTTTATCATGCGTTTCACGATATAGATGAGTATCCACACCAGCAGCACGGCATTTCCGAGGTTGAACAGCCATACAAGAATGACAATTACCCAGGTAAGGCCATTCGCACCGACACCGGGCAGTCCGCGTACCACCTCGATTCCGTAGTTGAATGAGATGTAGATGAGATACCCGGTTGCGGCGATATAGATAATCGTAACGATCCAGCTCAGCCATGACGTCACATTGTACTTTGCGATCGGTGAACCGTCGTAGAGGTCTTTCTTGTGCCATGGCAGAATAATACCGGCAACCGTCGTTCCAAGATAGGTTACAGCGATAACCAGCGTTGCATCGAGAGCGAGGGTCTGAAAACTGAATATGTTGAACGCATAGAGGTATGACACGATGAGCGAGGGGATAACCATCAACAGCAGTGCATTGATTGGTGTATGCGTTCTCGGGTCGACTTTACTCACCCATTCCGGCAGCATGCGGTCGAAGGATGCTGCGAATATAACACGCGTTGAGCTTAAAAAAACCGTGCCCGACCATCCGAACCACCAGAGGCTCATGAGCAGAATGACGATGAACTGCAGCACGGGGCTCGTGCTCATAAATGCGGCAAACAATGCCGGGTACGGCCAGAATGGCAGAGGCGGTGCTTCTTTGACATACCCCCATGTATAGTTCCAGAAGGCGCCGTTTGCTTTGTTGTAAAAATCCCATCCGATGCTCTTTGCGATAAGGACAAAGAAAACAAGTGCAAGAACGGTTGTTACGATGATGGCCGTTGTCATGCCGCGCAGGTTTCGTTTGAAATCGCTCGCACCGCTGACTTCTCCGTAGAGCGTGGAACCCCAGTTCGGCCAGAGGTTGAAAAATACTATCATTGGTATCAAGGCGACGCTTGCCCCTAACGCGAGATTGCCAAGTGGAGCGGTAACAGTCCCCGCAGCCTGCCCCGCCTCAAGGGTCTGCTTATAGAGGTCCATTGCTTCCGCACCGAACATGCTCGGCACAATGGCATTCAGGTTGTTGATGAATGTCGGCTTGTTCCCGACGATGAGGAGAATGAACACCAGAAGCAGACCGATGGCTCCTCCGAAGAAACAGAATTTCTGAACACGAGCATACCACTTCATGCCGATGGCGATATATACAAAGACGATAACATTGACGGATATCATTCCGACCAACAAGCCCGCATTTGTGCCGGTGAACCATAGAGCGGCGTTTTGCGCACCCAATATTGCGAGTATCGGTGTAAAGAATTCGTACACCAGCATCTGGCCGTAGAGGGGAACCCACAGCCACAGGATAAACCACCATCCGGTAACCGCCAGGATGAAACCCCAGCCACGCCCGAGAATCCGGCTCTGCCAGACATAGTCGCCTCCAGACCGAGGCATTGCGGATATGAGGCTCGAGTACAGAATAACCTCAAAAACGGTGAAAACGGCCCCGATCACGATGGCAGTTGCAATATTTCCCTCGAAGTAATAGCAGTAGGAGAAGATGAACAACCCAAGGGTGATGAGGTTGATGGAGAATGTTGCATAAATAAACGCATCAAACACAGACCATGCACGCACAAGCCCGCTTGCCTTACGAACAAACAGTGTTTTATCACTCATTCTAAAGACCTCCTTCATGTAATCTGTTTTGATTTTTACGCCTTTACTATGAAACTCCTGTGCCCCTTCCTTCGCATTCTTGCTCAACTCGTGCTTCCTCAAAGTTGCTCTTTACCCATCACCTCCTTCTCAGTAATACTTACCCTGTTGTCAGAACGTATGTCCCGACTTTTTTCGGTTTCAGCTCAATAACAGCGCCCTGCAGCACACCCTGCTCATACATACTGCCGGGGTTCATACACAGGGTTTTGCCGATTCTGTGTGTTCCCTTCCCCTCATGAACATGACCGAACAACCCCAGCAGAGGCTGATATTTCTTGACAGCAGCCATAACCGATTTGCTTCCAACCGGGATGAGGGATTGTCCCGCGTACTTTGGTTTCAGGTCTTCGGTAAGTTCCGGCGCTTCATCGAGTCCGCTGCCGTACGGTGGGGTATGGAAATTAAAGACAGCGGTATGAACACTGGTGACTTTTGCAATTAACGATTCAATCCTCTGCTCGAGGGCATCCTCCGGCTCTTCACGGGGTGTATCCCAGGGAGTGGGATTGGACCATCCTGTATTTGCCATTTCATGATGTTTATCTAACTTAATAATTTCGCCTTCCACATCCCTGATGTGTTTGGATTGTCGGATAACGTCGTTTATTTCAAACGAATCGTCATTTCCCGGACAGACATAGCACTGGATGCTGCCGCCCGTAAGTTTTGCATCCGCGTATTTCATCCATCGATCGACTGTTTCGAGCATCTGATCGAGAAACAGTTTATCGAGTTTTTCTTCTGATTTTGAAATTTCCTCAACCTCATCGGGGTCTGTGACATACGGGTAGTAGCCCCTGTTCTGTATTGTTTTTACCATCTCTTCGACTTCTTCTTTTCCTTTCAGGATGCTTTCCTGGTCCAGAAGTGTAACCTTGTAGGTTCCACTGCCCTGTGCAATAATCGGAACAACAGCCTTCCCGGTCATGTCTCCGCCCAGAATCAGGGCATCAACTTCGTAAAATTTTCCCGCACTGATGAACTTCTTCCAGCAAATCTCCGAACCGTGCAGGTCGGATGCAAAAAAAATTTTCATACATTTCCCCTCTCTCCGCCTGCTATTATAATTAACAGCAGCCCGGTAAACCGGAAAAAGACCCTCAAATACCAAATCCTATAAAAAAGACTGTCTTGAGGCAGTGAATTTCTTGTCTGCAGTTTACGAGACATCTCTTAGAATACTTCATCGGATAATCCCGTGTCAAGAAAAAGTACGGTATCTTTTTTACCGAAAGAGGATATTTTGAGAGCCATCGGGGAAATAGTACTTTTTTTATCCCACGTCTATTTCGGCCTTGACTGCGGATGGCAGTTTCTTTAAAAACCGGGAGTTCCCCTCGATTTTCCCGATCGGATTTACCGGGGAGATAGCACGGGGTTCGTTACCGACGCTTGCCGGGGTGGGACCAAAAAATATGCATAGCGCACTCCCCTGCGGCCAGAGCGCGAGCTCTCCGATATCCATTTCAACTCTGGCATCATCTTCGAGATCGACTGCAATACCGCAGTCTCCGTAGTACTCATCCCCCCAGCGCGTCATGGAGATACGCATGGGTAGCTTTTCATAAAATTGCAGGGCCGATCTGTTCTGATTGAGAACAGCGGTACATTCACTGCCGTTGATTTTTATATGGACCCGCTTTGCCATAATGATTCTCCTCGTTTTTTCAGATTTATTTTCTGATTATCGGTACCGACTGCATAAAGCATGCTGCACTGCATGTATTACCTGTTTTGGCCCCTCGATCCTGCACATAAATAACATTCGAAACACATTGTATTTTAACCTGCAGGATAAATGTTTTCGTTCAGAGATCTTTAACCCGCTCCAGATGAAAAGGAATAGTTGTTTTCACCTCCTTTCCCTCAATGACAAACTCTGTCAACACCTGTCCCATGAGCCTGACTGCGGACTTTTTGTCCTTGCCCCAGGTTATAACGTTTGCGAGCAAGGAATCGTAAGCTGTCGAAATGTGATATGCATCTTTTTTTGATTCGATCTGCGGGATAAAAGTATCGACAATCACATTCTTTTTCTCCGGAGGAATGAATCGTTCGATGGTTCCCGGCGACGCCTCGAAATTATTATCCGGGTCTTCCGCATTGATCCTGCATTCAAGGGCGAAACCATACCCCTTAAGGTCATCCTGTGCATAACCAAGCTCCTCGCCGGCGGCGATGCGGAGCTGTTCGTTTATTAGGTCTCTGCGCCAGGTCATTTCGGTTACCCTGTGTTCCACCTGAATGCGGGTGTTCATTTCCATGAAGTAGAAGTTTTCCTTTTCATCGACAAGAAACTCAACGGTCCCCGCATTTGTGTACCCTACCGCTTTTGCCAGTGTAACTGCTGCATCCGTCATAGCTTTTCGTAATTCATCTGAGATGTCGGCGGGGGAATATTCGATGAGTTTTTGATGTCGTCTCTGAATTGAGCAGTCCCGCTCTCCGAGATGTACCGCATTACCGTAGCTATCAGCGAGCACCTGTACTTCAATATGTCTGTTCGGATCGATAAGTTTTTCAATGAATACTTCTTCACTGCCGAAGAGGGTCTTGGCCTGTGCTTTCACCTGACTGAGTGTACCGGACAGCTCCTCCTCTCTGCCGACCCGTTCCATGCCCATGCCGCCACCGCCTTCCGCAGCTTTGATAATGACAGGGTAGCCGATTGAGCTGCTGACGGTGGTCGCCTCTTTTTCCGTTTTGAGCGGTACGCGCGAACCCGGTGTCGTCGGGATACCCGCTTCCTCGGCGATCCTTCGTGCCTTCACCTTGTTTCCCATCTTTATAAACAGCGCAGTGCCGGGACCTATGAAAACACTGTAATGGTTTGTGACTTTTGCAAAATCTATGTTTTCCGAGAGAAACCCGACTCCCGGATGGATTGCATCGACTTCGTACTTCTTGGCAACCGATATGATCTCCGGGATCTCATTGTACGCCCGAATGCAGATGCTCTCATTTGCCCGGGCTGCATGGAGGGACTTTTCATCTCCCGGGGTATACACAGCCACTGACTGTATGCTGTTTTCCTTCAGGGTTTTTAAAATCCGGGCTGCAATTACTCCTCTGTTTGCAATCAAAACCTTTTTAAACATATTTAAATCCTGTACCTTTATTCCGATAGTTCAGTCTTCTAAGTAATTTCTCGCGAAGTTACTTTCAGATACTCGGTCACGAAATGATACTTCCTGTCAAGGACGTAGACCGCTTCTAAGTAACTTCGATTAAGTTATCTTTGATACTCGGCCGTGAAGTGGCCTTCGCCACTTTGCATTGCAAAACTTTTTAAGGGTTTTTATCTGATCCGGGATTCGGCCGGGGTCGCGTGCATATTCAAGAGTGACTGATACTCTATCATCACCGTCTACGGGTAAAATATCAAGCAGAAAGTCAAGGGCCTCGAGCTCGAGCCTGCTTATTTCATTGTGGCTGTCAACGTAAACACCGTTTTGCAGACGGTGTATTCCGGATATGTGTATCTCCCTGATGAGCTCGACAGGCAGCAGTTTTACGTATTTTTTAAAACTGCCGAGTATATCGATATCGTTCTGGTATTTCGCAAGGGATCCGATGTACCTTCTGCCGGTTCGAACCGGGTCGAAATGTTTTGAATCACTGTTGATGTTTTCGAGCCCGTTATAGACCGGATGGTTTGCCGCAGCGATGAGAGCGTGCGCTATATCGAGCACCATCCCGTCGAGTATTCCCATTTCTATGAAACGATGAATATTTTGTGAAAAAAAATCCGCATCCTGAATGTACCGGTACGCTCCTTTCGACAGCTCTTCCGGAATGAACTCCATGTTTTCAAGAAGTATGCGGCTTTCCTGAAAAACCGTACGTGAAAATCTCAGGTTGTGCCCAAGCCTGGAAACTATCCCCTCCCTTGTAAACGGGGGCGAGCATGCTTTTGCGACGAAGGTTTCACTGTCAACATGTATGATTTTTGCTGAAAGCCCGAAGTGAAACGAGACGAGCGCCGGTTTCGCAATACGGTACGCCTCGCTGAACTCCGCGAGATAATCGCTGAAATTATCTGCCGTGGGCAGCAGATATCCGCCATTGCCGTTGTACTGGATATGGAAGTAGACCGGTTTTTGGGTATTATCCCTGAAAAAGGATGTCTCGAGGGGCGTTATTTTTTTTATTTCAATAAATTCGGGTGTCTGCAATATGTTTTCGGGAAAATCACTTTGCGCGGATAGCCCGACCAAACAATTTTTCATCGTTTTATGCTCTTTTCGGCATGCGGGATTTACCGATGTTCAGTTGAGAAAATCCAGTGTTAGAATTTCCTGCAGGGACTCAACAATTTTATCCGCACGGGTGAAATCCTGATCTCTGGTATTATGGCACGGTACTGCAATGACATGAACACCGGCGGTTTTTGCGGCAGTTACTCCTGCCTCGGAATCTTCCAGCGCAACAGCGGCGTCCGGGGCTATATCCAGGCGGCTGACTGCTTCGTGATAAATATCCGGTTCCGGTTTCTGACGGGCTATATCATCACCAAAGACCATGGTATCAAAGCAGGCGGCCACATTGATTTTAAAATTAGAATGCTTTGTGATGTTATCGAGAACTGCCACTGTGTGTTCGCGCATCGAAGAGGTAACGAGAGCCGTCCGATACCCCTTTTCCTTTGCCCTCAGTACACATTCAACCGCACCATCCATGGGCAAAAGTGGTATCTTTCTTACAAGCTCAGCATATCGGTCGTACCTGATTTTCAGTATTTTTTCATATCGTTCGACAGGAACGTCGTAGTCGGCCATGATTCTCTTGATATTTTCTGATGTTGGGGCTCCTATAAAGGCGTTAACATAATCAGCGGTAAGCGCAATACCGAGATGCTCGGCCACTTCTTCGTATGCACGTACATGTATTCCTTCCGTATCTACAAGCAGTCCGTCCAGATCAAAAAAAACAGCTTCCCAGTCTTTCAACTATTTCCTCCCTGTATTTCAAGTCGCTTGAATGTAACACTAATATACTCATAAGTGACGACTGCTACCGGTGCAGTCCATATCATCCTCTCCTATCAGTGCTGTTGGGTTTCCCCCGGGACTTTTGTAAATTATTCATTTTAACAGCGCGCGATTTCACGTAAACTGCTGCCTGATACGGCGTATCCCGCTCAATCGAATCCGGCCTGATTACCACCGGCACTTGCGAAAGCACGCCATACTAATGTAAAAAAGTTACTGACATATGCAAAGTTTTTAATGAAGAGGATTGCTGCAATGTAGAGTGCATAAAATTTAACCTCGAGAAGGGACGGGTTGCCGTTATATCCGAAGAGACCCTTTAAAATAGTGCCTATGTACCCGTTTTCGTGGAAGGGTGGGTAACTGCTGCCCGGTCTGACTGCAGGATTGATATCCCATACATGTTTGATGAACTGAGGCACAATTCCGGCTTCCTGAAGCTCATGGATGCCGTGAGCGAACAGTCCTGCCCCTGAATCCCTCAGTGAGACGGGAAAAGAGAAACACGCCGATCATACTCGCTGCGATTCCGGCAGTAGGCCCTCCGGCTACCTGCTTGAGGTGATTTTTCAGGTCGGTTTTTATGAGAAATCAAGAAATGATACTTATAATAAGCGCAGCCTCGAGTGTTTCCCTGAACATTATGATAAATGCGGTAAGCATAATTGAACCCTGCATTTATGTTATTAATATTATAAAAATCAACATTGGAATTGTAATGCTTTTTGAAGCTGTATATTTGTCTTGACAATAAAATTCTCCAAGAATAAATTTTCGCCGATTCTTATATAAAACTATAATAAAGTGTAAAAACAGGAAATACCTCCTATGAAGGCGGATGATATAAGAATAGAGGATTTCTCCTGCCTGGGCCGGCGTAAAATTGCCGAATTCTCCAGGAGCAGACGGGGCATGTTTCCCGAGGATACCGAAAAAAAAGTTGCCGGTATTATTGCGGATGTTGCTGAAAACGGGGACAGGGCTCTGCAGCGGTACACTAAAAAGTTTGACCGTGTTGATACCATGGAACTCAGGGTAAGCGGTCTGGAGATAGCGGATGCGGCAAGAGGCATTGATGAAACGCTTTCTGAAGCTATCGATATTGCCATTGAGAGGGTCAGGCGCTTTCATGAGCACAATCCAATCAGTGATTGGACGTTCACAGACCAACTCGGAAACCTCCTCGGACAAAAATGCACACCGCTCAAAAGGGTTGGGATATACATTCCCGGAGGGAAAGCGGCATATCCTTCATCTCTTATTATGACGGCTGTTCCCGCAATGGCAGCGGGTGTTGGGGAGATCGCGGTCATATCTCCCCCTTCATCGTTCAGGGCTCCTTCGGCCCTTTGTGCGGTATTGCAGAAACTTGGATGCATAAACGAAGTGTACAGGGTGGGAGGAGTGCAGGGAATCGCGGCTCTTGCGCTCGGTACCGAATCTATATGGTGCGTTGATAAGATTGTCGGACCGGGGAATATTTTTGTTACGCTTGCAAAAAAGCAGCTCTTCGGGTATGTTGATATCGACATGGTGGCCGGTCCCAGCGAAGTGCTTGTGATTGCCGACGGTTCTGTTCATCCGCGGGTAACCGCTTCCGACCTTATTGCACAGGCTGAACACGATGAAAACGCGAGGGCGCTGTGTGCCGCCACATCACCGAAGACAGCGGAAAACATTGCCGAATGGATCGTCAAATTGACTGAAAGGAGCCCGCGAAAAGAAATTATTGAAAAGGCAATACGCCAAAAGGGGTGTATATATATTGTCAAGGATATCCAGGACGCTGTCTTTCTCGCAAACGAGATTGCACCTGAGCATCTCGAACTGCAGGTTCAGGGTGCGCAGAAATATGTAAAGGGTATCGTAAATGCCGGGGCCATCTTTATCGGGCAATATTCGGCGGAAGCATTCGGCGATTATATTGCAGGACCGAGCCATGTACTCCCTACCGGAGGAACGGCGAAGTTCTTTTCTCCGCTCAATGTTCTGAGTTTTATGAAGTTCAGCAGTATAGTCCGAATGTCGAAAAAAGGAACGAATGCGCTTGGAAAATATGCACGTATTATTGCAGAGAGTGAGGGGCTTCACGCACACGCTCTATCTATCGTGGAGAGGATGTCGGATCAAGACAAATAAAGGCAGAGCGGCGCCTGAGTAAACCAACAGTGCTGTTAAACAAATCCGTGTTGAGTTGATTTGTTTTTCTTATCCGACTCTGTTTTTAATAGTGATTGTAGATGAAAGACGGGGTGAAAGGTATCCGAAATACTGCTCACGTAATGGGGAAAGCTTTATGGATGATATTCGTATCGGTAATGTTGCAAGAAAGACAAAAGAAACGGAGATCGAGGCAACTCTTAATCTTGATGGTGACGGCAGTTATACTATCAATACCGGCATTCCGTTCTTTAATCACCTGCTCGAGCTGTTCACCAGGCACGGCCGGTTCAGCCTTGATCTTCATGCTGAAGGTGACATCGAAGTCGATTTTCACCATCTCGTAGAAGATACGGGAATAACGCTAGGACACGCCTTCAGGGAAGCCATTGGAAGCAAAGAGGGGATAAGAAGATACGCCGAAGCAACCGTTCCAATGGATGAAGCACTGGTCAGGGTGTGTATTGACATCTCCGGGCGGCCCTACCTGCACTATGAAATCCCCATCGAAGAACCGGTGATTGTTCATTTCAATTCTCAGCTTATAGAGGAATTCTTCAGGGCATTTTCGAACAACGCAGATATTACCCTGCACATCGATGCAATTCGCGGTAGAAACGCCCATCATATTCTGGAAGCTGCATTCAAGGCATTCAGTGTGGCCCTGCGGGACGCAGTAGAAATAAGGGACCCGGGCAGTGATGTACCGTCGACAAAAGGCGTGTTGTAAAATAGTGTAGAAAAGCTGTACCGTCCGTTTATTGAACGGCTGCAACGGACCAATTATGTGGGGGAGCAAACTCGAATCCTCAACCGCTGATCCGCAAACCCCAATCGCCTGTATAAATTCAATAGATTAGCATCTTAAACGAGTGCGCCTGTTATACGTTTGAGCGGTATGGGAGGAATGTTTAACGTGATTACAATCATTGATCTCGGCATCAGCAATATTAAATCGATAACTCGGGGATTTGTAACACAGGGCTTTCAAGTGCGTGTCACCGCAGATCCGGAAGAAGTATATACTGCAGACTCCCTTGTGCTCCCCGGTGTCGGTGCATTCCCCAAGGCGATGGAAGTGCTGAACGTAAAGGGGCTCGTTGAAAAAATAAGGGCGTATGCCCGTTCAGGCAGGCCTTTGATCGGCATCTGCCTTGGTATGCAGCTTCTTTTCAGCAGTAGTAATGAGCATATGGTAACTGACGGCCTGGCGCTGATATCCGGGAATGTCACACGTTTTCCCCCTGACAGGCCGGTTCCGCATATGGGATGGAATGAAGTTCAGATAGTAGAGGAGAGTATTCTTTTCGAGGGAATTCCTGACAGAAGCGACTTCTATTTTGTTCATTCTTACTATGCAGAGCCTGATAATATAAACGAAATAGCAGGTTACAGCGATCATTTCGGCCGTTTTACCGCTGTGGTGCAGAAGGGAAATATCTTCGGGACACAGTTTCATCCCGAAAAGAGCCAGAACAACGGACTGAAACTTCTGAATAATTTCGCATGTTTAACCGAACACTGAATTGAATCTGGGCAGGTGTCCGGGCTGAATTGGTATTTATGAATCGGCAGTGTAGGAGGTCCTGTTTTCGCCTGCGTGAGCTTCGAAGTTGTTCGTATATCATCGATGTGTATTTTATTTGGATTAGCGATCTGCTGATGCAACATTCGGAGGTGTTATATGGCGAGAGAAATAATTTTCGGTCTTATCGGGGGACTGGGCCTTTTTTTTCTCGGAATGAAGATGATGTCGGAAAGTCTGAAGAAAGTTGCCGGTATAAAACTGAAGAATACGCTCGACGTCCTGACAAAACGTCCCATTATCGGGCTTTTTATTGGAACCCTCGTTACCATGCTCGTCCAGAGCTCTTCGGCAACCACAGTCATGACTGTCGGGTTCGTCAATGCAGGCCTCATCACGCTCAGACAGGCGATATCCATTATTCTCGGCGCGAATATCGGTACAACGCTTACCGCCTGGATTGTCTCCTTCTTTGCGCTCTTTAAAATTACTAGCTACGCACTTCCGGCAATCGGGATCGGGTTTTTCCTTACACTTTTCGGAAAGACACATTCAACCAGGATGTGGGGCAACTTTATTCTGGGTTTCGGTCTTCTTTTTACCGGGCTCGGATTTATTAAAGACGCATTTTCACCGCTTGAAAAGAGCACGGCTCTGAAGAATGCCGTACTGGCATTCGGACACTACCCCATTTTAGGCATTCTTCTCGGCACAGGGATTACGGTACTGCTCCAGAGCTCTTCAGCGACCATTGCACTGCTTCAGATCATGGCATTCTCAGGCGTGATAGATTTTAAAACATGTGTCCCAATTATTCTGGGTGATAATATTGGCACCACAATAACCGCGCAGCTCGCGGCTATTGGAACGAACACGGCGGCTAAACGTACTGCAATGGCGCATACGCTTCTCAATACGATAGGCGTTCTATATATGATTGTTCCTGTGTACGCCGGGTGGTATCCCAAATTCATTGAGATGATCGTTCCCGGCCCTGTTACACCGAAGAATATCATGCTCCATATAGCGCTCGCACACAGTATATTCAATATTATCAATTCTTTCTTTATTTTTCTGCCTCTGATTAAAGTTCTTGAAGTGCTTACCGTCAAGCTCACCCGCGTCAAACCCGGGGCAATCGATATGCAGCCGATATTTCTCGAAAAGCATCTTCTCGATAATCCGCCACTTGCCCTCGAGCAGGCGAAGAAGGAGATAAACAGACAGATGGAGTACGCGAAGGAAGCATTGGATGATTCACTTACCATATTTTTTAAAATGGATTCAAACCTCATTGACAAGATACGGCAGAGAGAGGAAGTAGTTGACAATCTTCAGAAGGAGATAATCCAGTACCTGGTAGAGCTATCCCAGAGACAGCTGGAAAAGGATGAAGCCGAAAAAATCCCCGTACTCATTCATTCGGTAAACGATGTTGAGCGTGTCAGTGACCATGCAATTAATATTCTGGAACTTGCCCAGAGAAGAAGTGAACAGAAACTTCCGATTCGAGCGGAAGCAATCGAGGAACTTCGTGGACTCGTTCAGATTGTGCATTCCATGATTTCTCATACTTCATCAGCGCTTATACAGGAGGAATCGGAATCCGCCAGGGTGGTGCTTAAAAATGAGAACAGGCTCAATAAGCTTCAGGTGGATCTCAAGAACCGTCAAATAGAAAGGGTGAATAAGGGTGGATACAATTACCTGGCGAGTATCATATATATCGATTTCGTGGATAATATGGAAAAAATAGGCGATCATCTGTCTAACATTGCGCAGGGTGTGTTGCGGCATCTCCGCTGGGATGCAGATGTTTCTTAGCTGCGCGACCGAGGCTGATTAATGGGAGATTTCCTGTATTGATGATTTTCAGGCGGTCTTTTAGGGACCGTGGATCAGCGGTAGAGGAGGCGAGCTTGCTCGCGGATGTGAGTCCCCTGCACCCACACAACACACGGGCGGCAGCCCACGAGCCCCATTAAGCAGGTTGCAGGTCGGCCGAACCTCAGGAAAACGGAAGGATGGCATTGTTGTATATGTTATGCCCAAAGAATATGCTTTATGGATTATGGCTGAATCAGAAAAAGTAACAGGAAAAAAAAGAATAGATAAACGGCTGCAATCCAAGATATTGAACTGGAAGATCAAACCCTGGAAAGATGGCCTTGATGTATCTTCTCTATCCGCACACGCGGTTGAAGAATATCCAACAGAAAGCGGACCGGCCCCTTCAAAAAATACACCAGTTCCGTAACCGAGTAATGATCAACAGGGAAGAATGATCGGCCATGGATGTGGATGTAAAAGGGGCCGCCTTTGAAGGGCTTTTAGAAAAGACGGCTGCAGAAGTTAAGAAAGGGGCGGCCCCTCTCCCTCCTCTCGAAGAACAGCAGGAAATTGTCCGTCAGGTTGAGAAGCTTTTCGCCCTTGCTGACACGCTGGAAGAACATTACAGGAAAGCTAAAGACAGAATCGACAGACTGTCTCAGTCGGTGCTGGCTAAAGCCTTCCGGGGGGAGTTGGTACAGCAGGATCCGGATGACGAGCCGGCGGAGAAATTGCTTGAGCGTATCAAAGAAGAAAAGATGCGGTTGGAGACGGAACTGAAAAATAATAGACGTAAGAAGACTGCAAGGACTAAATGAGCCTGCAAGGCGAGGCATTTTTTTGAGAATAAGTCCTTGCAGAAAATGATCAAAATATAAAGAAAGTCCTTGCTGAAAATACCTTTTATGGGTAATGTATTCTTATGAATCGTAGTATTAATCAAGCATTGCTACAATGGAAGAACAGCAGTAACCGAAAGCCCCTGTTACTTCGGGGTGCTCGTCAGGTGGGTAAGACCTACAGCCTGTTGGATTTCGGGAAAACATCCTTTCCACATTACCACTATATTAACTTTGAGCAGGATGAACGGGCCAGAGCGCTGTTCGAAAAGGATCTCGATCCGACCCGAATTGTTGAAGAAATGCAGTTCTACCTCGATACATCGATCGATAAGCAGTCCGATCTGTTCATATTCGATGAAATCCAGCACTGCCCGAGAGCATTAACCTCACTTAAATACTTCTGCGAAAAAATGCCTGAGCTGACTATAGCCGCCGCAGACTCGCTTTTAGGAGTATACCTGGCCGATGAATCGTTTCCGGTAGGAAAGGTCACTCTTCTGGACCTGTATCCCATGAGCTTCGAAGAATTTCTCGAGGGTACAGGTAACCAGCGTCTGGTGGAATTACTCAATTCCCATGTTTTTTCGCATCCCCCGCCCCAGGCGGCCCATGATCGGTTATGGGACCTGTGGAAACGGTACCTCATCGTCGGAGGTTTGCCGGAAGTTGTTGCCCTTTACCGGGATAAATCCGAAGACCAGTATAAAGCGATGAAGGATGTCCGCATATTACAGCATAATCTTTTAGAGACATACATGGCTGATATCGCGAAGCACTCGGGGAAGATCAATGCCCTACACATCGAGCGCCTTTGGCGCAACGTAACGCATCAGTTGGCGCGCTCACAGGATGGCTCCGCTCCGAAGTTCCGGTTCAAAGACGCAGTACCCGGGATACGCGGCTACGAGCGGCTGGTTTCTCCCATGAGCTGGCTGGAGAAGGCATGCTTAATTCTGCGTACCTCAATAGTCGAGAGGGCGGAGGCGCCGTTGTCCGGTTTTGTACAGGAAAATCGTTTCAAACAATACTTTTTTGATATGGGCTTACTGGGCGCTTTTAGTGCCATTGATCCAGCCCGGTTTCTGAACTATGACTTCAAGACCTATAAAGGCTATGTAGCTGAAAATTTTGTAGCTCAGGAGTTCCGATCATCCGGAGTCTCAGCATTGTATTGCTGGGTCGGACGAACGGCGGAAGTCGAGTTTCTGCTCGAAGCAGCCGAAGGGATCATTCCCATTGAGGTTAAGGCCGGTAGTGTTACACAGTCAAAAAGCCTGAAAATATATGAAGAGCGTTACAGGCCGGGAAAAAGCATCGTCCTCAGCGCAAGGAATATAGAAAGCCGAGGCCAACGATTACACGTACCGGTCTACCTTGCCGGAATGTTGAGAAAATATTTAATGAGAAAGGATTGATTACATTTGAAGAAGTTAGAGGCAGTAGGAATTAAGCTTTTGGACCATATAATATTCAACAGAGAGAACTAATTCAGCTTCATGGAGAATGATGCATTTTAGAAGAGGAATTCAAAATGTTGGTATAACAACAGGGCGTTGCACCCAGACGCCTTCTCGCTTCCTTCATTCGTTGAGAGGACGATCGAAAGCCTGGGCGGTAGAAGGCCCTTTATATCTTATTATCTGGAGTATTGCCGATGATCTTCATGCCGGCGATTGATTTGATCGATGGAAAATGTGTACGTCTCTCCCAGGGTGATTATACAAAAAAAACGTTGTATTCAGATGATCCGGCGGATGTCGCACGCTCCTTTCAGGAACAGGGAGCCCGTTACATCCATATAGTCGATCTCGATGCGGCGAAGAACGCCGGCCGGACCAATAGAGACACAATAAAAAAGATTGTTCAATCTGTCAGCATTCCCGTGGAGGTCGGCGGCGGTGTGCGAAGCAGGGACAGGGCTGCGCATCTTATCGATATAGGAGTGTCGCGCATCATCCTTGGGACTGTAATTGTCAGGGACAGTGAGACGGCTGCAGGAATTGTTGGTGAGTTCAAGGATGCCCTAGCCGCGGGAATAGACGCCCGGGAGGGGTATGTGCGGATTTCCGGTTGGACCGAAGGAAGCGGTATAAAGGCTGTTCAGCTCGGCAAAAGAGTCAGGGATATGGGTTTCTCGCTCATAGTATATACGGATATCGCCCGTGACGGTATGCTCGAAGGCCCAAATATCGAGGGTATTCGGACGATGGCGAATGAAACAGGGCTTTCTGTTATTGCTGCGGGAGGCATTTCAAATCTGGATGACATAAGAGCGGTCAAGGCACTCGAAGGGGAAAGAGTTGTCGGTGTTATTTCTGGAAAAGCTCTCTATGAAGGGACTCTTTCTGTGGCAGAGGCCTGCAGAACACTTGAAGATGAATAGGCGGGATTGGTTTTGTTAAAAAAAAGAATAATACCGTGTCTTGACATAACGGAGGGAAGGGTTGTAAAAGGAATTAATTTTATCAACATCAGGGATGCAGGCGACCCTGTTGAATGGGCGCAGAAATACGACCGGGACGGTGCGGATGAGCTCGTTTTCCTCGATATAACTGCGACTTCCGATAACAGGGATATACTTATCGAAGTCGTGGAAAAGGTATCGGATGAAATTTTCATCCCCTTTACAGTCGGTGGTGGTATTCGTGGTGTCGGGGATATGCAGAATATACTGAAAGCCGGCGCTGATAAAGTGTCGATCAACACGTCGGCAGTGAAAACTCCGGATCTTATCCGGGCGGGCGCGGCGGATTACGGTTCGCAGTGCATTGTGGTGGCTGTTGACGTTAAGCGGGAACAAGAGGGCTTTAGAGTATATGTGAGGGGCGGAAGGGATAAAACGGATATAGACGCGATTGCGTGGTGTTGCAGGGCTGAAGAGTTAGGAGCCGGCGAGCTTCTTGTTACGAGCATGGACAGGGACGGAACGAAAAACGGCTATGACCTTGAACTTCTGAAAGAAATAACCTCACGAGTCAATATTCCGGTAATTGCTTCAGGAGGATGCGGAACACTCGAGCATCTGTATGAAGCGGTTGTGGAAGGCGGCGCATCTGCCGTACTTGCCGCTTCGATCTACCACTACGGGGAGTTTACGATTCCCGAAACAAAAGAGTACCTAAGGGGAAGAGGAGTTCCGGTCAGGTTGCAGCTTTTTCAAAAAAAAGATCAGCGGCCTTCTTGAAAAAGCCTGCATAAAAATAGGGCAAAGGGCTTCTCGATGCTCGCATGCTTTTTCAGGGGGTGAAAAATTATCATGATATATAGTGTGCGCAAATGATGAATGTACCGCTTGTTATTTTCGATATGGACGGTGTGCTTATTGATGTTTCCGGGTCATACCGGGAGGTTTCGCGTTTAACTGTAATCCGATACCTGCAGCAGGTGATAGGGGCTAAGGAACTTGTTGATGATTTTATTACAATTCGGGATATTGCGGCAATAAAAAAAACCGGCGGTCTCAACAACGACTGGGACCTCAGTTATGCAATCATCGATGCTGTTCTCAAAAAGTTCTTTGACAATATCAATCAGGCGGCTGCAGGCGAAATCCGGGAAGCTGCCGGTTTAGGAGATGATCATGCAGTGCTGGCCAGGGCCCGGTCGCTTTTAATGAAGTGTGATACGAGAGATATTACTCGGGAACTTTCTCATCAGCCGGTCCGTGAAATATTTTTCGAGTGCAGAAGACTGAAAAATAGTTTTGTGCAAACTGCTCGTGTTTCTCCATTTTTACTGAGCAGTGGTGATGTCAAGACGGGAAATATTGTAAAGAGGATTTTCCAGGAAATCTACCTTGGAAAGGGGTTATTCGAGAGAATTTACGGTGAAAGACCGCTTTTTTTTGAAAAAAGGGGGTATATTGAGAGGGAGAGACTGATTCCGACACGCCGGGATATTGAGACTCTCGGTGCGGCCAATACACTCTCAATTGCGACGGGAAGGCCGGAGGTTGAGGCACGGTATGCTCTTGAATCCTTTGCAATCAATGATTTATTTACCGCTGTCGTGAGTGAGGACGATATTGTGCGTGAGGAGCTGAGAACAGGCGGTAGGCTTCGAAAACCGCACCCTTTCGGGATAGATCTCTGTATTGAAAAAAGCGGGTATGCAAAAATACGGGACACCGTGTACTATATCGGCGACATGCCTGATGATGTGGCAGCTTCGAAAAGGGCCGGGGTCGTTCCTATCGGTTTTGTCAACGATGGCACTGTCGAAAGCACTGAGGAGAAAAATCACCATAGTAAACTTCTTGTTGACCGGGGCGCAATCAGGGTTTTTAATAACTATAGAGGACTAGTTTCCTTTTTCGCAGGTTGAAAACAGGAAATCATGTCGAATCTGTTTGTTGCGCCTGTAAAAAGCGGTGTAAGTCCCCTTGTGGAAAGTCCCTGGCGGGGCTGATCCTTGGCAGGATACATCCTCCCGGGATACATCCTCCCGGGATACATTCTCCCGGGACCGGGTATCAAAGATAGCTTATTTGAAATTACTTAGAAGTGGCATACGTCCTTGACAGGATGTATCATTTCGTGACTGAGTATCTGTAAGTAACTTCGCGAGAAGTTGCTTAGAAGAAAAAAAGGCTCTTATTACTGTTATTGTTCTCCTGATTTTTAGAGGATTGAGGAGGCTGTTATGAAAAAAATACCGATTGTAACTTTAATGATCATACTTTTTTTTATACCGGTGATGGGGTTTTTACCGGTAACGGCATTCTCTGACGTAGTAATTCTGTACAGGAGCGGCAAGTGTACGGTTGATCTGCAGGGCAACGGCGACTGGGAGAAAGCTCTGATCGATATGCAACTTATGGACAGGTCGCTCATCCGGACGGGTAAAAACAGCTCTCTGGAGCTCGATGTTAACGGGGATGTCATTTCAATAGGGAGTAATAAAACAGTAATGATTAAAGACCTGTTCGGGACAGTGCAGACCAGGAAGAAGCAGAAATGGCTGAAAGGATTGAAGAAGTACACGATGAACATCGGAGGTAAGGGGTCGGGACAGTCCGATACCGCTCTTGCTGGTGTAAGAGGTGCACTTGCCGATGAGGATGAGCTCGAGTGGTTTGATGAGGAGGATGAGGGGGGGGCGGACCTTGCCTCAGCATACCAGCAGGGAATGGACCTCTTCGATAACGGAGAGTTTACCCGGGCGATAGATACCTTCAGAAATGTTATGGATACGCATGGTGAGGATGCGCTTGACGGTGCGGTTGCCATTCATATGGGGATTGCGCTCTTCAATGTCATGCGTTTCGATGAGGCGGTGGGCTATTTGCAGGCAGGTATTACGCACAGCGGCAGTGAATTTTATGATCTTGCACTGATTCATCTCGCGCTCTCTCAGTACTTCATACACGACTACAACAATTCAATTGAGGGATTGACCGCCTTTTTACAGAAGTCCAGCAGCGAGCAACTGAAGCCATACGCCCTTTTTATGCTCGGAAAAAACTACAAGGAACTGGGAAATAAAAATGAAGCGAAGCGGTACTTTTCAGAAGTCAACCGCCGCTATAGTGATTCGGAGCTTGCACAGGAGGCGGGTCAGGAAATGGAGGGCCTCTGAACAGTCGCTGACAGAAGGTATGGTGATATTCAGGTTAGATAAAAAGGTTAAAATAACCCTTGACCATTCAGGCGCCAAACATCATATTAATAATGATTCCGATTATTGTTAACAATCATGTGAGTGATAATTGAGTAAAAAATACAAGAGGAGCAGGCAGAGAGAGAGAGTTCTCGAAGTATTGAAGAGCACTGGTTCTCATCCGACGGCGACATGGATATACGACAGGCTCAAGGAAGAGTTTCCCGGCCTGAGTCCGGGAACCGTTTACCGCAATCTCAATATACTGGTCGAGCAGGGATTGGCACGAAAGATAGATTTCGGGAGCACGTTTGACCGGTATGACGCGAATACCGATCCCCACTACCATTTTATATGCGAGAGGTGTGGTTCGATTATTGATCTGGAGATGCCGGTTGATGAAGAATTGAACAGGAATGTTGAAAAGCTGTCACACCATAAGGCAAATCGGCACAGGATAGAGTTTTACGGTTTCTGTGAGACGTGCACGAAAGAAATGAGCGGCTGATATTTTTTTTAGCATAAAATTAATAATCGGTACGATTATTATAAAATAAAATGATGCACCATGGTGTATCGAAAAAACTTATGGAGGTTAAAAAATGGCAAAAGTTACAAGAGAGGTAGTTGAAAAGGCGGGTGTGAATGTAGACAAGCTGGTGGATCTTCTGGTGAAGAATGCTTCAGCTGAGCTCACCACATTCTACTACTACACCATTCTCAGGATCAACCTGATCGGGCTGGAAGGAGAGGGAGTCAAAGAAATTGCCGAAACAGCCCGCATTGAGGACCGGAATCATTTCGAGGCACTTGTCCCGAGGATTTATGAGCTCGGTGGAAAACTTCCGGCAGACATGAAGGAATTTCACGATATCTCAGCATGCCCGCCCGCTTCATTGCCCGCAGACCCGGAGAATGTCAGGGACATTCTGAAGGTGCTTGTGGGAGCAGAAAGATGTGCGGTTCGCGGCTATTCTCAGATATGCAGTATGACGGCCGGAAAGGATCATCGAACCTATGATCTGGCACTTGCCATTCTCAACGAGGAAATTGAGCATGAGTCCTGGTTTTCGGAGTTTCTGGGGGAGGGGCCGTCCGGTCATTTCCTGAGAAGAGGCACGACATCGCCTTTTGTTTCAAAGTTTATGATGTAGCTTCGGGAGGGGGCTTCTTATACCAGGAGCCCCCACAATTATTGAAAATGCGCATGTTTAATGGATATTCAAGGGATTGCTGAAGCAGTTTTAAGCAGTTAAAATCGCATGGTTATCTCTTTGAGAACTGGAATCTTTTTCGTGCTTTCGGTCTGCCGGGTTTCTTTCTTTCGACCATTCTGGAGTCTCTCGTAAAGAATTTGTTTCTGGAGAGAGCAGGTTTGCTGTCGGGGTCGGCGTGCACGAGTGCCCGGGCTATGCCGTGAAGGATTGCTCCCGCCTGGCCTGAAAATCCGCCTCCCTTCACCGTGATGCGGAAATCCCACTTTCCGAGATTGTCACTGGCGTCAAGAGGCTGGTTTATCATGATTACTTCGGCTTTTGTAGGAAAATACTCATCAGGAGCTTTGCCGTTGATAGTGATGGTGCCGTTTCCTCTTTTTACCATTACACGGGCGACTGAGGTTTTTCGTCTACCCGTTGCAAAAATATAATCATCTGGCACGTGCTTCCTCCAATTATCTCTTCACAGGTTACTGCAACATCCACAGATTCGGTTCACTATATCTCGATTTTTTCAGGCTTCTGCGCTTCATGGGGATGGCTTTCCCCTGCATAAATTTTAACGTGAAGGAGCTGCCTTCTGCCGAGCCTGTTATGCGGCAGCATACCCTTTACGGCATTTTTCAGCGCAAAGGTTGGGTCCTTCTGCATCATCTCAAGGTAGGATGTTTCTCTCAGCCCGCCAGGATACCCCGAATGGCGGTAGTACATTTTTTTAAACGGTTTTGTGCCTGTGAGCTTCACCTTGTCGGAGTTGATAATTATAACATTATCGCCCATATCAACATGCGGGGTATAGGTGGCTTTGTGTTTTCCCCTGAGTATCGAAGCGACCCTGCTTGCCACTCTCCCGAGCACCTGGTTGTCGGCATCTATCAGGTACCACTTCTTAACGACTTCCTGTTTTTTAATCGAGTATGTTTTCATCCTGAGGCTCCAAGTTTAGGTTGAAAGATAGTATAAACTTGGATACCCGTCAAGAAAAAGAGCATCAACTTTTAGTGTCGCCCCTGCTCCTACCGGTCGGAAGAATCAGGATGAGCGGTATTGACAGCAGTGGGATGAAAGAGACTATTCTGAACGTTGTGTACAGGCCGAAGGCATCACCCATCTGTCCTGATAAAACAGCGGATACTGATGTTGTTAAAAAACCGAATGCCATGAGCACCGATGAAACGGTACCCTTCATTTCCGGAACGAGCTCCTGTGAGAATGCATAACGAACCGGCGCATTGCTGAACATGAATAAACCCGTAAAGAGAAGAAAAACGAGCCTGCTGCCATACCCTCTGCTGCTGAGGAAAAGGTTAATAAGAACGCTTACCGATATACTTGAGAGAAGGAAAAAAGGCTTTCTTCCGATTCTGTCGGATACAAATCCTCCTGCGAGCGCGCCGAATGCTCCGGATATTTCCAGTACAGCAAGGGCCGATCCGGCGGCGAAGAGTGTGGAACCCTCCTCCTTCAAAAACGCGGGAAGGAATAGTGAAAAGCTGTACATAGTGTAGGTATATATACTCCCCATAAGTATCAGCAGGACAAGTCCCCGTCCCCCCTTCCGAAGAGCGTCTTTGAAGGACATATTCCCCCTTTTCAGGCTCGCATGATATACCGCAACCCCCGGCATAAAGAGCATGGATGCGGCTGCTATTCCAGGAATCGCAGCTACCGGAACAAATTGCGGTGGGAGGAATTTAAGTAATGTGACGATAAAAAGGGGTCCGAACGAACGGGCCAGTTCTCCCCCTGTCATAAACATCGACATACCTGTTCCGTACTGTTTTCCACTTGAACCGCTCACCAGGGTAAGGGCGATGCCGTGAAACAGTGTAGCGCTTGTTCCGCCGATAAAGATAACTCCCAGCAATTGTGTATACGAGCCGCAGGCAACCAGAAAACTCATTGTTATACCTGAAATAGCAATAGTCAGAGGAAAAAAGCGAACGACGCCCCCTCTGTCTGCAGAATAACCGATCAGCGGCTGTATAAGCGAGGTTGAACGGTAGACCGGCGCCAAAATACCCGCCATTTTCAGTGACAATCCATGTTTTTCAATGAGAAAGGGCAGTAGAGGGCTCAAAAAGGAGCTGTATATATCGTGAAAGAAATGGCTCAGTGAGATGATGACAACCCTGCCTGTCTTGAAGCTTTTTGTGTTCATTGAAAATCCTTGTATGCATCTCAACATGCATTTTTCTGTTCTTTTCAACGGTAATAATATACTTTAACTTCGTGTTGATAACGGATATAAAAGTTCAGAAGAGCAGAAAAAACAGGTTTTCAATTTATATTGATGGGAAATACAGGTTTTCACTGGATTTCAACACGATTCAGCAGGTCGGACTTCATGTCGGTGATGAGATAGATGAAAAAAAGATCGATGAGCTCGTACGCCGCGATGAATACGCGCGTTGTCGTGATTATGCCCTGTTGCTTCTTTCCTACAGGGACCGTTCTGAAAGTGAGCTCAATAATCGACTTCTTAAAAAGGGCTTTCACCATGATGTTGCCAGGGAGCTTGTAGGCAATCTGAAGAAGGAGGGCATTGTCAATGACTTCGCATTCGCCAGTAAATGGGTCGAGGATACGTGTGCAAACAGGCCCATGGGCCGAATGCGGGCTGTGTTCGAGTTGAGGAAAAAGATGCTTTCCGACGGTATCATTGAGGCGGTGATCGAAGAGAAGTTTGACGGCAATACGGAGCAGAGACTCGCGCATTCAGCAGCCGAAAAGAAGATGAAATCACTTGAAAGCTACCCCCCCGATACGGCACAGGAGAGGTTGTACCGGTTTTTAAAAAACCGGGGGTTTCAGTTTGATATCATCAATGGACTGATGAAGGAGTATTTTAATGATCACATCGGATGAACTACGCCGTCTTTTTCTGGATTTTTTCAAAAAAGAGGACCATACGATCGTCAAAAGCTCAAAAGTGGTACCTGAAGACGATCCAACCCTCCTCTTTACCAATGCCGGCATGAACCAGTTTAAGAAAATCATACTGGGAATCGAAAAGCCTGCTTTTAGAAGAGCAGCATCGGTTCAGAAGTGTATACGCGCGAGCGGCAAGCACAACGATCTGGAAGATGTGGGGAAGGACGGGAGGCATCACACCTTTTTCGAAATGCTCGGAAACTGGTCGTTCGGTGACTACTATAAAAAAGAGGCGATACGCTGGGCATGGGAGTTTCTCACGCAAGGGGTTAAACTGCCGGTGGAGCATCTCTGGGCAAGCGTGTACAAGGATGACGATGAGGCATACGATATCTGGATGAATGATATCGGCATCGCTCCTGATCGGCTTGTGCGATTAGGGGACATCCAAAAGGGCGACGAGGAAAATTTCTGGAGCATGGGTGAGACCGGGCCGTGCGGCCCTTGTTCAGAACTGTACTACGAGTATCCACCGAGCGAAAAGAAAGATTTCTTAGAGGGAACCGAAAGCGGTACAATAGTTGAGCTCTGGAACCTGGTCTTCATGGAGTTCGACAGGACAGCTGAAGGGACATACAGTCCACTTCCGGCAAAGCATATCGATACAGGTCTCGGGCTCGAACGAACTCTCGCCGTGCTTCAGGGCGTGCGGTCGAATTACGAGACCGACCTGTTCAGGCCTCTGATCAGCCGCATGGAGGAGTTATCGGGCAGGTCCTGCTCCGCGGATTCGGGGACGCTCGTTTCATATCAGGTTATCGCAGACCACATCCGCGCGCTCTCATTTGCAATCGCAGATGGCGCTGTTCCGTCGAATGAAGGAAGGGGGTATGTTCTTAGACGGATCCTGAGGCGCGCGGTTCGCCATGGGAAACTTCTCGGTGTTGACGAGCCGTTTATGTATGTGCTGGTTGATGTGCTCATTTCAATAATGAAGTCGGATTACCCGGAGATCGAGGAGCGCCGCGGCGTAATAGAAGAGATCATTAAAAACGAGGAAAAGCTGTTTCTGAAAACCCTCGACAGGGGACTCGAGGAGTTCAACAAAACAATCGGCTGCCTATCAAAAGGGAGTGAACTCTTTCCCGGGGAAAGTGCGTTTGTTTTGCACGATACGTATGGGTTCCCATTCGATCTTACCTGTATCATGGCGGAGGAGAACGGGCTGAAGGTTGACAGACACGGATTTGAAAGAGAGATGGAAAAACAGAGGCAGCGCGCAAAGCGTGATACCAAATTTCAAGCTGAATATTCTGCAAACAACGGTAGTCCATGGGTAAAATACAGGGAGGATGCGGCAACAGAGTTCACCGGGTACAGAACCCTGGAGCAGGAAAAGATGAGGGTCATCCGCTACAGGGAGGAGAACGGTGTTTTTTCTGTCGTTTTCGACTGCACACCGTTCTACGGCGAGTCTGGCGGCCAGGTGGGAGATGCCGGGATTATTGAAGGAGGGGGTGTTGTTCTGAAGGTTCAAGACGTGGAGCGTGACGGTGATATTTTTATTCATATCTGCAGGGTTGAAGGAGGCGAAATACAGGACTCTGTGTATACGGGGAGGGTTGAACAGGAGCGGAGAAAGAGGATTATGGCAAATCACACGGCGACACACCTTCTTCACTATGCCTTACGGAGTGTTGTGGGCGAGCACGCAACCCAGGCAGGCTCACTCGTGGCACCGGACAGGCTGCGTTTTGATTTCAACCACTACAGGGGACTTACGGCCGATCAGCTCGATCATATTGAGGAGATGGTGAATGAAGCGGTTTTTGCGAATATTCCGGTCGAGGTATATGAGGATATACCCTTTGCTGAAGCTCAGGCCATGGGTGCAGTCGCCCTGTTCGGCGAAAAATACGGCGAGAGGGTTCGTGTCGTAAAGATAAACGCTGTCAGCACCGAGCTCTGCGGAGGAACCCACGCCCAAAGAACCGGCGATATCGGATTGTTCCGCATTTCACGGGAGGGGAGTATCTCCTCCGGTATCAGGAGAATCGAGGCGGTAACGAGAGTGGATTCATTCCAGGTTGTCAAGCGGGACGAAAAAATACTACGGGAACTGTCGCTTCTGCTTAATACTGAAACAACGGCCGTTGCAGAAAAGGTGAAAGAACTGCAGGAATCGGTGCGTGAGCTTCAGAAGAAGCTGAAAAAAGAGCGAAAAAGGGGTGTTGGAGATTCTTTCGATCTGAAAAAAGATTTTTTTCAGACCGGTAAATACCGCACAGCTCACCTGAAATTAAACGGCTTTGCACGTGATGAGATGAGGGAGCTGGCCGACCGGGTACGGACCCGGGTACCTGACGGTGTAGCCCTCATAACCTCGGTCGCAGACGGCAGGCTGAATATGATTCTTTGCGCAGGTGACATCGCAGTGAAGGAGGGTGCTCATGCGGGCAAGCTGCTTGCCCGGGTGCTCGGAGAATTCGGTGGCAAGGGAGGAGGCAGGTCGCATCTGGCCGAAGGGGGCGGTATCGGTCCAGGTGATGCGCAAAGAGTATTTGAAAGGTTGCAGTCTCTTCTGAAATAACTTAGACAGCGCATGGGAGACGAAAAAATCTGATTAAGTATTGGACACGGTAGTCATGCAATATTGAGGTACTTCAGTACATTCAATGTCGAAGGATCGACATCGATGAATTCGATTCCAACCTGGGACAGCCTTCTCTCAACGTCGGTTTCTTCGGAAATCGGGCGCACCTGCACGATTTTTCCGTGGATTGAGGTGCACTGCGGGAGTTTGAAAGTCTTGAGATCAAGGGTGATCTCGTCCTGTTCATTAAGGTCGTAATTCTTCTTCTCCACGATCTCGATACCTGCGCCTGATGGACTGATATTTCGAAGAATGGCAGGCTTTCTCGTGCCGTCCTTCTTGAAAACCATCGCCACGATTTCTGGAAAGACGTATCGAATAAAGCTTGTTTTTCGCCGTTCACCGTTCTTTCTTGAAAAATCCATGAGTCCGTCGACCCTGAAGGCGACTATCCGCTTTTTCAATCCCTGCATTGGAGTTTCCTGGAGTCTACCCAGCCTGGCCCATTTGTTTACTGCTTTTGCCGTGGTGCGGTCTATGAAAATGCTGTTGTGGCGTGCAAGGTTTCCGAGTCGAGATGCGCGAATTACCGGCATACCGAAGAATGTGTCGATTGTCTTACCCGGAGGTCCGACAAAGCAGTGTAGCGCGTCTCCCATTCCGAGACCAATCCCGATTTCAAGCGGGAAATGGGCTTCCCATTTATACTGAATATTCTGCCTGAGCAGGGCCATTCTCATTTCAAGAGCCGCACGAACGGCGAAAAAAGGGGTTTTTTCTTCCCAGGACTCCTTGCCCCATATCGCCAGGATGCCGTCGCCGATAATATTATCGAGCGTTCCCATGTACTGATCGATTATTTCCGATGCTTTTGTAAAATACCTGTTTGTAAACATAAACACCTTTTCATCGGGAAGCATTTCGAACATATGAGAAAAACCCCGTATGTCCATGAAGAGGGCAATTATCTTCTTCTCTTCACCCTGGTTATCGATTATCATTATCCAGTCCGTCGTTTTTTATTGTATCGATTCCTTTGGCTTTAGTCAGGGTGACCCCTACCTATACCTGCTATACACTTTTTACATACTCTAAGCACGGCTAAACCGCTTACATTGGTAAAAGTGTACACCCCTGATGCTATCTTTGCAAGGGAATATTAACGGGCAGTACCTGTTGCATTTTATCTTGTTCTGTACAATAGAATAGTTTTGGCCGGTGAATGTGTCAAAACGACTCAGTGAGGTGGGGTGCGTGTTTTATCTTTTAGATGTAAAAGGCATAATTTATTCTAAGACAATTAGCTGCGTCATCATAACTTTTTTCTTATTTGGTATGATTATTGCCTTTTTAATAATAGAATAAGTTTCGACATAAAGAGGTGATTATGTATGGATATAAGTAAGTTTACAGATATGGCCCAGGAATCGCTGTCAAGCTCTCAGCTTATAGCAGGCGAGTACGGCCAGCAGCAGATAGAGCCTGAGCATCTTCTTGCCGCGCTGGCGCGCCAGGAAAACGGCGTTGTACCGCAGATCCTCAAAAAGCTCAATATAGATGTATCCGTTGTATCGGATGGAGTCGATCGGCTGCTTTCAAAAAAGCCTAAACTATCTGGAACCGGTGCATCCCAGACGGTGTATTTATCCGCCCGACTGAACGAACTGCTCGCTGCGGCAGAATCTGAAGCCAAAAAGATGAAGGACGAGTACATCAGCACCGAGCACCTGTTTCTGGCGCTGATCGGTGACGGTGGGGATGCAGGCGGGATACTGAAGAGCCTCGGCATTACTCGATCCGGTGTAATGGGGGTATTGAAGGATATTCGGGGCAATCAACGTATTACCTCGCAGAACCCGGAGGCTACGTATCAGGCGCTCGAGCGGTATGCAATAGATCTAACCCAACGTGCACAGCAGGGAAAACTGGATCCGGTTATCGGAAGAGATGAGGAGATACGGAGGACGATACAGGTGCTTTCACGCCGCACAAAGAACAATCCTGTTTTGATCGGTGAGCCCGGGGTGGGAAAAACAGCCATCGTCGAGGGCCTGGCACGCAGGATAGTGAAAGGGGATGTGCCGGAGGGTCTCAAGAACAAGCGCATAGTAGCCCTCGATATGGGTGCGCTTCTTGCAGGTGCGAAGTTTCGCGGTGAATTCGAAGAGCGAATGAAGGCTGTGCTGAAGGAAGTGACCGATTCGGATGGAGCAATTATCCTCTTCATCGATGAGCTTCATACGGTTGTCGGCGCTGGTGCGGCTGAAGGTGCGATAGATGCCGGTAATCTTTTAAAACCGCTCCTTGCGAGAGGAGAGCTTCACTGTATCGGGGCAACGACATTAAACGAGTACAGAAAATATATTGAAAAAGATGCCGCATTAGAGAGGAGATTTCAGCCCATTCTGGTCGACGAACCATCGGTCGAGGATACAATTTCGATTCTCAGAGGCTTGAAGGAGCGCTATGCAATACATCATGGAATCAAGATAAAAGACAGTGCTATTGTTTCCGCTGCAGTACTGAGCAAGCGCTATATCTCCGACCGATATCTCCCGGACAAGGCCATTGACCTTATCGACGAGGCAGGCGCCAAGCTCCGGACGGAGATAGATTCGATGCCGTCCGAGCTCGATGAAATCATGCGAAGAACGATGCAGCTTGAAATCGAGAGAGAGGCACTGAAAAAAGAGAAGGATGCTGCATCTAAGGAACGCCTTTCAAAGATTGAAAAGGAGCTTGCGGACCTGAAGGAGAAGGGAAACTCCCTGAAATCGAAGTGGGAGGAGGAGAAAAAGCGGATTGCACGGGTGCGAGACCTGCGGATAGAGATTGAGAATGTGAAATTCGAAATAGAGAAGGCCGAGCGAAATTACGACCTCAACAAAGCTGCCGAGCTCAAGTACGGCCGGCTCATACAGCTCGAAAAAGAGCTCGAGGAGCTGAGGGATGCAATGGACAGGAACCAGACCGACAGGCTTCTCAAGGAGGAGGTTGATGAGGAGGATATAGCCCGTGTGGTTTCACAGTGGACCGGTATACCTATAGCACGGCTATTGCAGGGCGAGATGGAAAAACTCGCCTCCCTGGAAGATCATCTTCATGAGCGGGTCGTCGGGCAGGATGAAGCCGTCAAGGCTGTCTCAGACGCCATAATACGGGCCCGCGCAGGTATAAAGGACCCCGAGCGTCCGATAGGTAGCTTTATATTCCTCGGACCGACGGGAGTGGGAAAAACGGAGCTTGCCCGCGCTTTGGCCGAATTTCTGTTCGATGACGAAAAGAATATGATACGAATAGACATGTCTGAATATATGGAGCGGCATACAGTAGCAAAACTCATAGGCGCTCCACCGGGCTACGTCGGATATGATGAGGGTGGTCAGCTCACAGAGGCGGTACGTAGAAAGCCCTACTCGGTAATTCTCCTTGATGAGATAGAGAAGGCGCATCCGGATGTTTTCAATATACTGCTCCAGATACTCGATGAGGGGCGGCTTACCGATTCACATGGAAGAACGGTGAACTTCA
>Ga0315534_1000257_pt1 | contig 34690 bp, 33 predicted proteins | sample SalMarSW160240MG_FD_203094 | JGI IMG/M metagenome (GOLD analysis project Ga0315534, IMG submission 203094) | Salt marsh sediment microbial communities from the Plum Island Ecosystem LTER, Massachusetts, United States - Salt Marsh Sediment SW1602-40 ...
AACGGCATACCAAACCTATCTGGCTCTATGAGGGTGGTTGGCGACCTACGCGGCCTGAAGTTGCAGGCGCTTGAGCTGATCGATGAGCCGTTCAGCCATCATTGTCGAATTGTCGTCCTTGGCGGCCGCAAGCTCCGCCTCGGCGTCCTTCAGCTCGGAGGCAATCGCCGCAGCATCGAGGTCCTCAACAGCGACCGCCGTCTGCGCCAGGATGATCAGGCTCTCAGGCTCGGCTTCGGCGACGCCTTTCTTTACGAAGACCCGACGACTGCCATCCGTAAGCGTGACTTCAAGAATGCCCGGCCGCAGCGTCGAAACGACAGGGGCGTGCCCTGCCAGAACGGCAAAATCACCTTCCGCGCCAGGAACGACGGCCTGCTCGGCCTCGCCGGACAGCAACAACCTCTCAGGCGTGACCAGCGCGAAGTTGAACGTTCCTGCCATTTTCCTGCGTCCTCAATCCCGCATAGCCGCAAGAGCGGCTGCATACTCTTCACGCGCCGCGCACGGCGCAAAAACTAAGCTCCGTTGTCGGCGCCGTTCTCCCCGCCGTTCACGGACCGAATATCTTCCACCGATTGCAGTTTCGTCCCGCAGAAGGGGCAAAACAACATCGGATGATCGACCATGCCGGCCTCATCGTCGTCGAGCTCGATTAGCCCAAGCGACAGATACAGGATGCCGTCGTCGCCAACAGAAATAAGCGGCTCAAAGTCCTCACCGCTCATCGCCTCTTTCAGCTCGTCACAACAGGAGCCAAAAGCGTGAATGCCGCTTAGACCTTCGCTCGGCTCGCTTGCCGTCATCAAATGAATCCTTTTACTGCCGCGCTTCTGGAAAGCGAGGCTTACGCCGCTTCGGCAAGCTGCTCTGCCTTAGCGATCGCTTCCTCAATCGTTCCAACCATGTAGAAGGCCTGCTCGGGCAGGTGATCGTACTCACCCTCGCATAGGCCCGTGAAGCCCTTGATGGTGTCGGCAAGGCTAACAAGCGTACCCGGCGAGCCCGTAAACACTTCTGCGACGTGGAACGGCTGAGATAGGAACCGTTCGATCTTTCGTGCACGCGCAACCGCGATCTTGTCGTCTTCGGAGAGTTCATCCATTCCGAGAATGGCAATGATGTCCTGCAGCGCCTTGTAGCGCTGCAAGATCTCCTGAACCCTACGGGCAACCGCATAGTGCTCTTCGCCGACAACACGCGGATCGAGCATACGCGAGGTAGAATCGAGCGGATCGACCGCCGGATAGATGCCCTTTTCGGCAATGCCACGCGAAAGCACGGTCGTTGCATCAAGATGCGCGAACGAGGTCGCGGGCGCAGGGTCGGTCAGATCGTCGGCAGGCACATAGATCGCCTGCACGGACGTGATCGAGCCCTTCTGTGTCGTCGTGATGCGCTCTTGAAGAGTACCCATGTCGGTCGCGAGCGTGGGCTGGTATCCCACAGCGGACGGGATACGGCCCAAGAGTGCCGACACCTCTGAGCCCGCCTGCGTAAAGCGGAAGATGTTGTCGACGAAGAAGAGCACGTCCTGGCCCTGGTCGCGGAAGTACTCGGCAACCGTCAGACCGCTCAAGGCGACGCGCGCACGTGCGCCAGGCGGCTCATTCATCTGACCGTAGACGAGGGAGCACTTTGAGCCTTCTGCGCTGCCGTTGTTTTCTTTCGGGTTCACGTTGACCCCCGATTCGATCATCTCGTGGTAGAGGTCGTTGCCCTCGCGCGTACGCTCGCCGACACCGGCGAACACCGAATAGCCGCCGTGCGCCTTAGCGACGTTGTTGATCAGCTCCATGATCAGAACCGTCTTGCCAACGCCAGCACCGCCGAACAAACCGATCTTGCCGCCCTTGGCATATGGCGCCAGCAAGTCGACGACCTTAATGCCCGTGACAAGGATCTCTGCTTCGGTGGACTGATCCTGGAAACTCGGCGCCGGCTGGTGGATGGGGCGGGTGTCCTTCGACTTGATCGGGCCGACTTCGTCGACGGGTTCGCCCACCACGTTCATGATGCGGCCGAGCGTTGCGTCCCCGACCGGCACCTCAATCGCCTGGCCCGTATCGGTAACCTTCTGGCCGCGCACGAGGCCTTCAGTGGAGTCCATGGCGATGGTGCGCACGGTGTTCTCGCCGAGATGCTGCGCGACTTCCAACACAAGGCGATTGCCCTGGTTCTCGGTCTCGAGCGCATTCAGGATCTGGGGGAGCTGGTCGTCGAACTGCACGTCGACGACGGCGCCTGTGACCTGGCGAATGCGACCAACGTTGTTTGCCATCTTGCGTTCCTCGTACCTTGCAACTTGGTGCTCAAAGCGCCTCTGCGCCTGAGATGATCTCAATGAGTTCTTTCGTGATGTTGGCCTGACGCTGGCGATTGTACTTAAGCGTCAGCTTGTCGATCATTTCACCGGCGTTGCGCGTAGCGCTGTCCATCGCGCTCATCTGCGCGCCGAAGAATGAAGCGAGATTCTCAAGAAGCCCGCGATAAATCTGGGTCGATATGTTCAACCCGAGAATGTAGCCGAGCACTTCTTCGTCGCTGGGCTCGTACTCGTGGATTGCTTCCGCGCCAGCGGCCGCCTCAACAGTTTTCTCAGGAATTTTCGCTGGGATCAGCTGTAGCGCGGTCGGCACTTGCGAAATAACGGACTTGAACCTGGAGAAATAGAGCGTGGCGACATCGAACTCGCCGGCATCGAACAAGGTGCGCACTTTGTTGGCGATGTCGTCGGCGTGAGCAAAGCTTATCCTACGAACCCCGCGCAGATCGACGCGATCAACGTAATACTGGCTGAATTCACGTCGCAACGCCTCGGCGCCTTTGCGGCCGACCATCAGAAATTTGACGGTCTTGCCTTCAGCTAGCAACCGATGCGCATCGTTGCGCGCAAGTTTCGAGATGTTCGCATTGAAGCCGCCGGCAAGACCGCGCTCGCCCGTCATGACAATAAGTAAGTGGACGTCGTCTTTGCCCGTACCAACGAGAAGCGGTGACATACCCTCTTTGTCAGTGACGCGCAGGCCAAGGTTCGCCATCAACTGGTCCATGCGTTCCGCATAGGGCCGCGCGGCCATGGCGCTCTCTTGCGCCCGGCGCAGCTTCGCCGCGGCCACCATTTGCATCGCCTTGGTGATCTTGCGGGTCGCCGTCACCGACGAGATGCGATTTCTTAAGTCCTTCAGGCTCGGCATGACGCGGTCATATCCTTGCTCTTGCTTGAACCGCTTGTTAGGCCGCGAAGCCCTTGGCGAAGTCGTCGAGGAAGGCCACGAGCTTCTTCTCGGTTTCCTCCGACAGTTTCTTCTCGCTACGGATGGAGTCGAGAATGTCTTTGCCCTTGTCCCGCAACAGACGAAGAAGGTCCTCTTCGAACTTGTTGATGGCCGAGACGGGCAGTGGATCGAGATAACCGCGCGTGCCAGCGAAGATGACGCAAACCTGCTCTTCCATTTGGAGCGGCGAGAACTGGGGTTGTTTCAGAAGTTCGGTAAGGCGCGCACCACGCGCAAGCATCTTTTGAGTCGCTGCGTCGAGGTCCGAGCCAAACTGAGCGAACGCGGCCATTTCGCGGTACTGCGCAAGCTCACCCTTAATCTTGCCGGCGACCTGCTTCATCGCCTTGGTCTGGGCGGATGAACCGACGCGGGAAACGGAAAGACCGACGTTCACGGCGGGACGAATGCCCTGATAGAAAAGGTCGGTTTCAAGGAAGATCTGACCATCGGTGATCGAGATCACGTTCGTAGGAATATAGGCCGACACGTCGTTGGCCTGCGTCTCAATGACGGGAAGCGCGGTGAGCGAGCCCGAACCGTGATCTTCATTGAGCTTGGCGGCCCGCTCCAGGAGACGGGAGTGAAGATAGAAGACGTCGCCCGGGTAGGCTTCGCGGCCCGGAGGGCGACGGAGCAGAAGTGACATCTGGCGGTAGGCGACGGCCTGCTTGGACAGATCGTCGTAGGCAATCACCGCGTGCATGCCATTGTCGCGGAAATATTCACCGATCGTGCAGCCTGCGAACGGGGCAAGATACTGCAGCGGGGCTGGCTCTGACGCTGTCGCGGCGACAACCACCGAATACTCAAGCGCCCCATGCTCTTCCAGGATCTTTACGAACTGAGCAACCGTAGAACGCTTCTGGCCAACCGCAACGTAGACGCAATAGAGCTTCGCCTTCTCATCATCGCCTGCGTTGATTGCCTTCTGATTGAGGAAGGTGTCGAGGATGATGGCCGTCTTGCCCGTCTGACGGTCGCCGATGATCAGCTCGCGCTGTCCGCGACCGATGGGGATCAAAGCGTCAACGGCCTTGAGGCCGGTCGCCATGGGCTCATGCACCGACTTTCTGGGCAGGATGCCTGGCGCCTTCACGTCGACGCGCATCTTCTTGTCGGACTGAATTGGGCCCTTTCCATCGATGGGATTACCCAGCGCGTCGACAACACGGCCGAGAAGACCTTTGCCGACGGGAACCTCGACGATGGCGCCGGTGCGCTTGACGGTGTCGCCTTCTTTGATCGTGCGGTCGTCGCCGAAAATCACGACGCCGACGTTGTCGGCTTCAAGGTTCAGAGCCATGCCCTGGATGCCGCCAGGGAACTCGACCATCTCGCCGGCCTGCACCTTGTCCAACCCATACACGCGGGCGATACCGTCGCCGACCGACAGCACTTGGCCGATCTCGGAGACCTCTGCCTCTTGCCCAAAGTTCTTGATCTGCTCTTTGAGGATCGAGGAGATCTCTGCGGCCCGGATTTCCATCACTTGCCTCTTCTTCCTTACGGCTCTTGCGGCGCTTCACTGGTGCGGCGGCGAAACCCACCGATCCGATCACGAATTCGGCCGCGAAATTTATCCACGGCCGCAGAAAAAATTTACCCCGTGCCCTTCAGTGCGACTTGCAGCCCTGAGAGCTTGGTCTTCAACGATGAATCGATCATACGGCTGCCGATTTTGACGACAAGGCCGCCAAGAAGATCGGGATCAACCTTGGTGTCCAAGCGAATGGTCTTGGCGCCCGATCCTTGCAGTTTTTCTCTTAGCGCCGCGAGCTGCTCTTCACTCAAAGGCACCGCGGACTTCACCTCAGCGAAAACCTCGCCACGATGACTTGCCAGCAAGGACCGGAAATTCTTGATCATGTCGGGTGCGGCAAAGAGCCTGCGGTTGGCGGCAACAACTCTCAAAAAGTTGCCAGCCGTCGCACCGACCGAGGCCCAATCCAAGACAGCGCTTAGGGCACGCTCTTGCTCATCGGCGGCGAAAGCCGGGCTGTTGACGAGCCGGGCGAGGTCTTCGCTGGCCTCAACCATGCCCTGAAATTTGCCGAGATCTTGATCGACTTCGTCGAGCTGATTTTGTTCGTTGGCGAGCTCGAAAAGCGCTGAGGCGTAACGCCCCGCAACTCCACCCGTCATTGCTTCGTCAGTTGCCACTTGAAACGCTCTCGTCAGGGACCGTCGCACGCATTAACGGGCGGTTGGGCATCGCCCGGCGCCCGAAGGCCTCGCCCGGTTTGGGGAAATCTATTCGAACAAAAAGAGATCTGGGACGCGCTAGTCCTGGCGTCCCCTCTTGAAGTTCGCGGGTTACCTATCATGGGGGGCGCAGCGCTTCAACGGGTCCAAGGGGGCCGCAATGCCGCATTTCTAGGGGTTAGCCGAGTTTCACACGCGTTCACCGGCATGGCCTTGGGGTACCAGATGCCCTGGCGGGCGCCCGCGAGGGCATCCTCAAACATGAACAGAAGCTGCATGCCTTCTTCAGAGCCCGTTCAAGCTGGCCTTGTATAAATGAGGTCGAACGCCGGGCACTACCGGCAACACCAGGGAATTCAAAAGAATTTGGGGCCGACGCGAAAATGACTACTCCCGATAATTCTGCTGCACTTGCCACCAACTCCCACGTCTCAGCTGGAGCCACTTCTCCCTAGTTTCACCACGCTTTCCTTTGACTGAGCGCTCACCCCCCTCGTGCGCCAGTCGGGCCGGACCTTCCCTCGCCCCCACCCCGAGGTCCGGCCCTTTTCTTTTTTGGACCCCGATAAGCCGCCCGCGTGAAGCGCTACAGGAAACTGTAGGGATCGACGTCGATGGTGAGCCGCAAGTCCCCTTTGAGCGGGGGCAGCCCCCCCAGCCAGGCGCGCAAATAGGCCTGAATATCCAATTCCCGAGGGGCCCTAGCCAACAGACGCCAGCGGTATCGCCCGCGAATGACCGAAAGTGGTGCCTCTGCGGGGCCCAGCACCTCGATCCGCTCCGCCGGCGGGGCACGGTTGGCGACCTCCCGGGCCACGCGCTCAGCCATCGCCTTGTCCCGTGACGACACGATGAGCGCCGCAAGCCGGCCGAATGGGGGAAGCAGCCCCTTCTGGCGCGCGGCAATCTCTCGTTCCAGGAATGCCTCCCGATTGCCAGAGATGATCGCGTTCATCACGGGGTGCTCGGGCATATGCGTCTGCACGAAGCCGCGGCCTTCAGCCAAAACCCGCCCCGCGCGCCCTGTGACCTGGTGCAACAGCTGGAAGGTCCGCTCACCCGCCCGCGGGTCAGCCCCCTGCGCAAGGCCAAGGTCGCCATCGACGATGCCAACAGTCGCCAAGTTCGGAAAGTGATGGCCCTTGGCGACGATCTGCGTGCCGATGATGATATCCACGCCCCCGACCTCGATCTCGCGGATAATCTCGCGCATTTCGGTGATGCCGGGGATGAGATCGGACGACAAAAGTGCAAGCTTTGCCTCGGGGAAGCGTTCCCTCACCTCTTCGGCGACGCGCTCAACGCCCGGGCCGCAAGCAACCAGCGAACCCGGTGCCGTGCATTTGGGACAGTTCTCGGGCAGCGGTATCGAAAAGCCGCAATGGTGACAATTCAACCGGCCGCGAAACCGATGCTCAACCAACCAAGCTGTACATTGCGGACATTCGATGCGGTAGCCGCATGACCGGCACAGCGTGAGCGGGGCATATCCGCGCCTGTTGAGGAACAGCAGTGCTTGCTGCTTTTCCGACAGCGTCTTTTCAACCGCGGATACAAGGACCGGCGACAACCACTGGCCTTTTTCGGGCGGATCCTTGCGTAGATCGATCGCCGTGATTTCGGGTAGAGACGCTCCGGAAAAGCGGGCCGGCAGCACGACATGGCGATAGCGCCCTGTGCGTGCGTTGACGTGGGTCTCGATGGAAGGCGTTGCAGAGGCCAGAACGACCGGAAAAGCCCCCAGATTTGCACGGACCACCGCCATGTCGCGGGCTTGATAGTGAACGCGGTCGTCCTGTTTGAAGCCCGTATCGTGCTCCTCATCGACGATGATCAGACCCAGCTCCTTGAAGGGCAAGAACAACGCCGAGCGCGCCCCAACGATCACGCGCGCTTGACCGGTTGCCGCCTGGCGCCAGACCCGGCCGCGCTCGGGACCGGACAGGGCTGAATGCCATTCGACGGGCAAACACCCGAACCGCTCCTTAAACCGGCGCATGAATTGGTCCGTCAGCGCAATCTCGGGCAGCATGATCACGGCCTGGAGCCCGCGCTCCAGCGTGCGCGCGACCGCCTCGAAGTAGACCTCAGTTTTGCCTGAGCCAGTGACCCCATCGAGCAGCGACACGGAGAAGTTGGCACCGTCGACCGCAGAGACCAGGGAATGAACGGCCCGGGCTTGCTCCGGCGTGAACTCGGTCTGGCGATGGTTCGGATCGGGAATGGCAGGGCATTCCTCAGGGATCGCCACATCGACCAGGTTGCCCGACTTCACCAAGCCTTCAATGACGCTTGTCGAACAATCGGCTTCTCGGGCGAGAACCGATTTGGCGCGAATGGCGCGATCTGCCGCGATCTCTAACGCACGCTTGCGCACCGGGGTCATGCGCGGCGGCTCCGGCGCGCCTTCGACAAGGGTCACACCGAAACGCGGTTTGGGCGGCTCAAAGGCGGCCTTCGCACTCATCATCATGCGCACCACCATGCCGAGCGGACTTAGGGTGTAGCGCGCAATCCATTCGGCGAAGCGCAGCGAGATTTCTGGCAGCGGCGGGACATCCAGGCGGGCAGCAATTGCCTTAAACTTCTTGGGATCGACTTTCTTGCCAGGCTCTCCTACGGGGCAATCCCAAACGACGCCGATACGGGTTTGCGGCCCGAAGGGCACCATCACGAAGCAGCCTGGCTCGAGTTCCACCCCCTTGGGGACGCGATAGTCATAGGTCTGATCGAGCGCAACGGTGAGCATCACGGGAACACGCGCTGCCTCGGCGTGCCCTGTGTTCTCCATTTGCTCAAGCAGACTGTCCAAAGGGACCACCTTCGCAGACGACGTGCTATCAACGAATCGATCAGGGAAGCCTAGACTGCAGTGGAGGCAAGCCGAGGGCATCGTCCAATCCAACCAGGAGTGCCGGATTGTCGGCGAACACCGAGGTCGATGTTCCTTGTCGATACTACAGATTAACCGAGATCGAGGAGCCGTCCGCTAGGGTAGGCGGCTCTAGGACCCCCAGGGAATCTGCGCCCCATGGAATATAAGGACTACTACAAGATCCTCGGCGTTGAGCGGAGCGCGACTCAGGACGAGATCAAACGCGCCTACCGCAAGCTCGCGCGAACGTACCACCCCGACGTCAGCAAGGAGGCGGACGCGGAGACCAAGTTCAAGGAAGCCGGCGAAGCCTATGAGGTCCTCAAGGACCCGGAAAAGCGTGCCGCCTATGATGAGCTCGGCGCCAACTGGCAGCAGGGACAGGACTTCCGCGCGCCGCCCAATTGGGACGCCGGGTTCGAGTTCAGGGGAGGCGGCTATACGGAGGCAGATCCCTCACAGTTCAGCGACTTCTTCGACTCGCTGTTTGGTGGCGCCCGCGGTGGACGAAGCGGCCAATTTACCGGAGCGCGGGAATTCCATGCACAGGGGCAGGACCATCACGCCAAAGTGGTGATCGACTTGCAGGATGCCTTTGACGGGGCCAAGCGCACGATCACGCTGCGCGCGCCCGAGGTCGATGACGAGGGTCATGTTATCGTCAAGGACCGGACGCTCAGCGTCACAATCCCCAAAGGGGTGCGCGAGGGTCAGCACATCCGCCTCGCGGGGCAAGGCTCGCCCGGCATGGGCAGAGGCAAAGCCGGCGATCTCTATCTCGAGGTGCGGTTTGCCCCCGATCCTCTCTACCGCGTCGAAGGCAAGGACGTTTATCTCGACCTTCCCGTCGCCCCATGGGAAGCAGCACTTGGTGCCAGCGTGAAAACACCCACGCCCACAGGTCCGGTGATGCTGAAAATTCCGCCGGGCACGACCCAAGGGCGTACGATGCGCCTTAAGGGGCGCGGGATTCCAGGTTCCCCGGCAGGCGACATGCATGCCGTAATCAAGATCGTTCTGCCGCCTGCGGACAACGAAAAGGCCAAAGAACTCTATCAGCAAATGGAGCGGGAAATGCCGTTTGACCCGCGTGCCGGTCTGGGAGTGTAAGCCATGGCAACCAGAGACGCCCCAACGCCCGCCATTGAGATCCTTGAAGACAGTGATGAAATCACGCTTGCGGAGCTTTCGAGGACTTGCCGAATTCACGCCGAGTGGGTGGTCGAGCTCGTTGAAGAGGGGGTGGTTGAACCACTTCCATCAGGCCGCTCTCAGTGGCGATTCTCATCCGCAAGCATCGTGCGCGTCCAGAAGGCCCAGCGCCTACACCGCGACCTGGGACTCAACATGCCGGGCGTCGCCTTGGCCCTCCAACTGCTCGACAGGATCGAGGAACTCGAAGCGCACTTGCGCGCGCGCTCGCAGACTCCGCCGCCTGAAGATGCTGAATAGCCCTAATCACCCCTTCAGCTTCGCCAGCAGGTCCACCGGGATCGGGAACACGATGGTCGAGGTGCGGTCTCCCGCAATGTCGTGCAGCGCCCCGAAGTAGCGCAGGATCATGGCGTTCGGCTGCTCGGCCAGAATCTTGCCGGCCTCGATCAGCTTCTGCGCTGCCTGCTGCTCGCCTTCCGCATTGATGATCTTGGCGCGCCGGAAGCGCTCGGCTTCGGCCTGCATGGCGATGGCGCGCACCATGCTCTCGTCGATGTCGACGTGCTTGATCTCGACGTTGGCGACTTTGATGCCCCACGAATCCGTTTGCTGGTCGAGGATCTCCTGGATGTCGGCGTTGAGCTTCTCGCGCTCGGCCAGCATCTCGTCGAGCTCATGCTTGCCCAGCACCGAGCGCAGTGTCGTCTGCGCCAGCTGGCTCGTCGCCTCCATGTAGTCCTCGATGTTGATCGTCGAGCGGGAGGGATCGACGACGCGGAAATAGAGCACCGCGTTCACCTTTACCGACACGTTGTCGCGGCTGATCACGTCCTGCGTCGGCACGTCTTGGACCTTCATGCGCAGATCGACGCGCACCACCTGCTGAATGATGGGAATGACGAACGTCAGACCTGGGCCAATCGTTTTCGTGTAGCGGCCCAGTGTGAAGACGACGCCGCGCTCATACTCACGAAAAATCCGGACGGCTTGCATCACGATGTAGAGCGCGAAGAACGCGACAATGAGCATAAAAGCGAAGTTGAGGTCGATGGCCATGGTCAAGCTCCTTGTTCTTCAGATTGGTGGCTGCTCGCCTCGGCGGGTTCCGCGGACACTTCAAGCGTCAGCCCGTCTGAGCTCAAGACCCAGACCGATTGATTTTTCCTGAGCCGTTCGTCCGAGCGCGCTTCCCAACGCTCGCCGTGAATAAAAACGTGACCTTTTGATCCGTGCCAGTCCATCACCTTGGCCGGACTGCCGACGACTTCCATGACGCCGCCAGCAACTGGCTGACGCATGGCGCGCCAGACATAGCCCAGGAGCAGCGTTAGAATGAGGGCGCTCGCGATGGCTGTGCCCGCGATGACGGCCCACGAGAGCTGGAAAGCGGGAACATCTGTGTCAATGAGGAAGGCGGCCCCCAGCACAAAGGCAAACAGACCGCCAGCCCCCAGGATTCCGAACGTTGGCGTGAACGCCTCCGCCACCATGCAAACGATTCCGATCATAACGAGCGCCAGACCGGCGTAGTTGAAGGGAAGCTGGTTGAGCGCATAGAGACCGAGCACGAGACAAATGGCGCCGACGACACCCGGCCCGATGCTGCCGGGCGTGGCGAACTCGAAAATCAGCCCATAGACCCCAATCATCAAAAGTATGAGCGCGACGTTGGGATCTGTGATGATCTTCAGCAGCTCAGTGAGTGTATCAGGCTCGATACGCTCGACGGCCAGCCCATCGGTCGCCAGCGTTTCCTCGCGCCCGAGAAAGGGAATCTTGCGGCCATCGAGTTCGCGCAGGAGTGAGTCGACATCCGGGGCGATCAGATCGATCACGCCAAGCTTCAGCGCCTCACTTGCAGAGATGCTGACGGCCTTACGCACGGCCTCTTCGGCCCATTCCACGTTGCGCCCGCGCAGCTCAGCAAGACTGCGGATGAACGCAACTGCATCGTTCACGGATTTTGCTTTGGCTGGGTCTTTTGGAGCGACCACTTCCTCAGTCTCGTCTTTGTCCTTTTCTTCTTTCTTTGAGTCCATCTGAGGCAGCCCCGGCAGCCCCATGCTGATCGGCGTGGCCGCGCCGACATTCGTTCCCGGCGCCATGGCGGCGATGTTCGTTGCATAAAGGATGTAGGTGCCGGCGCTTGCGGCTCGTCCACCCGATGGCGCCACGTATCCAACGACGGGGACACGTGAAGCGATGATGGCCGAGATCATCTCGCGCATGCTCGTGACGAGGCCGCCCGGCGTATTCATGCGCAAAACGACGATTTCAGCCGACCGGCTTTCAGCATCCGCGATTGCCATTTCAACATGGCGCTCTGTGGCAGGACCGATGGCGCCATCGACATCAACGAGGACGGCAACGCCGCGCGAACGCTGGGCACCTGGTTCCTGCCCGATGGCAACCCCACCGGCCATGAGGCAAAAGAGGCCAATCAAGACAACAACGATCGGCCACAACCCGCGGACAGTGCCTGCCCGCAAATGCAAAAGCCATTTCGTGCCGGGTGTGTTGTCGATACTGACCATGGCTTCAACTTAGACCCTTCAGCGCAAGCGTCGACTCCAAAGCCTGATGTTTAGTCGTCCAAAGTGACCGCGTGAGGACCGCGGCGCCAAAGAATCTGATAACTTTAGGGATTCGAGGGATCTGGCTGGACTGGCAAGACGAACATCGTGGCGACTGCTATTCGGGACAATCTGCAGCTTCCGCTCGGCGACGATCTTGCCGGTGCGCACAAAGCTTGGCAGGCGCACCTGCGCCATGAACGGGGGCACGCCGACAACACGCTTGAGTCCTACGAGCGCGACTTGCGACAGTTCTTCGATTTCCTCCAATCCCATCTAGAGCATCCCCCGTGCGTTGCCGACCTTGCGCGTCTCGATGCCAAGACATTCCGCAGCTTCATGGTTTCGCGCCGGCGAAAAGGCGCAACAAGCCGCTCGCTGGCACGCACGATGTCCGCGCTGCGGCAGTTCTTTCACTGGTTGGAAACGCAAGGGATCGTCAAAAACCGCGCCGTGCTTCAACTGGCGCTGCCCAAAGTTCCGCACTCGGTGCCCAAACCACTGACGGTCGAGAAGGCGGCTGCGGTTGTCGGCGCCGGCGCGACAGCGGACCTTGATTGGGTTGCCGCGCGCGATGCCGCGGTTTTGCTGCTCCTCTATGGATCGGGTCTGCGCATCGCAGAGGCCCTGGCGATCAAAATGAAAGACGCACCGGTCGGAGATCGCGAAGTCCTGCGCATTATCGGAAAGGGCGAAAAAGAGCGGCTGGTCCCAGTGCTGCCGGTCGTCTCCCAAGCGATCGATCGCTACCTTTCGCTGTGCCCCTATACCCTGTCGCCTGAGGATCAACTTTTTCGCGGAGCGAAGGGTGGCCCGCTTTCGCCCCGTATCATCCAACTGGCCATCGCGCGAATGCGTTATGCTCTCGGGCTACCTGACACGGCGACGCCACATGCGTTGCGCCATTCGTTCGCCACGCACCTGCTCTCGGCCGGCGCAGATTTGCGCCAAATTCAGGAGCTGCTGGGTCACGCGTCGCTCTCAACGACTCAGGCTTACACCGAGGTCGACCGCGAGAGGCTGCTCGCCGTCTATGACGCCGCTCACCCGCGCGCTGGAAAAGACCGTTGAAGCGCTCGAACCCTGGCGCGAGGGCACTCGTCACATATGCAGAGAGCGCTTGTCGACCGCGAGTGCGGCTTCCTTGACCGCCTCGCTGAGGGTGGGGTGCGCATGGCAGGTGCGCGCGAGGTCTTCCGATGAGCCGCTGAACTCCATCAGCACCGCCGCCTCCGCGATCATCTCGCTGGCATTGGTCCCAATGATGTGGACACCAAGCACGCGATCGGTCTCTGCATCGGCCAGGATCTTCACAAAGCCATCGGTCTTATGGTTTGCCTTCGCACGTCCGTTGGCTGTGAACGGGAACTTTCCGGCCTTGTAGGCGACCTGCGCTGCCTTGAGCTCTTCTTCCAGTTTGCCAACACTCGCAATTTCTGGGGACGTGTAGACCACATTCGGAATGACGTCATAGTTCACGTGGCCGGCCTGACCAGCGAGGATTTCCGCAACGGCGACGCCTTCCTCCTCGGCCTTGTGCGCGAGCATCGGACCAGCGATGACGTCGCCGATGGCGTAAACGCCAGGGATGTTCGTCGCGAAGTGCGGATCGACGATCACACGTCCTCGCTCGTCGCATGCAACCCCGGCCTCGCTGAGCCCCAAGCCCGACGTGTGCGGGACCCGGCCAATCGCAACGAGAACCACATCGGCCTCCAGAGTGTCCTCTTCCCCTCCTTTTGCCGGCTCGATCGTCACCTTTCGTTTGGGCCCCGCCTTCTCGACGGCGGTTACCTTCGAACCCAGCTTGAAGTTGAAACCCTGCTTCGTCAGGATCTTTTGCATCTGGCGCGCAACATCGCCATCGATGCCCGGCAGGATCCGGTCGAGGTATTCGACGACTGTCACTTTCGATCCGAGCCGCCGCCACACTGAGCCAAGTTCCAGGCCAATGACGCCGGCGCCTATTACCAGTAGCTTCTTGGGGACCTTCGATAGCGAAAGGGCGCCCGTTGAGGAGACGACGGACTTCTCGTCGATCTCAATGCCCGGCAACCGCGCGACATCGGAGCCCGTCGCAATCACAATTGATTTCGCCTCGAGGTCTTCCTTCTCTCCATTGATGAACGTGACTTCGACCTTGCCGGGGCCCTTAATGCGTCCCGTTCCATGGAAGTGATCGATCTTGTTCTTGCGCAAGAGGAATGCAACGCCGTCAGTGTTGCCTTTCACGCCTTCGTCTTTGAAGGTCATCATCTTCTCAAGATCGAGCTTGGGCTCGACGGCGATACCCATGTTGCCCAATTCGTTGCAGGCCTCGTCGTAAAGCTCGGACGAGTGCAGCAGTGCCTTTGAGGGAATGCAGCCGACATTGAGACATGTGCCGCCATGCGTGGCCCGCTTCTCGACGACGGCAACCTTCATTCCAAGTTGGCTGGCACGGATGGCGCAAACGTAGCCGCCCGGCCCAGTTCCGATGACGATCAGATCAAAGGCACTCACAACGGGTTTCCTTCGTTGAGACTAGATGAGTGGCAAAGGGGCACCAAAGGCCCAAACGTAGCCATATGGGTCCTTCAAGCGCCCATAGCGCATGACCCAAAACGTATCAGCCACCGGCATCGTAACGGTTGCACCTGCCGCTTCGGCCCGCGATATGGCCTGATCGACGTCCGTCGGCGTGTCGAGGTTCACGTTGATCGTTATGCTCGCTTGCCCCTCGATCGTCCGCGGCCCGACATCCTTGATGAAGTCGGGGAAATGGTCAGACAGCATGAAGTGCCCGCCGAACGCCGCCAGCGAAGCGTGCATTACCTTTTTCCCGTCTTCGGTCAGCTCCTGATAGGCAAGCTCGGCGCCAAAGGCTTTCTTATAGAATTCAATGGCTTCAAGCCCATTGCTCACCGTCAGGTAGACATCGATCTTTGAAGAAATGGGCCCCTCCGACATACCAAAACCGCCAGGCAAATCCCCCGCTAGAGTTCCAGTATAAACCGTTGCGGCTCCTCAAGACACTCCTTGACCCGAACGAGAAAAGCGACCGCCTCCTTGCCGTCAACAATCCGGTGGTCGTAGCTCAAGGCCAGATACATCATCGGCGCCACGACGACCTGCCCGTTGCGCGCCACCGGGCGTTCCTCGATACGGTGCATGCCAAGAATACCCGACTGCGGAGCGTTGAGGATGGGCGTTGACAGAAGCGAGCCGTAGACTCCGCCATTGGAGATCGTGAACGTCCCGCCTTGCATATCCGCGATACCCAGCTTGCCATCGCGCGCGCGCCGGCCGAAATCGGCGACCTGAGCCTCGATCTCGGCAAGGCTCATGCGGTCGGCTTCTCTGATGACGGGAACCACAAGACCACGGTCGGTCCCGACCGCAACGCCGATGTGGTAGTAATTCTTGTAAACGATGTCCTCGCCGTCGATTTCTGCGTTGACGGCAGGAATCTCCTTCAGCGCCTGCAGACAGGCTTTGACGAAAAAGCCCACGAAGCCGAGCTTCACGCCGTGGCGCTTTTCGAACAGCTCCTTGTACTCGGAGCGCAACTTCATCACCGCGCCCATGTCGACATCGTTGAATGTCGTCAGGATCGCTGCCGAATTTTGGGCGTCCTTCAGCCGCTGCGCAATGGTTCGGCGCAGGCGCGTCATGCGCACGCGCTCTTCGCGCGCGGCATCGTTCGCAGCCGAGGGCAGACGCATTTGTTGCGTTGGGACTGGCATCGGCGCTCGAATTTGAAGCCCACGCTCAGGGGCCGCAGCCTCCTGAGGCGCGGGTTGGGCCTGAACCGCAGTCGAAACATCCTCTTTGAGGACCTGGCCGCGTTTTCCTGAGCCGTCGACCTGATCGGCTGTAAGACCCGCCTCCTCCAGCTTCTTTCGCGCGGCAGGACTGGGCGGCATCTCGCTTTGCTTAGCGGAGTTGGGAGCTTTGGCCTCCGCTTTGGCTGCGGGTGCTTCAGGCGGGGGAGCGTCTTTGGCCTTGGTTGCCCCCTTTGATGGGGCGGCGCCTGCGTTCTGAATGGCACCAAGCACGGCCCCGACGGCCACGGTTGTACCTTCAGCTACTGAAATCGCGCCAAGTACACCCGAGACTGGTGCGGGTACCTCAACGGTGACTTTATCGGTCTCGAGTTCAACCAGAGGCTCGTCGGCTTTAACGGCCTCGCCTTCGCTCTTGAACCACTTGCCGACGATTGCCTCCGTGACACTCTCGCCCAAGGTCGGCACGCGGATTTCGGTCGCCATCTCGTCTCACCTTGTCTCTACTGGCCTCAGCCTGCCGGCAGACCAGATTCCGGTCAGCCGCTCGCTCCGATTGCGAGAGCCTCCGATACCAAAGTCTTTTGTTCGAACAAATGCTTGGACAGCAACCCTGTCGCCGTTGCCGCGGAGGCGGGACGGCCCGCGTACTGCGCACGCGTGTGGCGGCTGCCAATCCGTTCCAGGACCCACTCGATATTGGGCTCGAAGAAGCTCCACGCCCCCATATTCTTGGGTTCCTCCTGGCACCATACGAAGTCCGCGTTCTTGAAGCGGCTGAGCTCGTGCATCAGGGCCCGCGCCGGGAAGGGGTACAGCTGCTCGACGCGAAGGAGATAAACGTCGTTGATATCTGCGGCCTCCCGCGCCTCATAGAGGTCGTAGTAGACCTTGCCGGAGCAGAGAACGACACGCCGGATCTTCTCGTCAGCCACCAGTTTGATTTTTTCGTTCTCATTTTTCTTCGTCTCTGCATCGTCCCAAAGAACGCGATGGAAAGACGTGCCGGGACCCATGGCTTCCAGACGCGAGAAAACTCGCTTGTGGCGCAGTAGCGATTTTGGCGTCATGAGAATGAGCGGCTTGCGGAATTTGCGGTGCAACTGGCGGCGTAGGATGTGGAAATAGTTGGCAGGCGTCGTGCAGTTTGCCACCTGCCAGTTGTCCTCTGCACAAAGCTGCAGAAAACGTTCTAAGCGCGCCGAGGAATGTTCGGGGCCCTGGCCTTCGTATCCATGGGGCAACAGACACACGAGCCCCGACATCCTCAGCCACTTGCGCTCGCCGGAGGAAATAAACTGGTCGAAGACGACCTGGGCCCCATTCGCGAAATCCCCGAACTGTGCCTCCCAGAGCGTCAACGCATTGGGCTCGGCCAATGAGTAGCCGTACTCAAAGCCGAGGACGGCCTCCTCGGACAGCATCGTATTGATGACCTCGAAACTCGCCTGATCGTTGGTGACATGCATGAGTGGCGTCCAACGCCGCTCGGTCTCCTGATCAATCAAAACAGCATGGCGCTGCGAGAAGGTTCCGCGCTCGCTATCCTGACCGGAAAGTCGTACCGGAAAGCCTTCGGCGACCAGTGAGCCGAAGGCAAGATGCTCGGCCATGGCCCAATCGATATGTTCGCCCGATTCAATCATCTCGCGGCGGCGTTCGAGCAAGCGGCGAACGGTTTTGTGCGCATTGAAACCGTTGGGAATACTGGTGACGCGTCGCCCAATCATCCTCAGCTTGTCGACTTCGACTGCCGTCTCACCGCGGCGATCGTCATCTTCTGCAAAGCCGACGCCGGACCACCGGCCATCGAGCCAATCGGCCCTATTGGGCTTGTAGGTGTCGGCGGTCTCAAACTCAGATTCCAAGTGCGCACGGAAGTCCGCCTTCATCTTGCCGGACTCCTCCAAGGAAACGAGTCCTTCTTCCGCCAACCGCTTCGAGTAGATTTCAATAACGGTCGGGTGCCGCTTGATGGTCTTGTACATCAACGGCTGGGTGAACAGCGGCTCGTCCGCCTCGTTGTGCCCATAGCGCCGATAGCAAAACATATCGATGACGACCGGCTTTTGGAATTTTTGCCGGAACTCGGTCGCAACCTTGGCGACGTGAACAACCGCTTCGGGATTGTCGCCGTTCACGTGGAAGATTGGCGCTTCGATCATGCGCGCCATGTCAGAGCAGTAGGGCGACGACCGCGAGTGGCGGGGATTGGTCGTGAAACCAATTTGATTGTTGATGATGAAGTGAATTGAGCCGCCGGTGCGGTGACCCTTTAGGCCCGACAGGCCAAAGCACTCTGCCACGACGCCCTGACCAGCAAACGCGGCATCGCCGTGGATTAGTAGAGGCAACACCGGTGTGCGTTCGCCTGGCGTGCAGCCCAGTTGATCTTGCTTTGCGCGCACCTTTCCGAGCACGACTGGATCGACAATCTCGAGGTGCGAAGGGTTCGCCGTGAGCGAGAGATGCACATTGTTGCCGTCAAAGGACCGATCGGACGAAGCACCCAGGTGGTATTTGACGTCACCAGATCCTTCGACATCATCGGGTTTGAAAGAGCCGCCCTTGAACTCGTTGAAGATGGCTCTGTGCGGCTTCTCCATAACGTTGGCGAGAATATTCAACCGGCCGCGATGCGCCATGCCCATGATGATCTCTTTGGCGCCAAGCTGGCCGCCACGCTTGATCACTTGCTCCAGCGCCGGAACGATGGATTCTGCGCCATCCAAGCCAAAGCGCTTCGTGCCCGTGTACTTCACCTCGCAGAACTTCTCGAAGGTCTCCGTCTCGATCAGTTTGTTGAGGATCGCGCGACGGCCCTCGTCCGTGAAGCGAAATTCCTTTTCGTCACCCTCGATGCGATCCTGAATCCAGGCCTTTTCCGCTGGACTGGTGATGTGCATGAACTGCACACCGATGTGCCGGCAGTAGGTACGCCGAACGATGCGCAAGATCTGGCGGATGGTGGCCGTCTCAAGCCCAAGAACACGATCGATGAAAATCGGCCGATCGAGATCGGCTTCCGTGAAGCCATAGGTTTCCGGCTTCAGTTCTCGGTGCACCTTGCGGTCAGCAAGTCCTAGTGGATCGAGATCGGCAGCCAGGTGCCCCATGACCCGGTAGGCACGGATCATCATGAGGGCGCGAATCGAGTCCTGTGTGGCACGCAACGAGGCGGCCGGAGACATTTCAAATCCCACAGTGTGGGCACGCGCCTGCAAGTTTTCTCTGATTGTGCGTTCTGTGACGCCGTAGTCCCCGGTCAGCGCGCCAATGAGCTCACCGTTGTCCTCTGCCTCCGGCAATGCGGGTGCCCAAGATGGCCTGCGGACAGGGTCGCCGCCCTTGCCGTGCTCTTCCTTCAGACTTTCAAAAAAGAGACGCCATTCGTCGCTAACAGCTCCGGGATTCTTTTCGTACTCGGCCTGCATCTCCTCGACATAGGCCGCGTTGGCACCGCCAAGGAACGACGTACGAAGAAAAGACTCATTGAGGGGTTGGCGCGACATGCTCTGATCCGTGTCTCAACGACGTAATTGCTGCACCGCGGACCTTCAAGATCGACCCAGCATTGGGATTTCACTGAGGCATCTATTGAACCCTATGTGCACTGCAGCATACGCTCATTCTCAGAGCTTGGCATGTCAAGATTGCCCCTTTATGTGGCCCATCAAAGTGGTGCCCAAGGCGGCTGGGCTCTCGGCAATCGCAATGCCTGCCGATTTCATGGCCTCAAGCTTGTCTTCGGCCTTTCCCTTACCCCCCGATATGATCGCCCCAGCATGGCCCATGCGCCGTCCTGGGGGGGCAGTCACACCGGCGACAAAGCCGACCGTGGGCTTGGCGCGGCCCGCCTTCGCTTCATCCTTGATGAATTCGGCGGCCTCTTCTTCTGCGGACCCACCGATTTCTCCGATCATGATGATTGAATCGGTGTCGGGATCGGCGAGAAACAACTCAAGGATGTCGATGAACTCGGAGCCTTTGACAGGATCGCCGCCAATACCGACCGCAGTGGACTGGCCAAGCCCAGTGTCCGAGGTTTGTTTCACGGCCTCGTAGGTCAACGTGCCAGACCGCGAAACCACCCCAACACGGCCCGCTTTGAAGATGTTGCCCGGCATGATGCCGATCTTGCACGCGTTGGGCGTCAGGATTCCTGGGCAATTGGGGCCGATAAGGCGAGAGGCCGAGCCGGCGAGCGCCCGCTTCACCTTGACCATGTCGATGACCGGGATGCCCTCGGTGATCGCCACGATAAGTGGGATCTCAGCGTCGATGGCTTCCAAAATCGCATCGGCTGCGAATGGCGGGGGCACGTAAATGGAAGTTGCAGTTGCGCCGGTCGCCGCTTTCGCCTCCAGGACGGTGTCAAAGAGCGGAACGGCAGCCAGCTCCTCATCGGGGTGCTTCGTGCCACCCTTACCGGGCGTCACGCCGGCGACAATATGGGTGCCATAGGCCTGAGCCTGTTTGGTGTGAAACGTGCCCTGGGCTCCGGTGATGCCCTGGCAAATCACTTTCGTAGATTTGTCGACGAGAATGGCCATTGTACCGATTGCTCCGCCCGTCCCTCATACCCTGAAGGTTTATGTGCAGCGCAGCAACACCGGTCAATGAGTGATTTGCGCGAAAAGAGATGGCACCGTCGATTTCTTGCCTGGGTGTCTGCTTTAGGCCGCTTCTTTGACTTCGGCCGTTATTTTGGCGGCTGCGTCATCAAGATCACTGGCCGGCACGATTTTCAAACCACTTTCGCTCAAGATTTTCTGCCCGAGTTCGACGTTCGTGCCTTCAAGGCGTACGACAAGTGGGACTTTAATCTCCATCTCGCGTGCGGCGGCCACCACACCCTCGGCAATAATGTCGCAGCGCATGATGCCGCCGAAGATGTTGACCAGAATGCCTTTGACGGCGGGGTCGCTCAGAATAATTTTGAAGGCTTCTTCGACCTTTTCCTTGCTCGCACCACCGCCAACGTCGAGGAAGTTCGCCGGCTCGGCTCCATAAAGCTTGATAATGTCCATGGTCGCCATTGCGAGCCCGGCACCGTTGACCATGCAGCCGATGGTGCCATCCAGCTTTACGTAAGACAGGTCATGCTGAGAGGCCTCCAATTCCATCGGGTCTTCTTCGCCGACATCGCGAAGTGCCACGATATCGGGATGCCGGAAGAGCGCGTTGGAGTCGAAATTCACTTTCGCATCCAGGCAGACCAAATCACCATCTTTGGTGACAACGAGCGGATTGACCTCAACGAGACTGGCGTCTTTTTCCATCATGAAGCGATAGAGATTACCGACAAGCTTCACGCAGGCGTTAACCTGTTTGCCTGACAGCCCGAGCGCAAAAGCAATTCGGCGTCCGTGAAACGGCGCATATCCGGTTGCAGGGTCAATCGTCACGGTGACAATCTTTTCCGGTGTCTTTGCTGCAACCTCCTCGATGTTCATACCGCCCGCTTCGCTCGCAATAAACGCGATGCGTGACGTGACCCGGTCGACAAGAACGGAGAGGTAGAGTTCGCGATCAATCTTGCAGTCTTCCGCAATATACAAGCGGTTGACGACACGTCCCTGCGGGCCGGTCTGCAGCGTGACGAGGGTGTTACCCAGCATCTGCTCGGCATATGTCCTTGCCTCATCCGCCGAGTTGGCAAAGCGCACGCCGCCTTTGTCGCCGGCCTCCGACTCTTTAAACTTCCCATTGCCGCGACCGCCTGCATGTATCTGAGCTTTGACGACCCAGGGCGGCCCAGCCAACTGCTGGACGGATTCTTCGGTTTCGCGCAGCGAAAAGGCAGCCAAGCCCCTTTGCGTGGGGATACCAAATTGTTCGAACAGCTCTTTGGCCTGGTACTCGTGGATATTCATCTCACATACCCCCGCAATCGTATGCTCGGCTCAATTGATCGCCCGCGGCTAGGTGCCCAACTGCGGCGCGATCTTCGTGCAAGCCTCGACGAGGCCCTTAACGGACTCGACCGACTTAATGAACATGCTGCGCTCGGCGCCGTTCAAGTCGATCTCGATAATACGTTCGGCACCGCCGGTGCCAATGATCACCGGAACGCCCACGTAAAGCCCTTTCACGCCGTACTCGCCGTTGAGGTAGGCGGCGCACGGCAGAATGCGTTTTTTGTCCTTGAGGTAGCTATCGACCATTTCAACGGCTGAAGCAGCCGGCGCGTAGTACGCCGAACCTGTCTTCAACAGCGCGACAATCTCACCGCCACCCTTACGGGTTCGCTCGACAATCGCATCAAGACGGTCCTGTTTCATCCAACCCATGCGCACGACGTCTGGAAGGGGAATACCTGCTACGGTCGAATAGCGGACCAGGGGAACCATGTCGTCGCCATGCCCACCTAGAACGAAGGCGGAGACATCCTCGACCGAAATCCCAAGCTCGGAGGCGATGAAGTGGCGGAAGCGAGACGCATCGAGGACGCCCGCCATACCCACCACCATGTTGCGCGGCAGCCCGCTCGCCTTCTGAAGTGCCCAGACCATCGCGTCGAGAGGATTTGTGATGACGATGACGAAGGCGTTGGGGGCGTACTTCTTGATGCCAGCGCCGACCTGCTCCATCACTTTGATGTTGATGCCGATGAGGTCATCACGACTCATACCGGGCTTACGCGGAACGCCCGCAGTGACGATGCACACGTCGGCGCCCTCAATATCCGCATAAGCGTTTGTGCCGGTGATCGTGGAGTCTGATCCTTCAACCGAACCGGATTGGGAGAGGTCGAGGGCTTTTCCGTGGGGCAGGCCTTCGGCGATATCAAAAATAGTAACGTCGCCGAGCTCCTTGAGACCAATAAGATGAGCCAGCGTGCCGCCGATCATTCCGCCGCCGATCAAGGCAATCTTCGTACGCGCCATACGTTTCTAGCTCCCTCAGTTCGTCATTCATGTTTGGGCTTTCCGGTATGCTTTAGACCACCGGTCCCGGCAGGAAAAGCCCAACCTAGCCCTTGCGCTTCAAGTGCCACCAATGCGGCAGACACTTTGCGGGAGCTCCAAATTCGTTCAAATCCGCCAATCGATACCCGCGGCGGCGGCCATTACCGCTCGACAACCGGACCGTTATCGCGCCCGCGACCGGCCAGATAGGCCTCGCTGCGCATTTCCGTCAGCCGTGATGCCGTACGTTGGAAGGTCTCCGCGCAAGGTCCCTTGGGGCAAAGATCGGATGGCTCGGCGCCCGCTGAGGCAACCAGACACACGCCGTTATCGTAGAGCGTGTCCACCAGGTTGATGAAACGCTGTGCAGCGTTGCGCCGTTCGGGCTGGAGTACCGGAATGCCATCAACCATCACCGTATGGTAGGCGTGCGCAATGTGCAGAAAGTCGAGTGCGCCCAACGGTTGTTCGCACAGGTCCACAAAGGAAAAACGCGCAATACCCATTGAGGCTTCCGGCACTTTCACCTGCCGTCCCTTCACTTGAAGCGTCTCGGCTCGTGAGGGATGGCCGCCCGTCAAGCGGCGCCAAAGCCGGTCAAGCTCGGAGCGCGCGTGCTCGTCGACAGGCGTGAAATAAAGTGGCGCTCCGGCAAGCTTGTAGAGCCGGTAGTCTTTGGCCGAGGCAAGCTCGACCACCTGCATGCGTTCTTGAAGCATATCAATGAATGGCAAGAACAAGCGCCGATTCAGCCCATTCTTGTACAGCTCACGCGCGTGAGTATTGGAAGTCGCAACCACCACAACGCCGCGTTCAAACAATGTCTTGAACAGGCGTCCCAGGATCATCGCGTCGGCAATGTCCGTGACCTGGAGTTCATCAAAGCACAAAAGGCCAGCCTCGCCGGCCATCTCACTGGCGACGAACGGGATCGGATCGCCATCAACGGTGTGGCGCGCACGCGAAATGCGTTCATGGACATCGGACATGAACTCAAGGAAGTGCCTGCGAACCTTTGGTGCGAAGTCAGCGGAATCATAGAAGAGATCCATGAGCATGGTTTTTCCGCGCCCCACAGGCCCATAAATGTAAACTCCGCGCGGCGATGTTCCGGGCGAGCGCTTGAACCGCGACAGGATGCCTTTTGGCGAGGGCTGCCATGTCCCCAGACGATCGCCTAACGCGCTCAACTGTTCAGCGACTGCGAGTTGAGCAGGGTCGAGATCAATCTCTCCAGCCGCGGCAAGATGTCGATATTGCTCGGTAGGGCTTTCCGTCATCGGCCGTGCGATCCGTCTCCAAAGGTCCGGCGGACTGGGCCAAATCCGGAACGTGCATGCAAGCGGCCGCGACCCTATGTCACGAAAAGAGTCTCATTTGAGCTACGCCTTGGGCTCACAGCTCACCTTCGATCTCGACATTCGATGTTCTGCCATGCGGATGGCATATTGTGCACGGTGATATGCTGCGCACCTTGCTGGCAAGCGGCGAACTCTCAAAACCCAGCACGGAACGCACCGGCATCACATTCTAAGACCCGGAACGGAGGTCACTCGTCATGAGCGAGCGTCAGTTCTCGGGAGGAAACATTCGAAAATTGTGGCCGACGGAAACCGATAAGTTCCGCGATCACCTGTTACGACTCGATAAGACCAGCCGCCACTTGCGCTTTGCGCACGAGGTGTCGGACTCGTTTATCGAGGACTATTCCGCGCGCATGACCGAGACAGACGGCGTTGTCTACGCGTACTTCGAGGAAAGCGAAGTGCGCGCGGTTGCTGAGCTGAAGAAGCTCGGCGATGCCTGGGGACGCGAAGCGGAGGCTGCGTTTTCCGTCGAAAAACCGCTGCAGGAGCAGGGGATCGGCACTGAACTCATGGGCCGTGTCATTCGCGCGGCGCGAAACCGAGGCGTTCAGCATTTGTGCGTCAGCTGTCTGGCTCACAATGCGAAAATGCGCACAATCGCCAAAAAGCACGATGCCGAGTTGCGTTTCGAATACGGCGAAGTGATCGGCGAGATTATTCCTGACGGTCCAAACTACTTTTCTCTGCTCGCAGAAGCCGTCGACGACCGCTTTGGATACATGATGGCGGTTCTCGATTTGCACAATCGCGTCGTGAAAGCCGCATAGGTTTTCGCAACCAATCGCGACGCACAACCCACCTCAAAAAGACGAATCAACGCATCGTACTTGCGATGCGAAAGCTCGCGCGAAACATTCAATTTGCGCGGCAGTGCATTCGAAACACGAAGAAATTGAGGATTTCGCGCAACACGTCGCGCTGAATACACCCCTTTCGAAGGTACAAATCAAAATTAGATGTCAACAAAATCTTCGAACTTGCACATCATTTTTTGTGTTCGTACTGATTCGCAAATGAGAGAGAACTAGAGAGAGATAGAAAGAGAGAAATCCAATGGTTATGAAACGGAAGATGAAGGCTAAGAAAAAGCCTGCACGCAAGACGGCAGCCAAGCGGAAGCCGGCTCGCAAGACAGCAGCTAAGAAGAAGCCGGTTCGCAAGACAGCGGCTAAGAAGAAGCCAGCTCGCAAGGCCGCCAAGAAGAAGACGGCGCGGAAGACGACTGCTCGCAAGAGCACGGCGCGCAAGTCGACGGCTCGCAAGACCGCCCGCAAGCCGGCTCGCAAGGCCGCCAAGCGTAAGCCGGCCCGCAAGGCTGCAAAGAAAAAGCGCGCTGCGTAATAAAATAGCCTGTTTCTGCGTACTTCGCTTCGAAATGAGGCGTGAGAATTTGAAGGCGCCAGGGGCCCAATGGCACCGCGCCTTCACTCCCTTCAAGACCGGTGGCTGCACCTGCGCCGCCGGTCTTTCTCTTTCTGAATTGTGGAATTCCGGGACTATCGAGCCGGTATTTCCCTCAGAAATGCAGGCTTTCGCGGTCTCAAACCCGCCGTTCCACCATCAATTTCTTCAATTCGGCGATTGCCTTTGCCGGGTTGAGGCCTTTCGGACATGTTTTCGTGCAATTTAAGATTGTGTGGCAGCGATAGAGCCGGAAGGGGTCTTCAAGGCTATCCAGGCGCTCTCCGGTCGCTTCATCGCGCGAATCATTGACCCAGCGAAAGGCTTGCAGAAGCGCGGCCGGGCCTAGATAGCGGTCAGAATTCCACCAATAACTCGGGCAAGCCGTCGAACAGCACGCGCATAAGATGCATTCGTAGAGACCATCCAGCTTTTGGCGGTCTTCACGACTTTGCTTCCATTCCTTCGGTGGCGGGGGTGTTTCAGTCTGCAACCAAGGCTCGACCAACCGGTGTTGGGCATAAAATTCGGTTAGATCAGGCACCAGATCCTTGATGACGCTCATGTGGGGCAGAGGATAGACCTTCACCGGTCCTTTCACCTCGGCATACCCCTTGAGGCAGGCCAGCGTATTGGTCCCGTCTACGTTCATGGCGCAGGACCCGCAAATTCCCTCGCGGCAAGAGCGACGGAACGTGAGAGAGGCATCCACCTCATTCTTGATCTTGATGAGCGCATCAAGAACCATCGGGCCGCAGCGGTCGGCATCAACCCAATAGGTATCAATTTTCGGGTTGGCACCATCTTCCGGGTTCCACCGGTAGATCTGGAACTCCCGCCAGCCGTCCTTCGAACCTGGCTCGTTCCACGTCTTTCCGGGCTCGACTTTTGAGTTCTTGGGAAGCGTGAGTTGAACCATGGCCCGTGGCTTTCCTCTGTCAATTGAGCAGTTTGGATCTTGCCAATTGAGGCCGTGCCACGGCAGCTGTCAATGGCGCGGGGTCGCGTTCGCTCCACGGCATTCGGCTGGCAGGACCGGTTTAGGCGACGCGGTGCTTCTTGAGTTGACGCACAAGCTCGGTCAGGCGAAGGGCGACGTCTGCACCCGTGTCGACAGACGTCTTCAGGGTTGCCCGGGACTGAATGAGGTTGTTGAGGTGTTCTTGCTGCTCACCGAAACCGAAAAAAAACTCTTCTGGCGCATCGATCTCACCATCTTCGACCGCAGACATCACATCAAAGGCATTCTGCGAGGCCAGAACGAGCATTGAGGCGACATCGTTGACCAGTTGCTGGAACAGCCGGCTCGCTTCCGCAGTGACACGTGGCCCATGCACACCGAATTTCAGGGGCGAGGATGCCGGAGCCCCCTCGCCGGCGAACAATCGTGGATTTCGCTGAAAGCGGCGGAAAATTTCGTGAAGTCCCAGACAACAGGTCTCGAGATCCCGCAACGCCGTTCCAGCCTTGCGCTTCGATTTGGCGCGATCGGGAGTCTTTTCCTGAGCGGACCAGTTGATTCCGGCAATCGAGGCAATCGATCCAAGTGCTGCGAGCGCAGGCAAGACTGCCGTGAAGGGGTCAGGGGCAACGCGGGTATTGCCATCGCTCTCAGACGAATTGTCCGGTTTGGCCTGCTGCACCTTACCGACTGGCTGGCCGCCAGCCTTCGAGAACCGCAATCGCATCGTGCGTGCTCCAGCCCCATTTGCGCAAACTGAGCCATCGCCTTGCTTCCAGGCACGGCACAGGCGAGCGTTCATCGTCTACAATTGTGTCTAGGTTTGTACCTGCGTGTGCGTGCCTACGGATGAATGCCAGCCGACGGACGCCCGAAGTCTACGAACTTAAGTTTTGCCTTCCCCGAACCGACAAAGCACGCAATCTCTAGCGCATTCTAGCGCAAACAGACCCACTCCTGCGAGCGTTGTTCACGCTGCCCCACCCCAACAGTATGCACCATTTCACCGTGAAACTTCACTGAACCCGGAGGCCACATGCCGTTCCCTCAAACGCCGGCACTCACAACCGACTGCATCGCCTTCGACGAGAACGGCGCTGCACTCCTCATCAGGCGCAAGAACCCGCCCTACGAGGGCCAGTTCGCCCTGCCAGGAGGGTTTGTTGATGTCGGTGAAACGGTCGAAGCGGCTTGCCGCCGCGAACTTTGTGAGGAAACCGGGATCAAAGCCGGCACACTTAGACTGGTGGGCGTCTATTCGGCACCCGATCGCGACCCTCGCGGCCATACGTGCTCTATTGCATTCCTAGCGAAAGTGACGCCAGGACAACCAAAAGCCGGCGATGATGCCGCGGCCGCCCAATGGGTGACAGACTGGCGGACCGTCGATCTCGCGTTCGATCACGCAAAAATCTTAGCTGACGCCGAACGGTTGCGGACCGTGGGCGGGGACGACATCACCTCACCCTAGGGATGTCTGTTGCGTGCCATCTCCAATCAAGAACAAGAGCTGGCGCTGCGCTTGCTCTCAGGTCGGGCTACTCATGCTTGTCGGGGAAATACTTAAGCGTGCTGCGACAGCTCTGCTCCCACTCCGCTTTTGTCATTTCTGACCCTGGATCCCAGTCATCCATGCATGCCTTCATGTCCGAAGCCGTGACGGTGTCGTCCTTTTGGGCGTCTTCCAGCACTTTGGCCGCTTCGCCACCCGGCACCATGTCCGCGGGTGTCGTTCCGGACGGATGTCCCTCGACAACGCCACTATCTTGGGAACCATCGTCGGGCTTGACCGCCTCTTCTTCGGTGATGGCCTCCTGGGCTTGCCTTGCTTCCGTGCCGCTCTGTGCAAGTCCAGGTGGCGCGAAGACGCCCAGCACGACAGCAGCCGCCACGACGGCACATAGGGGAGAGGAAAGTGAAACGTACATCCTGAAAGGCCTTTTTTCACTCAACAGACAAGAATGCGCTTCGGCTCGTTGCGCGAGTTGCTGAGCCAGGCGGCCAGCATACACGGCAACGAATAAGAATTCGGTAAGAGAGTGAGAGGAGGCAATGAGATTTGATGGGCCGCGGCCGGCTCAGAACCGCTTGTTGGCATCCCAAATCAACTTGCAGGCTTATCGCATCGATAAGTTATTCTTATAATTCCTTCACGCAATTGCGATTTCCGTTTATCGGAGTGAATCGATATGTTGCGGGAATTCGGCACTTGCGGACAGGCGGTCCGCGATTTTTCCCAATAGGAGGACGTCATGAAAGTTTGGAGCAAGCCCGCAGTTCGTGAGCAGGAAGTTGGCCTCGAGGTCACCTCTTACCTGCCGGCCGAGATCGACATCATCTAAATCGATCCGACGAACACCGTATTACTGAGACGGCGGCCGAGATCCTCGGCCGCCGTCTTCTTTTTTGGCTTCGATCCCTGTCGAAAGCATCACTTCGGCATGCACGGCGTTCCGACGGCAATGCACTGAATGTTGCTGCCGACCTTGTGGCAATCAATGTCTGCATGGGCAGCGTTTTGCCATTCAGACCACTCTTTGCCGTATTTTTTGCGCGTGTCGATCATCCAGCCATACTCGGCCTCCTCAACGGCGGCGTCTTCCGTCTTTTTCCGCGCACCGTATGAGGTCAAGGACTCATCCTGACATTTGAGCTTGCTGGTCGCTGCTGAAGCACCATCAAGGAGCGTGTGAAGGACATCTTTGCAGGGCTTGGCATTGCGGACGCAAACCCACTGACCATCGTCCTGCTCGCAGTCAACGTCCCGGTCCTTGGCGTAGCGCCAAGAATTATACTGTTGACCGTATTTGTCCTTCACCGCGGCGCGCCAAGCGAATAACGAGTTTGGATAGGCGCCCAGGTCGCGGTATTTCGCCGGCTTGCCTTCGGCCTTTACGGGATCCTTGCAGTCGGCCTCGGCAAGCGCCGCCGGTGCTGCAATCATTGAAAAAGCGGCCGCCGCGAAGGCCAGCCGCACCCATACTCTCGTTTGCATTGGGTCATTTCCTGTCTGCTATATGCTGAACCTCCCCTGGATTGAGGCGGAGGCAAAAGATATTTGCACGGGATTTGGTGTGGATTGCGGCCATTGCATAAGGCCTTGAAAAACCTCAGGCCGCGTGTTCGTCACACACCAAGGCGGTGGATGCCAAGATAACGCTGGGCGATCTTGCGCCACAAAGCGCTCGGTATTTTGCCACGCATGAAATGACTGACGCGGGCGGGACGGCCCACGGGATTGCGAAAGCTTGGACGGGGCTTCTCCAACACCTTGGCAATGTGGCGGCCGACTTCGACGGGATCGCGTCCCCGCGAGGCGACGTGAGCATCTCCTGCGCGAAAGACGAACTGCACCCAGGACCGGTAGGGGCTGCCTTGGGGACTGATGCGCGGCGAGGCATCCCATATGTCGGTCAAGTAAGGGCCGGGTTCAACGAGTACGATTTCAATCCCAAAGGGCGATAGTTCAAAGGCGACTGCTTCGGCCCAGCCCTCGACCGCCCATTTGGATGCGCAGTAGATCGAATTGGTGGGTTGGCCCGCAAATGCGGACTCGCTCGAAACGATCAGAATGCGTCCGGACCGTTGCTTACGGAACGCCGGCAACAGCGCGCGCGTCACGGCGAGCACGCCCCAGAAATTGGTCTCCATCACGCGGCGTAGGTCGGCGTCAGAGATGTCCTCGAAGGCACCCCCCACGGCAACGCCGGCGTTGTGCACGACCGCATCGAGTGTACCGCCGATTCGCTCAAGCGTCGATTGAACAGCCCTGCTCACAGACTCAGGATCCGTCACGTCGAGCTGGCCGATCTCAACCCGATCGCGTACCCCCGCCTTTTCAAGCGCCTCTTCGAGTGCGCCCGCCTTATCAAGGTTTCGCATCGTCGCGAACACGTGCCAGCCGCGCGTAGCAAGCTCGACGGCGGTCACCAGTCCGAAGCCTGAGGAAGTGCCTGTAATCAGAACCGTCCGCATCAGCCCTCAGCCAGCACAAAACAACACAACAACGGGCAAGCCCATGACTCAGTACACGCGCGCCTTCGGCTCGATATAGCTTACCTCATTCGTCATGGTGTGGGTGTGCACAGGCCGATAGTCGAGCCGAACAGTTTTGCTGGCGTAGTCGGCAAAGGAAAGCGTGTGCTTCATCCAATTCTCGTCGTCACGCTCTGGGAAGTCCTCACGCGCATGGGCGCCACGGCTTTCCTCGCGCGCATGGGCACTGGTCACGGCTACCGCCGCCTGAGCAATAAGGTTGTCGTATTCGAGCGTCTCGATGAGGTCGGAGTTCCAGATGAGCGACCGGTCCGTCACCTGGACATCATCTGAGTCCTTCCAAATCTCATTGATCTGGCGAATACCTTCGGCAAGTACCGGCCCATCCCGGAAAACCGCGCAGTGCGACTGCATCGACTTTTGCATTCTTAGACGCAGCTCGGCAGTCGGCGTACCGCCATTGGCAAACCGGAACCGATCAAGTCGCGTCAATGCGAGCTCTGCTGCGTCTTTCGGCAAGTCGGGATGCGAGGCGCCCCGTTCGATCATCTCCGCACAGCGCAAACCGGCCGCACGGCCAAACACGACAAGATCGATCAGCGAATTACTGCCCAGACGATTCGCGCCATGCACGGAAACGCATGCGGCCTCCCCGATCGCCATCAGGCCGGGGACGATGTGATTTGGATCGCCGTTAACCTTCGTGAGCACCTCACCGTGATAGTTCGTGGGAATGCCGCCCATGTTGTAATGGACCGTCGGCAGTACGGGGATCGGGTCGCGGCGCAAATCGACGCCCGCGAACACCCTTGCGCTTTCCGTTATGCCGGGGAGGCGCTCCGCCAGAATATCGGGGTCGAGATGGTCAAGGTGAAGGTGGATGTGATCCGAATCGTCGCCATGACCACGGCCTTCACGGATCTCGACGGTCATCGAGCGTGAAACGACATCGCGCGAAGCGAGATCCTTCGCTGAGGGCGCATATCGCTCCATGAAGCGTTCGCCTTCGGCGTTGGTCAGGTAGCCGCCCTCGCCGCGCGCGCCCTCTGTGATGAGCATGCCTGCCCCGTAGATGCCGGTGGGGTGGAACTGTACAAACTCCATGTCTTGGAGCGGCAGTCCAGCGCGCAGCACCATCGCATTTCCGTCTCCGGTGCAGATGTGCGCCGAGGTGCACGAGAAATAGGTCCGCCCGTACCCGCCAGTTGCCAAGATGGTCTTCTTGGCCCGGAACTGATGAATTGTCCCGTCATCCATATTGAGCGCGATGACGCCACGGCAGGCGCCTTCGCTATCCATCAATAGATCGATCGCGAAGAATTCGATGAAGAACTCAGCTGAATGCCGCAGCGACTGACCATATAGCGTATGCAGCATCGCATGGCCCGTACGGTCGGCCGCGGCACAGGTGCGCTGCGCCGGCGGTCCTTCGCCAAACTCGGTGGTCATGCCGCCGAACGGCCGCTGATAGATTCGTCCATCCTCGGTACGGCTGAACGGCAAGCCATAGTGCTCCAGCTCATAGACCGCAGCCGGGGCCTGGCGGCATAGGTACTCGATAGCGTCCTGGTCCCCCAACCAGTCGGCGCCCTTGACGGTGTCATACATATGCCAGCGCCAATCGTCGGGCCCCATGTTGCCAAGCGCTGCCGCAACACCGCCCTGAGCCGCAACCGTATGCGAGCGAGTTGGAAAGACCTTGGTGATACACGCCGTCTTGAGACCCGCTTCGGCGCACCCAAGCGTTGCCCTCAGTCCGGCACCGCCGGCCCCGACAACGACGACGTCATAGGTATGGTCTACGAGGGGATACGCCCTGTCATTAATCATCGAGGCGCTCCCACGCTCTGTTTGCGCGCCGTTGCTCACGCCGCTTCGACCCGTGTTGTCTTCCGTTGCCATGGACCTACGCCCCGAAACTCAATTTTAGCACCGCAAAGATTGCAACAGCGGCCACGCCATAAGCGATTAACGTGTTCGCCAGCAACAAGAACAGCTTTGCGCCCTCGGAGTGCACATAGTCTTCGATGATGATCTGCATGCCAATGCGCATATGAATGGCCGACGACAAGACCAGCACAATGAGCGCGGCCGCAACGAGCGGATGGGAAAGCGTTGCTTTGACCGTATCGAGGTCGGCCCCCGCTAGTGCCGCGATCAGCCCAACGGCAAATGGGATCAGAATCAAATTGGCAACGGCTGTGATCCGCTGCCTCAAGAAATGATCGGCGCCTTGCTTTGCCGAGCCGAGCCCCTGCGCGCGCTTGAGTGGTGTCAACATTGTCATGCTCCAAACCACCCCCGCTCGAACGCGATGTAGACCCAAAGACAGACAGTGAGCAGCACCGACAGCGCGATCGTTCCCCAGGAAAGAAAGTCGATGCTTTCGATGTCCAAACCGGAGGCCGTATCCCAGATGAAATGGCGAATGCCCCCCAGCATGTGATGGATCAGCGCCCATGAATACCCAACGAGCACGACCATGCCGGGCCAGGATTCAAAGACACCGTTGACGAAGGCGAAATAGTCCGGGCCCGTGGCCGCAGCAAAAAGCCACCAGGCCACCAGCAGCGATCCCACATAGAGCGCCGCCCCAGTGAGCCGGTGCACGATCGACATCACCATATTGATCTGCAGGTGATAGACTTGAAGGTGCGGCGAAAGCGGCCGCTCGACGCGCGCGGGCTGTTCGGAGCTCACCTCAGTCATGGGATTGGCCTCACTGTTGGTCCTCATGCCTTGTGTAGCGCGGCGGGCAGGACGCGGCAATTCGTGAGTCGCTTTTCGCGACCCGCGCTTCAACGCGGAAGCAGCACCCAGGCGTCGAGATCGAGGAGGACGCCTTCGGCATATTTGCCGTCCTCAGTCTTTAGGGGGAAATCCGAGCAGTCCCGATCCTTCACCGCTACTAGGCGGATACGCAATGCTCCCACGTCTGCTCGACCGGGCAGTTCGGCCTTTTCCAGGATTTCCGACCAGGCATAGACGGTATCGCCGGCAAAGCACGGAGAAACGTGGCGTCCACCATTGATGGCGGCAAGATGGAAGGCGTTGGCTAGACCGTTGAAGGACAAGGAACGGGCCAGCGAGATGACCACGCCGCCGTAGACGATGCGCTTGCCAAACCGGCCTTTGGCCTCTGTGTGCTGGTTGAAATGGACCTTGGCCGTGTTCTGATAAAGCCGGGTTGCGATCTGGTGCTCGGCTTCCTCCAGCGTCATGCCGTCGACGTGGTCGATCTTTTCCCCCACCTCATAGTCGCCCCAGCGGTAAGGCGAGCCGGCGAGGTCGTAGTCATAGCCATCCATCGTTAGCGGTGGCACTGCGGCCCCGATCTCTGCCGGCTCGACCCGCTTGGGCAGGTCGGGGACGATTGCCTCCGGCGCGGGTGAGTCATTGTCCCGCTTGCGCACCATCACCCAGCGGATGTACTCGAGAACGACGTCGCCGTCCTGATTGCGTCCGGTCGAGCGCACATAAACGGTTCCCGTCTCGCGGTTGGAGTTCTCCTTGACGCCGATAACTTCTGAAACGGAGCTCAGCGTGTCCCCGGGATACACCGGCTTCAGGAGCCTGCAATTGGCATAACCGAGGTTCGCAATGGCGTTGAGCGAGATGTCCGGCGTCGTTTTGCCGAAAACGACATGAAAGGTGAGCAGGTCGTCGAGCGGTGAGCGCGGATAGCCGATCGCCTTGGCGAAAGTATCCGAAGATTGGACGGCGAAGCGCGTGCCATAAAGGCTCGTATAGAGCGAAGCATCGCCAACCGTGACGGTGCGCGGCGTGGCGTGTGTGATCACCTGACCGAAGCGGAAGTCCTCAAAGAAGTTGCCGGGATTGGTTTTGGTCGATGTCATGGGTCAGGATCGAGCCTTTCACGATGCGGTTGGGCCGGTGCCGATTAGTCAGAAACGGCCGGTCTTGTCGACCGTCTTTTAGCGGAAATTGTCGGCATGCCGCCTAGAACCAGGGCTCCTCGGTGCGGCGCATGACATCAATCGCCTCAGCGATGGCTACGGTGCGCTTGGCCTGCACCATGTGCAACCGCTCCACCATCTTGCCCTGGACCGTGATCACACCCTTGTGGGCATTCTCCGGCTCCGCAAAGGCCGCGATGATCGTGCGCGACCAAGCCACCTCCTCCTCGTTCGGCGAGAAGATCTCGTTGCAGGGCCCGACCTGCGAGGGGTGGATCAGTGTCTTG
>Ga0315534_1000258_pt1 | contig 34556 bp, 33 predicted proteins | sample SalMarSW160240MG_FD_203094 | JGI IMG/M metagenome (GOLD analysis project Ga0315534, IMG submission 203094) | Salt marsh sediment microbial communities from the Plum Island Ecosystem LTER, Massachusetts, United States - Salt Marsh Sediment SW1602-40 ...
GAATGAGGAACTTAGATTTTGCGAAAAGGGGTTTATTTATTTCTTCGAGTATTGACCCCTATTCGGAAGAATTTTTTGACAATACAAATACCATTCGAAAGCAGCTCGAGCCTTATGGAATTCCTTCATATCGAGTACACGCGTCGGGGCATGCGACGCCTCATGATATAATTAATTTTATTGAAGAGGTTAAGCCTAAGTATCTGATTCCAATTCATACTGAGCATCCTGAATTTTTTCGAAAATGATTCCAGGGTTCTGACATTCAGGTAATTCTGCCACATAAAAATGAACTATTTGAAATTTAAGTCCAATTGAGGGATAATATCTCAATGGCTTAATAATTCTAAATTAAAAGATTGAAATAATTTAAATCAAAATTCTGGCACTGTATGAAAATTAATAAAGATTGACACTGCTATTTATTTGTTGATGATTTAATGAGAGAAGTGTATATATTTGACATTAATGGATGCATAATGCCTCCAATCTTCTCGAATTTTAATAAGAATGGATCAAGGAAAAACATTGTTAAAAAAGTCATCAAAAATGGGAATGATGTTAAGCTTTATCCTGATTTTATTAAATTTTATGAGAAAAACTGTATTAAAGCAGAATCAATCTTTTTTATAACGGGAAGGAAAAAAAGTGAATTTGGTAAGATGACTGAAAATCAATTACTTATATTAGCCAATATTAAGTCATTTCAAGTAATATATTATCCTGAAGAAAAAACATATAAAATTCAAGAATATTTCGCCTGGAAAGTAAAAACGGTAAAAGAAATTATAAAAAATATTATTAAAAATAAGAATTTTATTGAAAATTCTAAGGAAAAAGTTAGTTTCAATATTTTTGATGATATGGTCGATTATTTTCCAAAAGTTAGAGAATTTGAAAATAAATATGATATTAATATTCAATTAACATTAATAGATAACAAGATTAGTTGGAATTCTTTATTATAATATTATTTTAAGACTTTATAGCTATTTTTTAGTTCAAATTTTGTTCTAATTCTTTCCTTCTTTCGGTCATAAATTCTCGAATATCTTTAGATTCAATAGGATAATATATATAGGCTATTATCCATAGTGAAGTTCCTATAAGCCAAAATAATAAAAGCAAAAACATAGAGTATGGTAATAATGATAAATCGCGTTCTATCAAACTTACGAGAACTAGATTACCAAAAATTCCACCAATATTTAACATTACCTGATGAAGTGCGTTAGCAGTACTTCTAGCTTTAGGAACGCAAACTTCAGAAAAAATTGCATAAACATTTCCTGTACCCAAAGAAACTAAAAAATATCCCAAAAAGCCAATGATTAGAAAAAAAATCCAAGAAAGCGTTATTTCCAATTGATTTGTCGCAGAAATAGGTAATAAATAGAAGATCATTAAACAGATTATTCCTGAAATTGAACCTAAAACAGATAAATAAATTCGGCCTCTTATTTCCCCTGAACGATATAAAGAATCTCCAATTTTTCCACCCAGAATTGTTCCAGGTAAAATACCCACTCCAGTTAAGAGATATAATACTGTGGCGGATAATTCTTCATAAATTCCATTAAATCTTAACGTAAGGTAAAAAATTCCCCAAGAGCTTATAGTTGAGATAGCAATTCCAGAAAAAAGCGTATAAATTAAAATTGATATTACAGATTTTTTACCAAGTAGGAGACCTAATCTTTCAATGTCAATTCTGTAATCGTAGATAAAGTTTTCTTCAAACTCTCTTAATTTTAATTCACCTTGACCTCGTTTAGGATCTATTGCTTTTAAAATAAAATTGATTACTGCTAATAATCCAAAAATTAAGCCTATAGCATAAGCAAACCTCCATCCATTAGGACCAGCATAATTTCCTAATAAACCTCCCACAATAATTCCTACACCAGTACCTAAGATTAAACCTGCATGTATAGAACCATACTTCTTCCCTCGTTCTTTGGGTGAATAAAAATCACTTATTATTGAATACCCTATTGGTATAAATGCTCCAAAACCAATAGCACCGATTATTATAAAAAGTAAATAAAAATGAAAATTTGGTGAAATTGGGATTAAACCATAAGCTATAACCCATATCACATTAGTAATCACAAAGAGTTTTTTTCGTAATTTCCTTTCTGTTATTTTATCTTCGTAAAAGCCAAAAGCCATAAGATTAACAGATACTACGAGTAAATAAGATACCGAATAAATTCCAATTCCTAATTTTGTAGTTCCAGGAAGGTTTAATAACAGATTATCGATATTGACAGGCATAATCCCTAAACAAAAGGAGATCATGAAAATTAGAAACCATAATGACTTGAAGGTTTTCTCCCTATTTAATTCATGCGTCCTACTCATGTATTTTAAAGCCTTTAATGGTATTTATTCATTAATTTTAATGGTGATGTAATGCTGCTTACATTTCAATACACAATTTTGAAAAAATAGAGTGTCGTTTATTTATTATATCAGAGTATGCTTAAATATAATATGTTAATTTTATTACAAAAATGTTAATTTTTAATAAATTCAATATTTTCGATAATATGAACGAGCATTTTTTACAGATTAGAGAATTAGAAGATAAATATACGGTTCAGATTCAATTAAGAGTGATATATGACAAGAATGATTGGAATGATGAGTTCTAAAAATGTTAAATTCAGCCATCGAACATAATCCCATTAACCTAATAGTTCTAAATTTAAACTTTCAAAACTATAATTTTTTTGTGAAAAAGCTTAACATTATTTAAGCCAAAAATATCGGGACAAGCTCCACTGATCACTAGGCAATGTTTTTTATATTGTAAATCTTTATGAATAGAATGATCATCAATCCAGAATTGCTAATTTTCTTTTTGGAGATGTCCAAAAATTATAGTAACAACTACCACTTCATTCACATATTTAGATGAGATTTTTAGTATTAAGTCTTTTTCAAATTACTTTTATTGGTTATATTGAGAAATATCAAAAAAAAGAATTTTATATTGGCTATTTCATGGAATTAATCCGCTAAAAGAATTTGTAATCACAAAAAGTAAAATTAGACCTAGAATTAAAGCGATGGCTCCAAGGATCAGCCCAGCCATTGCAAGTCCTTTAGAATCATCTTTAATGATACCGATTATTCCGAAAATAATTGCGATGGCAGGTATTAACCAACCTATTATAGATAATAGAGCTAAAAGATTAGGTATTCCCAGTAATGAACTATAGAAATTACTTATAGTACTAAGAACAACCATTGCTGCGCAGATTGGTATACTAATTGAGCCAAAGATCATTGCAACAATACCAAATGATTTTCCCATATTTGTTTCACTCTATTTATTACATATTAATAGGAAAAAAGTGAAAATAGGTTAAGCATATAGCTTAAGATCACCCGTTTTGCCCCACCCTTAGATAAGGGTCATTCTAAAAATTTGGAATGATCCCTTAACGATAAAGTTTGTCTTTTGGTATTGAAGGGACATGGTTTTCGCCCTATTTTTTTCTCTTTCCTGGTTTAAAAATTACATGATCAATGTAACTATTTTCATTTAAATACTTTCTTGTGATCATATATCTTAAATAATATATGTGTTTAAAAAGATATAGTTATAACCATAAATTAAGGACTCATTTATTAATTTCTTTGATCATATACTATTATAGGAACATTAGATATGACCGAAAAAAATTGCCAAATTGTACTCGTAGGACATACTTCCCATAAGCTAATCCTCTCTATTGATAAAGAAATAACTCATAAACTCATTTTTATAACTGAAAGCGAACCTCTTCCAGGGACACTTGAAGCTACAAAAGCATTAGAAGAACTAAATAACTATTACATGGAACGAAGAATTGAGGTGAAAAATGTAAAGTTTGATTTTCACATTCAAACTAAGCCTATCGCACAATTAATCCATCTTATATACCAACAAAAGCTCCAAAAATACGAGAATATTTCAATGAACATCTCTGGAGGGTTGCGTTATATGGACATCTGGTTCTATGTAGCGTGTTCGATAACTGATACGAAAATAATACACGGAGATTTCATTTATGAAAAAAATGAAGAGGTTGGAATTTACTCAAATGTTGAGTTACAAACTATCCCTTTTCAGACACTTACGGATAAGCAATTTGAGTTTTTAGAACTATTTTTTAAAGAGTATAATAATTACAGCCAATTTTTTGACCCAGAGTTATCTTTTAACGAAAATCCGTTATTGAATCATAGGATAACATATCAATCTTTAGAAGGATTGAAAGCCGCTATGGAAAAGGTAAGAAAAACTTCAATTTCCAGGGGTTCCTTAAATGGATTTATTCAAAAATTAACTCTAATTTCCGCACTTAATATAAATTCTAATCTGTTTGATAAGAAAGAGAAATCCGTCGAAATCAATTATATTGGTACTGGATATTTCCTTCATACTTTATTTCAAAAAAAGATCTTGGTTAACTGATTTATACAATAATTAGCTGTGGAGCTGTTTATCGATGATAAAGATGAGAGGAGGCTGGATCTTTGGTTTACAGTACTAGACTTGATTCATGGATTTGTGGGACCAATGCACAAAACAAATGAGTTCGAGTTGCAAGCCTATGGAATGGTTTTTAGAGAGAGAATTTGGTTGGTTTTTCTATCCTAATGGTGATGAGGTACCCGCGGAAGAAATTTATAAGTGATTTCCAGAAGAATATAGCTTATAAGTGATAAGTGATTCTGTTAAGTTGAGGGATAAAGGTCAAATTCTTTTAAACTATCTAATTCTCGGTCAGCGGCATAACCTAAAAATCCATTAGTTATACAATTACTATAAAAATCATATTTTAATGATGAGGATTGAGGATAGTCTGTTATCAATACCATTTTATTATTGTCAATTGCGTTATTTAAATTAGATATGCCTTGATTACGCCAACTATCATTTGTGGGGGTATTATCAAAATAAAATAAATCTTCTCTTCCAATTCCATCAATGTGCTCTAAGTAAGTTGAGTTTAATAACAGTTCGTCAGCATTTTGAACGAAGACTGAAAAGTTACCACTAGCTTCATTTTTTACGTAGCTTGATATATTTCCTACAAAATCAATCATTTTCCAGTCGACATTTGGAATTACACCTTGATAAAATTCATATGCATCGATAATATCCATGTAAATACCGTTAAATCCAGCGATTATAATCCTATCTAAATAATCAAAGATAATTTGTTGCCATTCAATCATCCAAAATTTTACTTTATAATTCCCTTCCCATTCAGGATTCTCGATATCCAACCAATTTGGTGCACCTGGATCAGGTATCCCATCATGATTTGCATCCCATGATTCCTCCCAATAAAACCTATAATTTTCCGCTTCACCGATACTTACATAAGAAATCAGAAATTTCTCTTTATCTCCTGTTGATTTCATATAATTCACTTCTGAAGAAGAAAATTCCCCTGTTTCATTTCCGTCTGATGAGTAATCCATAATTATTAGATCATATTTAGAATTTCTAATGGTCTCCTTATTGATATTTTGAAGCAAATAAGCAAAATCATCAATTACTACGCCATTCATATTAAATTCAACTCTAGGTAGATACTCATCATTATTAAAGAGAGTGGAAATTAAGTAAATAGCGCCTATTGAGCCTCCTAAGATAAACATGATAACAATTAGGAATACAACTTTTTTACGCATTTTAATTTACTTTATTTTATAATTAAGTTAGAAACCAAGAAAAAAATTATTCTTTATAAAGTTAAGCCCAATTTTGAAAGAAATAGGGTTTATGCGCATTGAAAAAAAAAGTGTAAGAAAGATTTGCGGTTATAAGTAAAACTAAACTTTTAGTTTTTAACTTTATATGTCTTCAAGGTTGGCACGATTTTGTTATAGCAATTTTCCTCAATTTATCTGGTTTATCTGGTTGTAGATTTACGAACTTTAATCTCACCCACATGATTATTACATCTACCTTCAATTACTCCATCATTAACGGAATAAAATATTTTAATAGGTTTATATTCTTAATAACCGACTTCCATGAATTACTGTAATAATCTCAACATATTTATCCATATTTCTATATACAATCCGATAATTATGAAAAATAATTTCTCTTACAGAGGGGTTATTAACTTCCGGAACAACTCTACCGATATTTGGAAAATCCTTTAATCTTTGGACTGTTTCATATATCTTCTTAACAAATAGATGTGCATAATTTTTAGAATCACGAGCTATATAATCATGTACCTCATTTAGATCTTCTAAAGAGCGTTCAGTCCATTCTATTCGAACCATTTTTCGATGATTTCTTTAGCTTTTTCATTTGATACTTTTTTACCTTCATCAGCATCCTTTAAACCTCTAAAAATTTTTTCCCGAACATATAAATGATACATGATATCTTCTAATGTTACATTATCTGGAAGAGATTTTATAAAAGATATGATTTGGTCTTTGATTTTTTCAGTGCTCATGACTATTATTATAATATAAAATGTAATATTTAAAGATGATTACAAAATAAATATAATCTCTAGACCAAATCAAACTCATTTTTCTTATCAATTTCTTTGAGACTAGAAGGGAAATATCCATTATATTGATGTTATCTTGAGTAAAATAAATATGTAAAAACTGTGGTTATTGGAATTCAAATCTATATTAATAACTATGGTATACTAAATCAAAAGTATTTATCTATACCTAATTACCATATTTTTTAAATTGAAGTACGTAATTTCCACTAATTATGTTATTATCTTAATCATGTTAGAATGGAAGGTTATTTATGATTAAGAATGATTACGGGTCTGGATTTTTTAGATGAAGAGATAAAAGAGAAATTGATAACAGAAAATATCTAAAAGATTTTTAATAATTTTATTATTCCGCTTATAATAGAGGAAGAACGGGGATTTTTGGAGGAATTGGAGCAATTTTTTCTTAATTTTAAGTATAATTGATTGAGAGAATCCCCTACTCGAATGTTAATTAGAAAATTCTTTCAGACCCAAATATTTAAATAATTATAAAATAATTAAGCTTTGACAAAAATTTCGTTTTTGATGAATATTCATATATTTTTCAAAAATCATATTTGCAAACTGCAATCAAATAAATGAGGAGGGAAGATCATTAAAAGTAAAAGATTTCTGATATTGGTATGTTTATTTTGTATAGGAGTTTATCTTTTTTCAGTTCATTTTACTATATCTGAGGTAAATAATTTCAAAAATAAAAATCTTGAGCTGGAAAATGAATATATTAAACAGCCGAAAAATAAGCCCGAGGAGATTTTCGATATTAGCCCCAAGACATCATCTCCTTTAACACCAAAAGAAGCCTATGCGATTATTGTTGGTATTTCAGATTATCCAGGAACTACAGCGGACTTAAATTATTGTGATGATGATGCCCAAGCGGTATATTCCATGCTGATCAACGAATATAATTTTAAGCCTGAAAATATCATATATCTTCAAGATTCTAGTGCTACAAAAAATGCGATCAGTAATGCTTTTGATCAAGTTGCGTCACAGATCAATGAAGATGACGTCTTTTTCTTTTATTATTCTGGACATGGAGGTTTTGGAACTGAAGTTGGGCCTATTACATGGGTTGCAGAGACACCTCATCCATACCCAAACGATTATGATAATATATGGAGCGTTTCGAGAACAGGTGCTGCTTATATGAGGGTTCACTTTTTTCGATTTGATTGTGAATATGGTTATGATTATGCTTTATGTGGTGATTCGGACGTTGCATCTGGTTGGTATTATGAAGCATATAGTGGAAATTATGGATATAATTTTTGGTCAGCCTATATACCAGTATCTAGATATTATATTCGTTTTATATCAGATTATTCTATTACGGATTATGGATTTAGAATAGATAAATATGAAGCCATTTTAGATGATGGGACACATTATCTTTGTTCATATGATTCAATTCCAGATTCTCCATGCAATTATTATATAGACTCATTAATTGACTCAAAATTAGATATTATAAATTCTAATGAGAAATATGTAGTAGTTGATTCTTGTTATAGTGGTGGTATAATTCCAGAAGTACAACAAATTGGCAGGTATATTATGACTGCTTGTGCGGATGATGAATCTAGTTTAGAAACCTCAAATTTGCATCATGGTGTTTTCAGTTATTATTTCCTTCACTCAAAAGAATTCGCCACTGATACAAATGGAGACGGTGTTATTTCAATGGAGGAATGCTATTCATATGTGTACTCCAATACAGTATCTTATTCTGGATCCTTAGGATATACGCATCATCCGCAACAATATGATGGGATAACGGGTCCGGCGGTATTATATACAACATTTGGTTCAGTTTCATTTGCTCCTCTTGGAAATTCTTTATCATATTCATTTATTCTTTATGGTACAGGTTTGATTGAAGAATTATATATCATTGCTTGTGGTGTTGCTCTAGATGTAGTATATGAAATTGAAGATCTGACTACAAATTCATCTACAAACACTGGTTTTGGTTCATATTCGGGGATAATCCAATTAGATGGAGCTTCAGGAGTTACAGGTTATGGAATTTTTGCTACAATTCAGGGAAATAGGGCAATTACCCTAAATAATACTGTCTCAGATGACACTGATAATGATTCGCTTGAGGATGTTTTTGAGATTTTTGCAGGGTTAGATCCCTTAAATAATGATACTGATTCAGATGGATTAAGCGATTTTTTCGAATTTAACGGGGATACTGATCCCCTTTTGAATGATACCGATAATGATGGTTTGTTAGATGGATTAGAAGTTTTGATATATTTTACGAATGGAACAAATCCTGACACTGATGGAGATGGATTAATTGATGGAGATGAAGTACTCGTATATTTAACCAATGCAACAAATATAGATTCGGAATATGATGGAATGGATGATTATTATGAGATATTTAATGATTTGGATCCATTGATAGATGATTCAAACTTAGATTATGATAGTGATGGATTAACCAATTTGATAGAATACCAATCAGGTTCCTTTGCAAACGATTCCGATTCTGATAATGATAATATGTCGGATTATTATGAATATAATAATGATTTAAACCTTTTACAAGATGATACTGAATTAGATTATGATGGAGACGGACTGACAAATCTATTAGAATATCAATTAGGGTCATTAGCAAACGATCCAGATTCTGATAATGATAGTATGCCGGATGGTTGGGAATATTTAAATGAGTTAGATCTAAATTTAAATGATGCAACAGGTGACAATGATGCTGATGGTTTAAATAATCTTAATGAATTTATTCTAGACACGAACCCACAAGATCCAGATACTGATAATGATGGTTTAACTGATGGAATCGAAGTTTCTAAATATAACACTGATCCAACGAATCGTGACACTGATGGAGATGGATATTCAGATGGTATTGAAGTGGCATGGGGTACAGATCCCCTTAATCCCAAAATTACTTTAATAACAGCTTTTCTAAACATCGCTGGTATTGTAATACTCTCATGCGTGGGCTCTTATTCTGTATATACACAAACTGTTAAAAAGAAACGCAATAAAGATCAAAAGCCAATAAAAGAGAAGTTTTCAATCAATAAGGACCAAGATCTCTATAATATTCTCAAAATAGAAAAAAAATACAAACCTAAGCCAAAACCAAAACCGACATCATATGGATATAAACCAGTATATTCTACTTATGCTAAACCAAGTACCATTCCAAGACAAATCGATCTTAATAAAATTAGGGATTTAATTCTTTTTGGCATGCCACCACCTAAACCAATTAATTCTGTTGAAGGCCAAAGAGCGCTTAGAATTGCCAATATGGCATTCGAAGCTATTACCTTAGGTGATATTAAAAAGTCATTTGATTATATGATAAATTCTTTAATTTTAGGCGTACCTGAACCAACGAATAGTCGTATTAAAAGCTTTATTCTTGATTCATTGAACCGAAGTAGTGGTTCTTCAAATAATAATTCGCAAGGTAATCTAAATGGTTATAGAAAGTGTAAATGGTGTGGAAGCCCAGTTAAAAGTACAAATAAATATTGCTATAATTGTGGGAGGTTATTATAATTGTCATCAGCTAACACGATAAAGAAGAATATCACTCAAAAAGTAGAAGATAAAATAATTAAATTTGAAGACACGGAAGAGATTTTATTTCCAAAGATATGTGTTATATGTGGCATTAATACAGAAAATCACTATAAGCAAACTATTTATGGCTCTTTTGTATCAAACAAAGAATATAAAAAAGATTACGTATGTGATTTGCCCGTGTGTAATGAATGCGTAGATAAGGTTAAAATGAAAACTGGTATTTCTAGTAAAAGTGGTCAATTAGTATTAGTATCCTGTATAATTGGATTAATCTTAGCAATTACATTTTACAATTTAACCTATTCTATTTTTTTAAGCATTAGTATATTTGCAGTATCTATAATTATTCCCTATTTGAACTATAGAAAAAAAACCAGTGTTAAAATTAAATTAGAGAAATTTTTGGAAATTAGATTAAGCAGTGATAATGAAACGCTAGCATTTAATTTTTTAAATCCGATTTATGTAAATTATATCAGAGAAATTAATACAAAAAAAGAAAATGCTGAAGAGGCTCAAAAAGAACCGGATAATTTTGCTGAATCTTCAAACTCAAATCCTGAACTCTTAGAAAGCGAAAAAAGTAAGGAATAAGTACCAGAAAATTAAGAGAATTAATAGGTTTCACAAATATTTTTTTTTATCATTATTTAATTATTTCATTTTTACATTTCTTTTTCCATAAGCAGAATAATTTTTAGAAAAGTTTACGAAAAATAATACATCCAATCAGAATCCGTTTTCATTATAGCAGGTGGGAAAAAAAGAGAATTTGGCGAATTTTAATTGTCCTTTGATGCAGTTAAAAAAATAAGGAAAAAAAGTTTTTGTTAAAATTTTACCTAAGATTGGTTCTAGTCAGACTATTATTCAAAAGGAAAATATTATAAGAAGTTCCATGAGCTTGTTATTAGATTCTGAGTTGTACTGTTTATGAGGCTCAAAGAATAATCTACTAAAGAGGTAGCTGCCACAGATATAATAAATAGGTCTGAATTTGTGATATTCGCCCTTGCTTCTTGGAAAATATTAACTATGAATATTATAGAATGGGTTATAGTCAATTGGGCAGTATTATAAAGGATCAATTGGTTCATATCTAAAATTTTTGTGTTATTGATATAAAGGTGAGAATCTCCAAAGCAAGCAAATGTTTGAGGAGCATATATACTAGAGAATATTATATGGGTAGAACCTTGATCTGGAGATGTACAATTATCTAAATATACTATTGCGTCATTTTGCATCTGTAATGAACCAATAGTGCTATTATATACCGATAAAGCTCCTGCGTCAATAGAAATGCTAAAGAGATTATACAGATCTTCAATTACTACAGTAGCATCTCCCGTGATCTCAATATACTTATAAGTTCTCTGAGAAATATCTGATCCACTAATATTTAAATAGTCTGAAGTCGAACCTCCTCCAAAAATTCCTGAGGAATTATAAATGTTTGCTCCCGATTGAAATTTAATCCCTTCATATAAGTAATCTATTGAACAGTTTATAATATCGACTTTACTTGAAGGAGGTGCTTGGAAAATTTCAACAGCAGAATTAATTATTTCTGCATTATAACCACCTATTGGTTCAGAATACCATGCAATTGAGTTGATTGTGCAATTCTTTATTTTAATATCGTTAATACTATCGATAAATACATTCTGGATATAGCAATCTTCGGAAAGATCTATAGAGCTATTTTCTTGACATATAATAAACCCAAAACTTGAATTTATTCCAGTAAATTTAGATGATCCTTCGAGATATATTCCATATGAATCTGATGAGGCGGGATTAGTATCAGTAATAATTAGATTAGCATTATCATACAAGAAGGAAATACATGAGAAATTGGATATTAAAACTTGTCCTGTATTATTAACAACAACAGTCATTAAAGTTGTTTTAGATACATTTGTGTTAATGAGAAGAGTGTTATTAATGTAATTTGTGCCTTGAATTACCCCATTCGTTATATTGACCGAATCTGAGGATACAATAATTCCATAATTTAATTCAGAAAGGACTTTAGAATTAATTAATGTGCATAAGGCATTTTGATAGACATACGCTTCAGTAATGATACATTCAACCAGATTTAGTTTAGAGTTACCCATGAGATTAACTTGGTATATATCGGTGTTATAGATATTCAAATTTGTTTGACCATAACCTTGAACTCTATAGATAGAGCAATTTATAATGCTTCCTATTACAAGATAATCTTTTTGTTGAGCATAAGGATTAGTTGAGGCAAAAAGCAATAAATTGTGTATAGAAGTATATTCAATTTCTAGTGATGTAGGACCTGAAATAATACAATAATTAATTGATGAATAATTTGTAAATTTTAGAGAGGAAACATTCATTGGAGATTGTGCGGTGTTAATTATTTCTATAGAGCTATTCGAAACAAATATGGTATTGGAAGCCGTAATAATAACTTGTAGGATACTACAGTTAATAAGCGAGAGTGTGCTCATATCGCACAATACAACACTAAGTCGAGAATTCCATATATTTCGAATAGTCAAGTTTTGCTCTCCATAAAGAGCTATGGAAATTGAGATATCATTATTAATAATGGTTGTATTCTTCAATATTGTTGAATTTGCTACCTTGTAACCGTTAATAGTTCCATTTGTGATTATTAAAGAATCATTTAGTATTATTTGGCTTGCATTAAATACCACTGCATAGCCAAATGTATCTATTGAACAATTCAAGGAATAAGTATTTGGAGAGAATAGGCTAAGTGGAGGAGGTGTTGCTTCATAATAATAATCTACATTGATCTCATTGTTATTTTCTGATTCTTCAGTAATATCATCATTAGGATCGACTTGAACATTGATAATATAAGTATTTCCGGAAGTGAAGTAGGGTTTGTAATCACTAAGGTTAATGGAAAAGATAAAAACTTCATAAATGTCAAGATCTACGGGAGTAAGGGTGTTATTATAAAGTATAAGAGATAAAGAATGAATTTCAGCAAGAATAATAACCGCAGTTGAGTTTGCTTCCCCTATGTTTGAAACGCTTACTGTAAAATTATCATCTTCGAGAGAGTAATCGGGTATTGTTAAATCTGGACCGTATATAACTTTGTCATGTGGAAAGTCTCTAAAGAAAATGAACCATGAGACTAAACTACCTGCAACCGCGACAATAATGATAAGGACTATTCCAATTATTAATTTTTGATTACGTTTCATGAAAACCACAGTGTTGATCTAATAAATTTCATTAAATAATTTTGTAAATTAAATATAGCATTATAAAAAAATTTAGGGTTAAAAAGATATGCTTCTCTTTATCAAAGATTTCGATTAGAGTTTTTCCAATCTTTCTTGTTCTTTTTTCTTCTTTTTTTCTATTTTTTTCTTTTGTTTTTCTAGCTTTTTTCGCTTTTTTACCTCTTGTTTTGCTTCTTTTTCTTTTTGTTTTCTTTCTTGTTTCAATCTTTCAAGTTCTTGTTTTTCTTTTTCAATGGCTTCTTGCTCTTTTCTCTTACTTTCTAAACGTTCCCTTTCTAATCTAATTATCTCCTGCTTTTCTCTTTCAATTTTTTCTAATCGTTCTTTTTCAATCTGTTCTAGCTTTAATCTTTCTTTTTCTATGCGAATTCTTTCTAGACATTCTCTTTCCTGCCTTTCTTTTTCTTGCCTTTCTCTTGCTATTCTCTCCTGTTCTAACCTTTCTAATCTTTCTTTCTCCAAACGAGCTCTTTCTAATCTTTCTCTTTCCTTTCTGGCATTTTCTTCGATTTCAAAAATCCAATTGTCAATTTTTTGAATTAATTCCTGTTTTTCTTTTACGGGTAATCCAAAGCTTGGTTCTTTTTTGACGTAAATATTAGCATATTTACTCATTTCCCACATTTTTTTCTGGTGTATAGTTGTTGAGCTAATACCAATTTGCCTCATAATTTCCCTAGCGGTTTCAAAAGCTTGTCCTATGGATATCATTTCATAATTTTCTTGAATAACCTTTTTTAAATATATTAGAATTTGTTGAATGTCCGCTTTAGGTGGATTAGGTAACGGTTTAAAATCAACTTTTTCAGATTTTAATGTTTCTAACTCAAACATTTCTTGTTTATAGTCTGGTATTTCCACGGTTCCAATATCAACCCTTTGAATATCATCTTGGTGAGTAAATGTAGGTTGTTCTACTATTTTAGGAATAACCGGTGGTTCTTTTTTTGCTTTTCTCTTAAATTGTATTGGCCAACTAATATATGCATACAGGCGATCTTCTGCGGAAGCAAAAATCGATTGTTTAGAAGTCTTTCTAGTGATTGCATCACTCTGTTTGGAAGAAATTTGAGGGATACCAGAAATTAACATTGTTGATGCGTTTTCTATTATTGAAAATAGATACATCGGATCAAACTCAAGATTAGAATAAATACTTTTCAAATAATCGATATTTCCTTCTATAATGCTAAGATTTTCGTCAGAAATTGTTTCTTGTAAAAGTTGATCTGCCGCAAAATTAATCGCATCCAATCCTGCTGTTGAATCGAGGTAAGTAAAATCGTGATTGTCAGTTAATTTATACATTATATTAGATACTAAAATCTGGTTAAAAAAATCCCAATGTGCACTTAAAATCATATGACCCTCGTTTGATATCTGATAGGAATCCTCCTTCCGTATTGTTTCCATCATCTCTAAAAAGATATCTTTATTAGGTATGAACACATTTCGCATCAATGCCCCCTTTATGAATGTTAGATGATCCTCTGATTTATTAGACAAATCAATAGGAACTTTTATCACTTTCTCTGCTATAATTACGTCACGATCTTCTTCTAACGTGATATTTGTTGAAGTAGCCATATGGTCATAAACAAAGTCTGATAGCACTAATCCAGTTAATATTCTATTATCGGTAATATATTTACCAGATTCTAATTCAAATTTCAGGTAATAATATCCCAAGCCAAAGAGGTAGTGAAGTGTTCCTTTTGCAGTCTCAATTGAATAATCATAACCACTTAAAAATATAACTATATCTGAGACTATATTTGATACTGGATGATGGACATATGTTCCTAATGTAGGATAACCTAATAAATCACCCCAACTGGGGATTATAAAAAGTGAGTTATTGGGAAATAATTTATTCTTAATTTTCTGTTTTTCAATTCTTTCTTTCTCAAGCTGTTCTTTTTCAAGTTGTTCTTTCTCTAACCTTTCCTTTTCCGATTGCTCTTCGTTCATCTTCTCTATTCCCATAATTTAGACGTTATATATAATTTTTCAGTTTAAAAAAATAATGATCTATACATATTATATTTACTTCCTAATAATTTATGATTTTTTCATTATAAGGCGAGTTAAAAATACTTCTAAAAAAATAAAAAATTTATTTTCTGTGGATTAAATCTGTAGAAGAAATCTTATCGGGTAAGAAAGCTCCAGCAGAAATCTATTAATTTTAATATTTTCGATGATATGAACAAATATTTTCCAAAAATTAGAAAATTTAAAAATAAGAATAGGTCTCAGATTCACTTAAAATTGATAGAAAATGAGAAAATTGGAGTAATAATTTATTAAAACAGTAAATCTTGAATCCTTGAAATAATTATGAACGAAAACTAAGATCTTTCGTTAGTAAAAAGTAGAATTGAAACAAATTTTTTACATATTTAAATTCGTCTTATATCCTCTGCATTTTTTCTCGAACTTATTTTCTAAATACAAATCGACTAAAACGATTCATTTGACCATAATAATCGAATAATGCATCAATACCTCTTATCCGCAAATCAGTATTCATACATATTTTATTATGCAAAACACCATCAGGCGGTATTTGAGCAATTTCAGCAGCAATATTGTTAACTTCTTCTTCTAATTTTTCTCGTGGAACACTTAAACTAACTAGACCCATTTGTTCTGCTTCTTTTCCTGTAATTTTCCGACCAGTCATTAAAAGATATCGTGCCTTTTTAACACCTAAATAAAATTGCCAGAGAGGCATACTAGGAGCTCCACCCCATTTCTGGGCGGGGTGTCCGAAAATAGAGTCATCTGCTGCCACCGATATATCACACAAAAGTTGAAGATAACATCCCGCATCAGTACAATAGCCGTGAATTTGCGCAATCGTAGGTTTTGGAAAATTAAAAATGCGTGGATATTTTGCGTAAATCTTTTTATTTAGGATTTCGTACGAGTTTTTATATTGCCATCCTCCTTCTGGTACTGTCATATAATATGATTCCTTAAGATCAAAACCAGAGCAAAAACTTTTTCCATTAGCTTTTAACACAATTACTTTTGCTTTCTCATCTGCTTCAGCATAATCAAGTACTGCATCTAAATCATCAAGCATTTGATAATTCAAAGCATTATGTTTTTCGGGTCTATTTAACGTTATATACCCAATTTTTTTAATAGTCTCATAAATTATTGTTTCAAATTCCATTTTAATACCTTTTAATTTTTATTATATTACTTGATGTAATTCTTTAAAACACTTAAGATTTAAAATTTTTAATTTTATTTATAAAATCTGTGTGATTTCAAAAATGACAGTTCCATCACTAGTATATGGTTTTCCATGATTTTATCCATGAAAACTTCAAATCGTTCTAAAAGAAGATGTTGTTAATATAATATTATGTTCCCGTTTAACGCTTCTAAATTATAAAAAAAGATTTAATCTATGGCTAGTTCTAAACCATCGAAAGCTGCCAGTACATCTGGAAATAGTGTTTTAGCTTTTTTTTCTGCTTTTTTTCTCTCCTGTATAGTTTTATAAGTACTTGCATCAAAATGAGTTAAGACCAATTTTTTTACTTGGGATTTAACAGCTACTTCAGCAGCTTCTTCGGGTTTAAGATGAGGCCATCCCCATTCTTCTTGACCAGGCTTATATGAGCATTCTGTAATAAATATGTCTGCATCTTTAGCAAGTTTAAATAAATTTGGGCATAAACCAGTATCAGTACAATATGTAATGATTTTATTTTCTAGTTCTAATCTATATCCTAAACATGGATCTGCATGAACAAGAAACCTACATGTAACTGGAAACCCAATGTTATGTTTCCCTTCATCTAGATCATGAACTTGGACATTTAGTGGTAATTCAGCAAATGGGGATGAATAGGGATGGTTTATGATCAAGTTTAACCCCATTATTGTTCCTTTATAGCCATAAATATTAATTTTCTGCTTAAAATGGAATTTTGCAAACGTATGAAGTCCTATTATGTGATCCAAATGAACATGACTAAGTAGTAAAATGATTGGTTTTTCTTCATCAATATATTGATCAAATTTATAAATTCCATCACCCGCATCTAATAAAATATAAAATTCATCAGAGCTAATTAATGTAGAAGTAGTATTTCCTAAATCTGTTGCATACCAGCCATTAGTTCCTAAAAATATGATTTTCATATTATTACCGAATCAGTGTTTGGAATTGTAATAATAAGACTATAACTTAAGTTTAAGTTAAGATTATGTTAATTATTAAATTTTTCCGATTTGTATGCATCTCATTGAAACGGAGCCATGTTGGAATCCTTCATGGATGAATATTACTGGCTCATCTTTTTCTTGTAAAGCAATTGTGTAGATCAGTGGAAGGTAATGATCCCATGTTGGAATTCCCAAATTGGCTACATGTCCCATTTCTTTAAAATTTATTAAATTTTGATGATTATAATTCAACAAGTTTTTTTTTACAGTCTCATCAAGTTGTTTTGCCCAATCCATTATAGGTGCATCAACGTTAAAGTCGATAATCCCAAGATTATGTACGATATTTCCACTTCCGATTATTAAAACTCCCTGTTCACGGAGGAATGTCAGATTTTTTGCCAATTGATAATGATATTCCATGGGCTTCACGTTCCATCTGTTAAAGCCATAATCTAAACTAAGTTCTAAAACAGGGATATCTGCATTAGGGTAGATATGTTTAAGGATTGCCCAGGATGCATGATCATAACCCCATTCATGATCACATATAACATTGTAGGATTCAAGTTTCTTACTAATCAACGTGGCTAATTCCGGCATTCCAGGACTAGGATAGTCAATTTCGTAGAGTTCTTTTGGAAATCCATAAAAATCATATATTAAACTAGGTTTCTTGGAACATAATACTCTTGTTCCAGAAGTTAACCAGTGAGCAGAGATTACTAAAATTGCTTTTGGTTTTGGCAAAACTTTACCCAATTTTTTCAAATGTTGGGTAAATTTGTTATCAGAAATAATATTCATTGGAGACCCATGCCCTATAAAAAGCACAGGCATTTTTAATTCTTCATTTTTGTTTTCTTTCAGAGTCATTAAGAGAGAACTAAAAAATTGTTATTTATTTTGAAGGTTTTCAATAACTTTTTCATATTTTTCATGAATTAAAGTTTTGTCAAAATCCCAAAATTCTTGGAGCATTTTATTTTGTTCCTCTTTAGTAAAATACTTCATTACAGAGATGAAAAAATGTTTATCTTCCTTTTCAATATGCTTTGGGTAAAATTCAGTCAATTCACTTAGATATTTTATAATGTCATTTAGGACTTTTACATTACCTTTTTCATATTGATTTTTAGCATCAACCAACATCCCTACCGTATTTCTTGCCCATTTATGTTCTTTTACTAGTTCTTCCATTATCTTTGTGTGATTAGGAGAAAGTTCTTTCTTTTCTAAATCTCTAAAAAGAATATCTTCTTCCTTGCCATGATGAGTTCTATCAGCATACATTCTAATAAAGTCAACAGTAATATCAATGAACAGAGGATTTACTTTAAAAAATTTCTTCATTTTTTCAATCTCTTTTTCCATAAGGTGAATCATTCTTTCAATTAATCTATGCTCTTTCATTAAGGGTCCAATAGGCATCATTTTATTTTTACGTTTTTAGTGATTTATTTTAAATTTAATAAAATTAATTATAAAATGCATATAAAGGTAATTTCGAACATGTTTCGTAGATATAATGATTTTTAAATGACAATTTTGAAACTTATTATTCCAATATGATTTTAAACCTTTATTTAATAGTTTTGAGATTAGAGAAGAATATTTTTATTCCATTTAGGAAATAGCTGAAATTTTATCATTTGATTTAAATTCCTTTATTTCATGTGAAAAGAACGGTGAACTGTGAGATTTATAAGGGTGTAATGCTTTTTTTTATGTAGGGTTAAGAGGTTTAGATTAATTAGTTAACTTTTTATAAAAAAGAATGTAGATTCGGATCGGAATTTAGAAAAAATAACTTTTCAAAAGTGGGTTTTTGTAATAAATGGATGAATATGATTTTACGTTTAAAATAGTACTTGTTGGAGATGCATCAGAGGGAAAATCATATTTTGCGAGGAATTTTTGTTATGATCTCTTTAATAGTGATACAAGAATTACAATTGGAGTAGATTTTTTTATAAGAAGTCTAAATCTACTTGGACAAAATATTAAATTTCAAATATGGGATCTAGGGGCCGAGGAAAGATTTAGATTTTTGGTTCCAACTTATTGTAGAGGCGCTAATGGTGGCATAATAGTATATGATGTAAAAAATGCTAATTCTTTAGCACATATTCTTGAAAATGTGCAGATAATAAGACGAGAAGCTGGAGACATTCCAATAATTATAATTGGAACTAAATGTGAAGAAGATGATCAAAAAGATTCAAGAGATCAAGAAATGCAAAAAGATCAATCAGATAATATACAAGAAGCAGAAAAGATTTTTGAAAATTTAGCTGAAACCTTAGTCGAAGGTGTTTTCCCTAATATAATAGTTGTAACTAAACCTTTAGAATTAAAAAGAAGACCATACACTGAAAAATGGCCCGAATTAAGAGTCAATGATCATTTAGTTCTTAAGTTAGAAAATAATAGGACTAATATATATGTCGGAGGGAGATTGTTCAGTCATTGTAAGTATTTATTATTAAATATTGATTATAATGAATTTAAAGCGTATGATGAGCTTGAATCTATCGATGAAGCAGCAGAAAAGCTTGGTGATTCAATGCACGGAGTGGGATTTCAAAAGTATCATGTATCTCCTGAAACAGAATTTTGGGGGCATTGTTCAAATATCCAAGCTTGGTATGAAAACAAATATGACACTCGTCTACTACATAGAAATTTAGCATTTCCATTGTTGAAAGCTCTTATAAATTCCGGGGATCCTCTGGCAAAAAGAGTATTAAAAGAAGAGATTGCAGAGAGACTTGAAAGTGGTTATCCTTCTGTGGTTTTGTATCTGATAAAGGAAAGATATTTGGATTATTTAACTCAAGAAGAATTGAATACAATTTTTGAAAATCCAAAATTTCAAAAAAATTTATCAAAATGGTTTAAAGATTCCAAACTTATTCCACGATGGTTGTCTAGAAAAATCAAATCCAAATTAATAGCCCTGAATTTATTGAAATAATAAATTTAAGTAGTAAAAAAAACTATCTATTCCTTTTTTATGTAAGTAAATAGAATATAGCAATTGTTTAAATAACTGAGCGTACGATCGATGTGAGTGCCGCACATGATATAGATGTTGATGATGAATATATTTACGTAGCTCAAGTGGACGGATTACTAATTCTTGAAGTAAGCACAACACCTGAAAGTAGCAGCTTAGAGTTCTTATTGTATTTAATAATAATTTTGATAGTAGTTGCAGTAATAGCAGCAATTTCAAGTGTGGTTTATTTCAAGATTTTCAGACCAAACAAAGGAATAAAAGAGGGAACCTAATTGAGCCATAAAAATTCAAAATTATATCTCCAGAACACGTTTCACGAGAATTTAGTAGGCACGTATCGATTTCAGGCTCGATTGTATGGTTAATTCCCAGAGCATCTAACCAACAACTGACACGATGTATGATCCCACATTCATATTGTTTGTTGACTCCAATCATTTCCATGCCGTTGTAGACAAAACATAATAATTTAAATTAGTTAAATTCAAGATTATTGTGTTTTAATTTGTAAATCCTTTTAAATATGGTAGAATAAAAGAATAATTGTACAAGAGGAAGAAATCGAATATTAAAAACGTTATATGATGAGGAAAATGATAATTGATACGCATTGTCATGTTTGGGATGAAAAATCCATATCTGATGAGCTTCGAGGTATTCTTGCTGCGACAGCAGACAAACATAAGTTTGATTTGAGTCTAATTTTGAATGCGACTCCAGAAAGATTAATAAAGGAAATGGATGAGGCGGGAATAGACAAAGCAGTAATACTGGCTTTAGATTATGAGTATCTTTTCCGAGGACATCTGAGTTACAAGGAATATAATGATAAAGTTGCAGGTTATGTAAAAAATTTTCCCGATAGATTAATTGGTCTTGCTGGTATTGATCCAAGAAGATGAAAAGAAGCCATTCAAGAGCTTGAGAGGAGTATAGGAGAACTCGGATTCGCAGGAGTCAAGCTCTGGCCTTTAACGGGATTTTATCCCGATGATCCCAAATTTTACCCCTTTTACGAGCGCGTAGAAGAGCTTGGAGCTGTAATTTTATGTCATACTGGTTCTAGTCCACAAAAGACATATCTTAAATATTGTAGACCTGCATACGTAGATACTGTCGCCGTAGATTTTCTCAAAATCAAAATTATGATGGCACATATGGGTGATCCCTGGACAAATGAGGCTATAACAGTGGCAGCAAAAAATCCTAATGTGTATATTGATATTTCGGCATGGGAACCAGTTTTCAAATTTGCTCCATATGATTTTTACCAAACGCTGGTTCATGCAAAGATGACATGTGGAATAAACAAAATTTTATTTGGTACAGACTGGCCTCTATTTTCTCCAATATTATCGCTAGAACAATGGGTAAAAGGGATAAAAGAAATGGAATTACCGCAACCGCTTAAATTAATGGGGTTACCTGAATTTAATGAAGAGGAAAAAAACAAAATTCTTGGAGGAAATGCAGCACAAATATTTGATTTATGAATATCATTAAAGTAAAGAAAATAATGCCTATTATCCGCTTTAATTTTATTAATAGAGAGTGATTTCTTTTATAGATCTCTAAAAAGGATGTTTTCTTCTTTGCTATGATGAGTTCCATGAGCGTACATTCTAATGAAATCAGCAGGAATATCAATAAAAAGAGGATTCGCTTTATTGTAGTTTTTCAATTTTTTAATTTCTTTTTCCAGAAGTAGAATCATTTTTTCAATAAGCCTATGTTCTTTCATTAAGGGTCCAATCGGCATTATTTAATTTTTTAACTTCTTTTTTAATACGAGCATACGATTCTCGCATACATTATCATACCATTTCTTATCTTTACGAAGTTCCTGAATAATATTCATGCACATAAATTCCCTGTATTCACTGTATTTCTCTGGTAATTCGTTCTCCACTAAGGGCATTCTTTTTATAACCCTTCTTTTTGGTTTATTATGTTCACATACGCTACATTTTACTTGCATTTTTTCACCTTTTTTAAAGATAATCTACCTTCTATTTTGTATTAGGACAGGTTTTTCTTAACACGAATGTCAAATTTTTATTAAACATTTTACAGTAATTAAAAAAGATGGTATATACGGACATTTAAACTTTTTAGTTAAAGATTATTGTTTAGATAAAATCTTTCATATTTATCAAGATTTTTATTTCAATAATTTGTTTAGAAATATTCGCAAAAATAAGTAAAGATTTATGCCTAAGAAAGTATAATAAACATCATGTAACATATGGGAAAAAAGCCCTATCTCCCTAAAATTTTAAACCCCTTCACTTTTTTCTCTTAAAATACCTAAATTTAACCCTATAACAAAAAAAATAGCCAAGATATTTTCTAACAAAATTTTGATGTGTATTTTTCATAATACCAAGGTTTATTAAATTTAAAAATATATGTTACATGCTTGAATAGAGATATTTCAAAGTTTCAAGTATAAAATTAAAATTTGGTGAAAGTATGTCTAATAGAAATTATGGCAATAGAACGATGCACAAAGCCACATGTGCCGATTGTGGTGCTGAGTGTGAAGTTCCATTTCAGCCTACCGAAGGTAGACCTGTTTATTGTCGAGAGTGTTATAGAAAGCATAGAAAATAATTAATTCTATCTTTTATAAGTTTTGGTTATAACCAAAACCTTATTTTCTAACTTATCGAGTAATGATTTATTTTTATTTATTTTTTTTTTAAGGCTCTAGGTCTATAAAAATAAACCTACATAAAATAGTTAAAGACCCCGTTTCAAGGCGTCATACCCTTCAAGTTTAAAGAGTAGAGAATTTTTATCAAAACATAGAATTAAAGTATAATAGTAATTTCCGGAGTGGGTTATTTCAAGATTTTCAGACTAAGGAAAGGAATAAAAGAGGAATCCTAATTGAGCCTTAAAGATTCAAAATAATATCTCCTGAACATTTTTCGCAAGAATTTAATAAGCAATTATCGATTTTAGGCTCAATTTTATGATCAATTCCCAAAGCTTCCAACCAGCAACTCACACGATATATGACACCGCATTCATATTCTTTGTTAACTCCAATCATTTTCATACCGTTATAAGCAAAGCATCGGTTCATTTCCCAATGCATTCGATCTTTTTCAGGGAAGGTATACTTAAAGTCCATGAAATCCCCTTTTAATATGCTAAAAGCATTATTAATGAAATCTTTTAATTGCTCAAATGTTCTTATTTTTACATTTTCCCATCCCATTGCCTTTTTTATTCTTTGCATTTCAATTACTGAAAGAGATTTAATAGCAGCTTTATTAAGTTTGTTAGCAGCTTCAATCCCTAATTCACGGGCACAGTTATAAAACCATGAACCATCGTGAGTCATCCAACATTTAACAAGGAGTTCTTTTAATTGATTTTTATCAAGCTGATCTAATAATAGCATTTCCATAATTACTATCACGTTGTTTATTTTTAAAAAAGTTAAAAGTAAAAAATAAATTATTCTCAAATTCATTAAATTTTTGAGAGCATCATTTAGGATTTTTATATTGTGTCAGTCGTTAAACGAGATATCATGTATTTATATGTATGACTTTTGCTGGAGGAAATCCATTAAAATGAGTAGCGGAAGCATTAGTATAAGCACCAATATTTTCGGAATAGAGTAATTCTTCAATATTTAAATCAGGTAATTGTTCATTGAGAGATATTTTGTCTAAAGCATCACATGTTGGGCCTACTACTGCAGATTCTTTTAGCGCACCTTCCTCAAAAGCTTTAAAATGATATTGGATATGGTCGAAAATAGTTCCTGAAAATGTATTATATACTCCATCATTAACATAATAATATACTTTATCGTTTCTAATCGCTTTACCGTTAATTTCGACTATAGCAACGGCTGTAGTTGCAACAATAAAGCGTCCCGGTTCTGCTATTATTCTTATTTCAGGTGTATCAAAATATTGGGAGATACTATTATTAATCACCTCAGCTAAGGTTTCAAAAGAAGGGACATCTTCATCATAGGGAACGGGAAAACCCCCACCTATATCTAAGAAAGTTAATTCTTGTCCAATGTCTTTAGCTTGTTCAAAAATATTATGAGCGATTTGAAATGCTTGGACATAGTTATCGAAATTACTACATTGACTACCAACATGAAAACTCAATCCTTCTACGTTAAATCCTGCATTTTTCGCATATTTAATTAAATCCAGACAAATCTTAGGATTTGCTCCAAATTTTGTAGAGAGTTCCACAACTGAGCCAGTGTTAGGAACATCTACTCTTAATACTAAACGGCTATTTTTACAGTATTGAGCAATCTTATCAACTTCTATATAATTATCAAAAGTCATTCGGATAGAATATTCATTGAGTTTTTTTAATGAATCGATTCTTTTTACAGGGTTAGCATAAATTACTTTCTCATTCATAAATGCTTTTTTATCCTCATGAGATCCCTCAATCGTATCATAAACAACCATAAATTCTTCCCATGAAGCAACATCAAATCCACAACCTTCATGATATAGAGTTTCCACTATTTTTGATTCGGGATTAGCTTTTATAGCATAAAATGGTTTTACATCAGGGAGATACTTGCAGAATTTATTGTAGTTCGCTTTTATTAAGTTATGATCAATAACAATCAAGGGAGTGCCATTTGCATTCACTAGGTCTAATAGAGTTGATTTATCAATCATTTTCATAACATTTTAATATTTAATGAATTAAATGATAGATGGTTAAAATCTTTTTTAAATTAGTAAGTGATGGTTTGAACGCTGCTTAGCATATTGTACGACTGAGTTAAACGATAGATATTTTTCCTAATGTTTTTACAAAATGAAGTGTTTCTTCATTTAATCTATAAGAAAAGATTACGACAAACGGGTATTAGAGTGTTTTTTTATGAAGACTGAATTTTTAGAAAAACAGATGCGTAAACGGGTATTCAGAGCTATGCAAGATTATAGAAAAAATTTTCAAGAAACGATTAAACCCTTACCAGAATCGCCAGAATTTGGATTTTTTACATGGTTTAGAATTTTTCGGGAGAAGAATATTAAAATCAAACTTAAGATATCGGTTCGGGCTTTACCCTTTGCCCTAAGAGCGATATTAGGTATCCGAAAATCCTTTAAAAGCCTTAGGAAAAATCCAAAAAATGCTTTAACTTCAATTACTACAGAAGATTTACATGATTTAGAAGAATATGCGAAGTCTATCGGCGTGGATAAAGTAGGATATACGAAGCTTACTCCCGAGCTTATTCTTGAAAGCCAAGAACTTTTGTATGATAATATGATTGTATTGATAAAGGAGATGGATAAAAATCTCATAGCGCTTGCACCTCATAAAAAAACCATGGTAATGATTATGAAAACATATTATCAGATGGGTAAGCAAGCTAATAAGATCGCTAAATTTTTACGTAAAAAAGGGTATAGTTGCCATGCGGGTCCTGCTCTTGGAGGGTTATCTTTATATCCTGTACTTGCTCAAAGAGCAGATTTAGGGGCGATCGGACGACATGGGTTATTAATTACCCCCGAATTTGGGCCTAGACAGCGTATCGCAGTGATATATACAAACATTACTAATCTTCCCATCGCCAAGTCTAATTCTTATGGGTGGATTCCTGAGTTTTGCAAAAAATGCGTGAGATGTATGGAAGCTTGCCCTACAAAAGCAATTTACGATACACCCATTCAAAAGGCTCATGGAAGGTTAACCCATATCGATGTGGAAAAATGTGCACAAGGGTTCCTAAATTATGGGTGTAGTATATGTATAAAAGAATGTACCTTTAATAAAAATTCCCCCGAAAAGATGAGGTAAATTTATTTCTTTTAAAACGAAGATTTTTTCTTTTAATTCATAGGACAAAATAGAAAAAAGTTGAAATGCTTCATATTAATATTATTTTCCATTAATTTCCAAGAAAAAAATGAAAAACTAATTAATCATTTACAATATATTTAAATATCCGACTTTTTATGGGTAGCATTGCTTAATATTTTGTTAAAAAAGGTATGTTAGGCGATATTATACTTTAAAGAGAAACATAATAAAAAGCTTAGAAGAGACTGGATAGGATTAAAATGTATGAGGCAATTTTAAAAACCGTCATTTTGGGTGATGTAGGTACTGGTAAGACAACATTATTAAAGAGATTTATTAATAATGTATTTGATTCAAATTGTATGAGGACAATTGGAGTTGACTTCCAAACTAAGGACTTTAATCTTGATGGAAAGGAATTAAAGTTAATGATTTGGGATTTCGCCGGGCAACAAAGATTTAGTTATATGTTTCCTGAATACTTAAATGGTGCTTTGGGAGGCATTTTGATGTATGATATCACAAATTACTCTTCCTTTTATCATATTGGCAAGTGGTTATCACTAATACAAGAAAATAATCAAAAATTTCCAATTATATTACTTGGTACTAAGTTGGATTTAGATGTTTTTAGAGAAATTCCTCATGAAGTTGGAGTGAGGGTTGCTAAATCGTTGGGTTTAAACGGATTTATTGAATGTTCTAGTAAAACTGGTGAGAATATAGAGCTGCTATTCGAAACATTAATGCAATTAATGGTAAATAACGCTTTAATCAACGAAAGAGAAATAATAGAACTTGAAGAATTGTGTTGAAATTTTAAATTTAAAAACACTTAGATAAATTATAATTTAGAATTTGCCTATTTTTGTTCTGGGTGTAATCTTGTTTATTTTAGCCTTGAGTTCAGCAATTTCTATATAAAAATGAACTTTGGTTTTTTTTTTATGGAAATATTATATTGTCTGAATTAATATCATCTAGAAAAAACTAATGAGTTATATGTCATCTTAATAAAATAGAAATTATCTATAAATTCTTATAAAAGTATAATATTGAATTGAATGTGAAATATATATAGTTAGATTTTTTTGTCAATAATTGGGAAAGCTAAAATATCCAATGTAAATATTTCTTTATTGTGAAAAGATGTCAAATTTTAAATTAAAAGTATTACTCACAGGTGCGGAAACAGCAAGTAAGACACATTTAATTCAGAAAATCACTAAAAATAGATTTCAAACGAATTATAAACTAACCGTAGGGGTTGATATTCTTACGAAAGATGTTGAATTTAAACAGGGAGAAACCGCGACGTTAAGTATTTGGGATATAGGAAGCCAAGAACGTTTTAAATTTATCCGTCGTGCATTTTATAAAGGATCAGCTGGCGCATTATTAATTTTTGATTTAACACGAGAACAGACATTAATTGAAATAAGAAAATGGTTTACAGAAATTAAAAAATTGGTAGGTTCTATTCCTTTTGTTTTAATCGGAAATAATATTCATTTAAATAATTTGAAAGATAAAGCAATTATCAGCAAAAATGCTCGAGAATTTGCTAAAAATGAGGGAGGGATCTATATTGAAACATCTCCGACCAATACAGATGTTCTTGAAGGGGTAGTTCGTAATTTTACTCGTAAAATTATAGAATCAAGGGCATAAATTAATTATAATTCTCAATCTCATCATGCGAAATATTGTTTAATTTGTCTACCAAGTCTGATTAACGCTTCAATAATCTTACTTTTCCACTTTGTAATAGCTGCAACTCTTGTTATATGAGTATTTTATCGGGTTCTGTAAAATGTGTACCTAAAAGAAAGTTAATAAGACAGCGACATTATGAAGTCACCAAATATTAGATATTAATTAAAAGTAATAAGAATTGTAACTAAATAAAGTTGAATATAAGAGTGGAGTATAATGGGGGATCGTTTGAAGGATAAAGTTGCTATAGTTATTGGAGCAGGACAACAATCGGGAGATACAATAGGTAATGGAAGAGCGATTTCAATTCTTTTTGCCCGTGAGGGAGCCAAGGTAATGCTTGTTGACCAAAATATTAATTCTGCTCAAGAAACAAAGTTGATGATAGATAAGGAAGGTAAAGAATCGTTCACTTTTAAAGCCAATATTGTAAAAGAGGAGGATTGTCGTCAAATAACGGAGAGATGTGTTGATTTATATGGTCGAATCGACATCCTTGTCAATAATGTTGGTATTGGAGAGGGAGATAAGAGTTTGGTAAATTTGAGCGAAGATATATGGGATAAAATTTTTAATGCAAACCTGAAAGGAATGTTCTTCACATGTAAATATATATTACCTGTAATGGAGAAACAGGGAAATGGTTCTATTATCAATATATCTTCTATTGCGGCTGTTTGTGCTACGCCTTTAGTCGCTTACAAAATATCAAAATCAGGAGTCAATTCTTTAACTCATCAATTAGCCATGAAATATGCTAAGAAAGGAATCCGCATCAACGCTATCATGCCTGGATACTTAAATACCCCCATGGCTATTGAAGGAATATCAAGAGCAAGAGGGATAAGTAAAGAAGATTTGATCAAAGAAAGAAATAGCATGGTTCCACTAAAAGGGGGAATGGGAGATGCTTGGGATACTGCTTATGCTGCACTTTTCTTAGCTTCAGATGAAGCAAAATTTATTACTTCAGCTATACTCCCAGTTGACGGAGGTCAAAGTTCAAGAATAGGATAAACTAAAGGTAAATAATATATAAACATTATTTTTTAAAATTAATAATAGTAATGAGATTGAGGTGTAAAAACAATTACAAAAAAAGTAGAAGAATTTCAAAAACAGGGAAAAAATATTGCTCGAGAAAGGGTAAGGCTTAAACAACCCAGAATTTATCCATTAAAAGAATCAGAGTGGAATGAAGAAGTTAAAACTATCTTAAAACCAATGGTTGATGAAAAAAGCGGTCGGATTATCAACATTTTTAAAACTTTAGCTAGACATGAAAAACTACTTAAACGATGGCTTGTATTTGCCAGACATATTTTGGGTAAATCTTCTGTCCCTGCAAGGGAGCGAGAAATTCTCATACTTCGCATCGGTTGGCTTTGCCAATCAGAGTACGAATGGGGGCAGCATGTCAAGATAGGAAAAGAGAATGGACTTACCGATGATGAAATTCAAGGGATCACAAAAGGTCCAGATTCAAATGGGTGGAATAGATTTGACGCGACTTTACTAAGAGCGGTGGATGAACTATATTATGATTCATTTATTAGTGATCTTACTTGGAATGCACTTACCGAGCGATATAGTACACACCAACTTATAGATTTGATATTTACCGTCGGTCAGTATAATCTAATAAGTATGGCACTAAATTCTTTAGGTATTCAGTTGGAAGATGGTACTAAAGGTTTTCCTAAATAAAAAATTTCTAACTTTTATAGATAATAGTAATATTTTCAATAGCTTAAAGAAGTAAATTATTTCGGGGGATTATAAAAAATTTTAATCATATTTCCTCATCTTTCACTTTATTATCAATTATAGAGGGTACTTTTTTCGCAAATTCTACATTCTTTTTAATCTTGTATTTATAACACAAATCAACTAAAGCGATTCATCTGACCGTAATAATCGAATAACGCAGATTCAGAATAATAATAGGTTAAATCCGAAATATAAAAATAAAAGAATTTATATTTTCAAGGTTAATTCGTAAATAAATACTTATTAAAGCGTATTATCGTTATTAACACTAATCACATTAAATCTAATTAATTTAAAAAGAAAAATGCAATGTTTGAAAGAAAAAAAATTATTGCTTTAACTTTAATTATCGCAGTTGTAGGGACCTCGTTTTTAATTTATTTCCTAATTATCCCAGATGAAAGAGAGGAACCTGTATTCAAAGGGGGTATTTTAACTGAAGATGAAACTTGGTCCGGAGCCATTTTTGTGAGTGAGAGTGTTATAGTCCCTAGTAATATCACGTTAACTATAATGCCAGGAACCGAAATTTTATGTAAACCAAGCCGAGATTATAGGAGTACAGAAACTGTAGGCTTCTTAATAAGTGGAGGGACTATAAAAGCAGTTGGGACGCCAGAAAAACGAATATGGTTTACGGTTGATGATGAAACACCAATTAATGGTGATTGGGGAGGCATAGAAATATATCAGTCAAATACCTCAATATTTAAATACGTTATCGTGGAATATTCCATAATGGGGATAGCCCAATTTTATTCTAGAGTAAATATTAGCCATTCAATCGTACGTTGGGTAAACTTAGAGGGAATTTACATGGAACACTCAACCCCCTTAATTGAATATAATTTGTTATACCAAAATGGATATCACGAGATATCGATTGAGCAATATAATCATGACGTAATAATACGTAATAGCATTTTTGCTGGAAATCATGTGCCCTTCATTGCTATTGATTCAAACGTATCTCTTGAAGGAAATTATTTTTATAATTACAATTCAACAGATACAATAGCAATACAAGTTGCTGGATTCTCAAACGCTACGATAATTAGAAATAAGTTCGATGGATTCACAAATGAGACCGCATTCAAAAAATTGGTAGAAACTGCTTCTATAGTGAGCATCGACAATGATTTCGGCAATGGAACGGTTCTGATTCCAGAACTCGATTTTGATGATGTTAAACACCATGATTTGGGATATACTCCGGGAGATCCCGAAGATCAGTATATGTATGTATATCCTTCGGAAGATGAAACTCGTAGGGTAATCAGCAGAATAGGAACAGGACTAGGGTTCGGTTGGGCTATGGAATACGCTGATGGATATGTCTGGAAAATGGAGACTGGTAATTTAATTAAAATTGATCCTATTTTAGGCAATTACACACAATATCCTGTGAATACATCTGAAATTTTAGGACCAAGAGGTCTTTGTTTTGATGGAGAATTTTTTTGGGTTCAAGATCAATCTCAATTTAAAATTGTTAAGTTTAAATTCAATGGAACTGATGTTATTATCAACAATTCCTTCACCATCCCAGAAAGTGAAAAGGGTGGTCGCAGCGGTTTAGCCACTGATGGGACATATCTTTATATTGCAAACATGCAAGGTACGCTTTTATATGAACTATATAAAAATGGAACTACACGTCGAACAATCTCAATAGGGACACTTGACTTGGTTGGTCCTTTCACGTGGAATGGTACACACTTCTGGTCTAGCAAGGGCAATAAGCTTATAGCCTGGACAAAGGAGGGAAATATCGTTGGGCAGATATATGATGTCGCAGCGGGATGTTCTGGCCTAACTTGGGATGGAACAAATCTATGGGGTCTTTATAAGACTTGTGAACTATGGAATGATGCTAAGTTTTTTCAAATCGAGATATTAGACGATTCTTTTATTTAAGGTTTTAATTACTTTAAGATTCAATACTAAATTATTCGAAAATATTTTCAAATGATGGTTCTTCTGCTATACATTTTTAAATAGAATAAACTTCTTATAGATGATAATTAGTATAAAATTTAAAATATAAATTTCTACATGTAAGGTGTCAATATGATTATTGCAATAATAAATTTTAGTTCTTTCATAATCTCTTGTCTGATTATGAGTTATGTATATATACCTAGTATCCAACCTGTAAAGAGAGCAGAGAAGTATGGTGAAAAAGCGTGGAGTGATTGTAAAAAATTTCGAAGTATAGGGGGGCTTTTTGAATTAATTTCAGTAATTAATTTAATAATTTGGATCTGGTTTCCACTACCTTTAGTAGGTACATGGATAATAAGTCCGAATATCTGGGTTGGAATTATTATCGCAATTTGTATTATCCTTCCCTGTTGCACTATTTTATATTTAGGGATAAAGACTGCTGGCTCTGAGACTCTTAGTCCATCAGAAGATACTGAAATGTATGGGGGAATTTATAGATATATTCGACATCCTCAATCGTTAGGAGAATTTCCTCTTTTTGTCGCTATAAGTTTTGCGATTAATTCATGGTTTTTAGTAATAATTTCATTATTATTTATTATAATTTATATTCCGATTATGATTCACTATGAGGAGAAAGATCTTATTAAGCGATTCGGTGATAAATATCGTGAATATCAAAAGAATACGGGAGCATTGTTTCCAAAACTCAGAAAATGACTTATTAATATCTAAGATTAAGAATAAAACATTTTTGATTGATAAATTATGAAAACTACGAATACTAATAAAGATTCAACATCAACACGATTTATTAATAAAAATATCAAAGAAAATAGATATTTATTTTTTGCTGGAATTTGTTTTATGATCTATTCTCTCATTGAAATTTCTGATTGTATCTATTTAATCTTTATTATTATGAATCTTGCGCCAAATCTTTATCTTAATATGGGAATAATTATCCCTGTAATTCTGCAAATTCTAACATATCAACCTATATTTTTTTTACCGTTCTTCCTAAGTTTTACTCTTCTGCGAATTTTATCAACAGTCGGCATTTTTAAAAATTATATATGGGGATTTTATATTGGTATTGTTAGTTTAATTCTTACAATGCTAATGACTTTGCTTTTTATGCCATTTGGATTTATTGAGTTATTTTTCTGCTGTATTATCTTAGTTTTACTTATTATTGGCTTTTTTGATAAAAAACCAATTATTTAATGTTTTCAAATTCTAATACAAAATAAAAATTTTAATGACAGGTGGAATCTGTTCACCACATTTTTCATAATTTCCTTTGATACAATTTTTTCTTATACTGAGAATAATATAGATTATTCTTTTTTTAATTCAATTTTTAACCAAATTGGTAAATTTGCTAAAGTAATTTTATTAACAGAAAAAGTGTGTTTAAATAAAGATTTATTTAATAAATTTATTAGTTCATTTATATCATATGTCATCTTAAGCTGCTTTTTTAAAAAGTATGGAACTAATCTTCGATTAAAGAATCCCTCATTGGAAAGATTTTTTTTAATTTCTACCTTAAGATTTGATTCATCATATTCTTTATGAGACTCAAATAATATAGCAGTTTTATTAGGTTTTAATATACGATGGATCTCATTTAATCCCTCTATGGGATCATTCCATAGATAAAAACTTCCTGTACATGTTATAAGGTCAAAATAATTACTCTGATAATTAGTACTTGTGATATTTCCTTGTTGTAAATCAGCTTTTATGTTAATTAGATTAGTTTTCGCAAGATTAATCATCTTTTCTGAAATATCAAGTCCATATAACTCAATTTTAGGATTCAACTTATTAATTTCTATTAGTAATCTGCCATGTCCCGTTCCAACATCTAGAAAGGCGCCTTCATTTATCTGATTTGATAAAACTTCAGCAATTTGGCTTCTTTGAATTTTCATTGGTCCTAATTGCATTATTTTATCATACAACTTAGCGGCAAATTTTGGTAATTTAATAAAACTTTTTTCTCCCCGATCACTCATAAATTAATAATAAATCACTCAACTAATTAAATCATGATGTATTTTTCAAAAATAAAAATAAAGAAGAAATAATTGAATCAGTGAAAAGTTTGAAATTAAAAGGAATAGATAAATTTCGAGAAAGAATACCGACATTTTCTGGCAAAAAGATAATAATTTTACCGATATATTGTATTTCTGTTTTTACCCTTAGTTTAATAATTCAATTCTATTTTGATCTATTACCGACCATAATTCCTGTTGTAGGTGCATTTGGATATTTAATTATCATATTTCCAGTTTTAGGAGTAGCTCTGATGGGATCTATAGCTATATTTTTAGTATTTCAAATGTGGTATAATCGAGATCGCTTAAAAGCGAAGTATGGACAATTTTCATATCAAAAGATATTTCTTGTGGGGTTTGGAGGTGTTGTCATTATCTTTAGTATTGTAATACATAGTTTAATCCCCTTTTATCTATGGGAATTTAATTTCTGGTCCCAGATTCCTTTCTCAATATTCATAACTCCATTAACATCATACCTTACTCCAATTTCTCTAGTTCTTGGATATATACGTTTCATTTCAGGAGTATTTATTTGCATATTGGCTTTGATGATGTTTGTTCGATCGATAGAAACTTTTGGGATTGACTATATGACGGTTACTTACCTTTATTTCCCTGAAGAGAGTGA
>Ga0315534_1000261_pt1 | contig 34512 bp, 27 predicted proteins | sample SalMarSW160240MG_FD_203094 | JGI IMG/M metagenome (GOLD analysis project Ga0315534, IMG submission 203094) | Salt marsh sediment microbial communities from the Plum Island Ecosystem LTER, Massachusetts, United States - Salt Marsh Sediment SW1602-40 ...
AGGATATGAACAACTCGAAAACTGGGCCAGGCTCTCCGATTGCATGATCAAGCAGGCAATCATTCAAAATAAATTAAGAAATTTTGACAGGGTGGAAAAAATCTTAGGGATTGCTGAAGACCTCCTGGTAAAACATATAGAGGCAGAAGATACCTTATTCTCCGATTTCTACTATGCAAAAGGTTCTCATGCATATAGAATGAGCCGTTTTAAGGAAGCCATTGCATCCCTTATAAAAGCCATTCAAATCCGGGAAAGTCTTGGAATTGCTGATAATACACTCTCCTATATCTATAATAACATCGGAGGGAGTTATTATTATCTGAGTGATTATACGAAAGCACTCGAAGGATTTAAACAATCCATCGATTTGAAAGAACAGATTTTTTCGGCTGATGACCCCAAACTCGCCTCTTCCTATATTAATTACGGGAGTGCCTGCCAAAGATTTGGACGTAATGAGGAAGCAATCAATTTCATTCTTAAGGGAGCCCGGCTTTACGAAAAAAGATATGGAATGGATAATTTCAATCTCGGAGGGGCTTACAACAATCTCGGACTTATTTATGAACAGCAGGCTGATTTCCAGAAAGCACTGGACTATTATCATTCGGCGCTGCGGATCTATGAAAAACAGGGTGAAACGTATCCGAACTACATTGCCAATATCCACAACAACATCGGATTAATTCATCTGAAACTGAATGAGTATGAAGAAGCACTTGACTGGCTATTCACCAGCCAGGGAGTCAAACTCAGGATGAAGTCGACCGAATTGTCCTCAACCTACAACAACATTGGGGAAACCTATCGGAAAATGGGTAACTACAGTGAAGCATCCGACTATTTTCTTAAAGCCATAGAACATACCACTGAATTTAAAGGGGAGCAAAACATCGACCTGGCAAGATATTACCTGAACTACGGGATGTACACAATTGAGGTTTTTCAGGACTATGAAAAAGGAATGAATCTCTACCGGAAGGCGCTGGATCTTTGTTTACGATTCTTTGGAACAAAACACCCGGTTACTTCAATCGCATATCTCAATATCGGTAAAGCGTTTAGCCAACAAAACGAATTGGATTCGGCTTTGTTGTATGTACAGAAATCCATTGTCTCCCTGGTGGATGACTTTCATGACGAAGATTATACACAAAATCCCACAATCGAAGGTGCTTCATCCAGTGTGGAACTACTCAATTGCATAAAAGAAAAGGCACTCCTCACCGGGAAATTGTATGGCACCAACGGGGAGCTGTCCGATCTTGAACTCTCTTTTTCAACCCTCGAGCTGGCAAATGCATTAATTGAAGAGATCCGCTCGGGTTTTCAGACCGAAGAGAGCAGAATGATCCTCGCAGAAAACGAATACACCACCTATCGAAAAATTATCTGTCTCTCCCTGCACCTGTTTCAACTTACCGGTGAGCCGCACTTCAAAGAAAAAGCGTTTGAATATTCTGAAAAAAGCAAATCGGCAAATCTTCTGGCAGCCATTCGAAATATCGAAGCCAAAGAATTGGGAGGAATTCCTGACCACCTCATTGAGGAAGAGCTTGGACTACAAAATGACCTCAATTCCTATAAAGAGATGGTGCACGAAGAGAAGGGAAGAGAGAAACCCAATGAGGACAAATTGAGAATCTGGGAAGGATATATTTTTTCTCTGCATAAACGCATTGATTCGTTAATTACCTTCTTCGAAGAAAATTATCCCGGGTATTATTCATTAAAATTTAATACAGCGGTTACAAATCATAAGGAAATTGCTGCTTTCCTGAAACCGGATGAAGCCATTCTTGAATACACTGTTTCTGATTCTTTGTTGATCTCCTTTCTGCACTCAAGGAAGCATTTTGTTGTACACCAGGTCTTTATCGATTCACTATTCCATCTCAACACACGGTTTATTCGGGAAATATTGACCAATCGTAATTTTTCGGAAGGGGTTAAAATGGATTACACCCAGTTTATCCATGCCTCACATGGACTATACAATAAATTGATCAGTCCTTTTGAGAAACTCATTAAAGGATACAGCCTGATCATCGTTCCCGACGAAACCCTGGCGTACATTCCTTTTGAAATTTTGGTTAGCCATCTGGTGGATTCGCAGGAACCGGATTACCAGGGTTTGCCCTACCTGATCAAGAAACACGCTGTATCCTATTCCAGTTCGGCAACGTTACTGGAAAACAGGGATGCCAGAAAAAAAGTGTCAGATCTCCGGCTGCTCGCATTTGCACCAAACTACCAGGGGGATTCAGGTTCCAGTATGAATCTGGCCTTTAGAAGACAATATCGCGACAACCTCTATCCATTACCCGGCGTCTTAGAAGAAGTTGCATTCATTCATGATCTTGTTGGAGGAGATGTTTTCCTGGATGACCAGGCAACTGAATCAAATTTTAAAAGGAATTCGCCCAATTACGATATTTTACATCTCGCCATGCACACTGTTATTGACGATATAAATCCAATGTATTCAAAACTGGTTTTTGCTGGTTCATCTCAGGATGAGGAAGATGGACTGCTCAATACGTTCGAAATCTATGGACTTACCCTGAATGCAAGGATGGCTGTATTAAGCTCCTGCAATACAGGTGCAGGGAAAATGCAAAAAGGCGAAGGAGTCATGAGCCTGGCACGGGGATTCATCTATGCCGGCTGTCCAGGCATCATCATGACACTTTGGGAAGTTGAAGATAATTCCGGGGTAGCCATCATGAAGGAATTTTATACCTTCCTGAAAAAGGGATACTCAAAAGATGAAGCCTTACGAAAGGCAAAACTGAATTTCCTGGAGAAGGCAAATATGGAAACCTCCCACCCCTATTTCTGGTCTGGTTATATAAATATTGGGGATTCCAAACCCGTTTTCAATTATACGGTAAAAACAATAACCGGTTTATTCCTGCTGCTCCTCCTGGCTCTTCTTGCCGGAGTATATATCTATAAAAAAAGACTACGATGATTGGATGATCTGGTCGTATTTCGGATCGCTTTTTATCCCCTGTATTAACTTCTCTTTGCACATGCTTTTTTTCTTTTTCGTATACGACTCACTGGTATATCCCATGATTTTCGTGATATCACGAATGGATACACCATCATAAAAAAGCATCAATACCCTTTGGCAATCCGGGTTCAATCGTCTCAAATGCTTCTGGTATAATCTATACTTTTCCTGCTCTAAGTCATCGAAATTAAGATCTGACTGAAGGTCCAAATACCCCTTTACATCTTTCTGATCCATTTTTTCTGATTTTCTTCTCTCTAATTCTTTTAACCACAATAACCTGCATACTGAAAAAATATAGGCATGAAAACTGCAATCCAGAAGAAGCTTCTTAGAGGTGACTTTTTGATAGATTAAAACAAGTCCCTCCTGAAAAATATCTTTGGCATCCTGGCTGGATCCATTATTCTCCGTGATATAACTCCTTACAGAGGGATAATTCTCATGATATACATAGTGTAATATCTTATCGTTCCTGCAACGGATACCATCCAGTATTTCATCAACAGTATACTGTTTCACAAGTAGATATTCTCACGAATTTCAATTTCTCTAAGATAATTACTTTGTTTGATGAAAAAGATTTATGGAAGTTTTTATTGACTAATGGTAAAAGAAGTGAATCGTTGCCGGGAAATTATGAATAAATTGTGATGTTTTTTTTGCAAAGCATCAATCCACAAGGTAAATTTGTCAGCCAGGTAGTCCACTATAAAAATCATGTAAAATTCGCTTACAATGGAGACTGAAGCAACATTCTTCATCAAATTGAGCCAGGCTTTTGTCAACTGGCTTTCCGATTTGGGAATTCCAACAGATTGGGCAGTTATTATCAAAGCAGTGATATTTTCCATTGTTATCCTCTTGCTGTGCATAGTGGTAAACTGGATCGCAAAAAAACTCATCATTGGGATTGAGAAAAACATCATAAAAAAAACCAGGGTAACCTGGGATGATACTTTCCTTGAAAAGAAGGTATTCCAGAGGCTTTCTCACATTGCACCGGCAATTGTTATATATTACACCGTTGGTATTGCATTTTATGAATTTCCTGATTTCATCAATGCATTGCAGATAGCAACCTATATCTACCTTTTAATCGCTATTGTCCTGGTAGTTGACTCGTTTATCAATGCCATGCATACCATTTACACTACCCTGCCCATTTCAGAAAACAGGCCCATAAAGGGTTACCTGCAGGTAGTAAAGATCCTGATCTACTTTGTTGCCATTCTCATGATCATTTCCATCATCTTTAATATGGCGATGGGAAAATTATTTACCGGCCTGGGTGCAATAGCAGCAATACTGCTCCTGATTTTTAAAGATACGATTCTCGGCTTTGTGGCCAGTATTCAAATGGCTGCCCACAACATGGTGAAACCTGGAGATTGGATTGAGATGCCAAGCAGGAAAGCTGACGGGACAGTGATCGATATAACATTGAATACAGTTAAAGTACAGAACTTTGATAAAACCATTATCACCATCCCCACTTATGCATTGGTCAGTGAATCCTTTCAGAATTGGAAAGGGATGGAAGAATCGGGAGGAAGGCGGATTAAACGCGCTTTAAAAATTGATATGAAAAGTGTTACATTTTGTACGCCTGAGATGCTGGAAAAATTTAAAAAAATTCATTTCCTCAAAGATTATATCGAACAGAAAGAAAAAGAACTTGTCGAATACAATACGAAACACAATATAGACAACTCCATCGTGGTCAATGGACGCAGACAAACTAATCTCGGAATCTTCAGGAAATATGTCGAAGCCTATTTGAAGAACCATCCCAAAATCCACAATGAGATGACCTTCCTTGTCAGACACCTTGAACCCGATGATAAAGGAATCCCCATTCAGATCTATGTCTTTAGCAATGACCAGAAATGGGCTAACTACGAATCAATACAGGCAGATATTTTTGATCATTTGCTGGCTGTTATTCCCGAATTTGGACTTCAGGTCTTTCAGAGTCCTTCCGGTGATGACTTCAGGAAACTAACTCAATAGGCAAATAAGTGACTGTTCAGGGACAGTTATTCTAATCGGGTTCTCTGACGAACCACCTCATAAAGAAGTACAGCAGCAGCTGCAGAAACATTGAGTGAACCGATCTTCCCCGCCATGGGGACTTTAACCAATTCATCAACCCCTTTTAAGACCTCCATGCTTAGCCCTTTGTCTTCAGCTCCCAAAATGATCAGTGTGGGGGGCATAAAATCAATCTCAAAAAAGCTTTTCTCTGCTCTCTCCGAAGCGGCCACAAGCTGTAATCCACTTTCCCTGAGATAGAGTAAAGTTTCCTTAACGCTACTGGTCCGGCAAACGGGGAGATGATACAGGGCTCCGGCAGATGTTTTAATGGTATCGGCTGTGAGCATTGAGGATCTCTTTTGCGGAAGGATCATACCATGAACACCCGCTGATTCAGCGGTCCTTATAATGGCACCAAGATTCCGTACATCAGTTATTCCATCAAGTATGATCAGAAATGGAATCTTTCCATCCTCATATAGTGAGGGGACTAACTGATCTATTCTTGTGTATTCAATGACAGAAATAAAAGCAAGAATGCCCTGGTGGTTTTTTCTTGTAATCCGATTAATTTTTTCAACCGGTACGTATTGAACGGGTATTTTCTCTTTCCTGATCAGTGTTAACAACTCATGAGCTGTTTCTCCCCGTAGGTCTCTCCTTACCAGGATCTTCTCAATTTCTTTCCCTGACCGGATCGCTTCGATGACCGATCGGATACCAAAAACAACCTGTGAGTCTGACTTTCCCATGGATTATTGGGAATTTCCCTGATCAATGCTAAATATCAAGCCACTCCTCCAGCTCCTAATTGCCTCTCCCCATTTTGAATCCAATTCATCAGACCGGTTTAACACAAAATCATTCTGTGTAAACGGATTTTCAACTTTCCGAAACGTAAAGGATATATTCTCTGTACCCTTGCTATTTCGGTAGATCCATCGCTCCTCCTCATCATTTTTATACAATACATCAGGAGGTCCGTATATAATATAGATCATACCACGATCCGTCTTCCAGCCTTCCTTATAGGAGGCAAAAAAATAGTTGGCATAAAAGACCCGGTTATAGTAAATGCGTATCAGCTCCCGTGCTTTGTCAATACTTCCTGCTGTATTGATCCAAAAGTTATCAACGGCTAATTTCTGATTTTCATTCCTCCTCATCCGGGCAATTTCAGCTTCCGAAACAAGGTATTCCAGGGGATCAATCATCTGTTCCGTTGTCTTAATGGAAGGGAAATGCTCACCGAAATAGAAGATGGTATACCCCTCACTGATTGCCGGATCTACCGTAAAATGGTACATCCCTTCTTCTGTAAACCGGATGGCAACGGAATCATAATTGGCTATAGCATAGATAGTATCCGGATCCTGTTGCAATGTTCTGGATGGGATCAGGAGGGAAGGAGGATAAGGAATAACCGAATCGACAGGGTAGTAGGAGAGAAAGAGACTATCCACCCCATCATTCGGATAACGAATCCGAATTACCTGGCTGCTGTCCAGGATGGAATTGAAGATCGGCTGCCCGGTGGTAACCCTCACCACCTCAAAATTATGGTAGTTGTACGGGGATGTCTTGTCAATAGGAATAAATGCTTGTACTGCCTTGTTCCTGAGTCTATCATTGGTAATGACTTCCAGGTTATACTTCCTGGATACCTGAGTTGGCAAGGGAATGTTTGCCACAAACTCCCGCCTGACGTTTTGCATCTCTATCGGGTATTTATATACACCCGTATCAACAAGGCTTCGTCCACCGTTCAACTCGTACAGCCGGTAATAAATCTCAAGGTGAGCCTGGTAAACCCCGTCATCGTTTGCCTGGTTAAAAAGTAACTCAACCGGATATACCTTTACCGAAAGAATGGAAGTTTGATCACTTTCATGAAATACCTGATAGCGCGGATGAAGAGAGGCCATGCTCGGGTTATAAAGATATGCCAGGTTCCTGGCACTATCGTAGTTCCTCTGCGTTGCACAGGACGTAATCAGAAAGAAAAAAATGACAGAAACAATTACGGTTATGCGCGTTCTCATCTTCAGGTCATTCTTGCGGCAAATCCGGGGTTAAAGATAACTATTCTTTTTCAATTGATCGTTTTTAAACTGCACGCTCCCAGGTTACCCTGGCCCTGCAAATCTCTTTTTCCTGATCGGTAATAAACATTGCATGGTGATATAAAAGAGGGGATTGATTCAAACAGACGCTTTCTATTCCAATCTTTTCACCAAGTGATGATTCCGATAAGTAATTGATTTCAAAATTAACAATCCTGTTTTTCGCACAAAAATCGCCCGGGTAGGAGTCGGTGATCCACTGAATATATTTCACGTTATTGACATGATTGTTCTGATCAAGATCACTATATTGTACCCGGAGATTCTTCCGGTCATTTTCGCTCTCAACCGATGGAATCTTCTCCAGGGATTTTCCATCCGATGAAGTACTCAAACCGGGAAGAGTATCATGCAACAATTTGGGGCTCTGTGGCCTCCTGCTTCTCCTGTTAATGATCAACCAGGCACTGGTTGCCTTGCCGATCTCCTCGCCTTGCCCATTCATAATCCTGAAATCACGATTGGCAAACAGCCTGTCAATCCCTGAAGGCCAGGTCTCAACCATGAGCTCCTCCCTCCATGCCGGATACCGTAGTATGTCGATTCTCAGCCGGTACAACACCCAGTATTGATGCCTTTTCAGCATCTCTTCAAATCCCCAGCCGAGTAACTCTGCATGCTTTGCTGCAATGTCCTGAATGTAATTGGCAATGGCTGTAATTGGAGCATTTGCATTGGTATCCACCTCATAGGAATAAACGGAATACTTTTCTTTAAAAATATATTCTTTCATATTTAGGGATATCATATTACATGAACAAGGTTATGGCTACAAACAATACACCCCGCAAATATACTATTTAACTCAGCTCTATTCCATATCTTTGTTAAACTCCAAAATTGAACCCATTGGGTAGGAAAAGAAAAAAATATCCCGTTTATGAAAAGGTGGAGATACTTGACATTGCTGCCGAGGGTAAAGCCATTGCCAAAAAGGATGAGATGGTCATCTTTGTTTCGAATGCCATTCCCGGTGATGTGGTCGATCTTCAGGTTACAAAAAAAAGAAAGAACTTCATGGAGGCTAAAGCCATCCGGTACCATCACTATTCCCCCCGTCGGGTAAACCCATTTTGTTGCCATTTTGGAACCTGCGGAGGATGCAAATGGCAGAACCTGAACTATGATGATCAGCTCGTTTATAAGCAAAATCAGGTAAAGGATCAATTACAACGAATTGGAAAACTGGATGAGGTAAGTTTGTCAAGGATTTCAACCATAATTGCTTCCGAACATACCCGGTTTTATCGCAATAAACTTGAATTTACTTTCTCCAATAAACGATGGCTCACAAGAGAGGAAATGGAACAGGATGTTCAGTATGATAACCGGAATGGCCTGGGATTTCATATCCCGGGATTGTTTGACAAGATTCTGGATATCCGCGTATGCTACCTTCAGCCTGAACCCTCCAATACGATTCGATTGGCAATCAAAGAGTATGCTCTTAGAAACAACCTTGATTTTTTTGATGTAAAGAACCAAAAAGGCTTCCTGAGAAATCTGATTATCAGGACATCCATGACAGGAGAAGTCATGGTTATCGTTTCCTTTTTTACCGATAATGCTGAAAAACGTTCTGCGTTACTGAAATATATCCAGAGCAGCTTTGGAATGGTTACTTCGTTGATGTATGTCATCAACAATAAACCAAATGACACGATTGCCGATCTGCCTGTCACCTGCTTTTCCGGGAAAGACCACATCATGGAAAAAATCGGAGATCTTCATTTCAAAATCGGACCAAAATCGTTCTTCCAAACCAATTCATTTCAAGCATTAAACCTCTACCATGTTGTTAGCGATTTTGCATCACTGAAAGGGGATGAGATTGTTTATGATCTATACACAGGAACAGGCACCATTGCCAATTTTATAGCGGGTAAATGTTCACAAGTAATTGGCATTGAACAGATCCCAGAATCCATTAAGAATGCAAAAGAGAATTCATCGATTAACAACATACGGAATACCCTCTTCTTTACAGGAGATATAAAAGATTCGTTGTCTTTCAGCTTTTACGAAAAATATGGTCTGCCACAGGTGGTGATTCTGGATCCACCAAGGGCTGGAGTGCATAAGAAAGTGATTGATGCGCTCCTTACCATGCATCCTGAACGGATTGTCTATGTTAGCTGTAATCCTGCCACTCAAGCAAGAGATATCCAACTCCTCTCTGAAAAGTATACGCCGGAAAAAATTCAACCGATAGATATGTTTCCTCATACGTATCATGTAGAAAATATACTTCTATTGAGAAAAACCGCGAGTCTGCTCTAACAACCCCGGAAAGATAAATATTAGGTAGACTACCCCATTAACCCATTGGACGAGAAAAACTAAATTGTATATTTGTTATCTGCTTTGAATCAATGATCATGCTCCGAAAAGTTTTATACCTCTTTTTTTGCTTTGCCCTACTGCCCCCTGTCAGTTGTTTTGCACAGGTCGATGTCCCTGAGATCCAGGAAGATTTTGAGGTTTGGACCAGTATCAATCTTGAAAAGGAGTTTTTGCAACATTTTGAAGCTGACTTTGAGGGATCATACCGTGTTTACGATAATGCAACACGATTGAAGGGTCTGCTCGGAGAGTTGGGGGTAACCTATAAACATAAAAAATGGTTAAGAGTAAAAATCGCTTACCGGATTACTTCCCGAGTCGAATACACCGAACACCGGTTAAAAGGGGATCTGATATTACGGGCTGAAATTAAGCGGTTTGAAATCTCATTGAGAAACCGGCTGCAGAGAGAGTGGGTAGTGAACAAAGATCCGAAAGATTTTCTCCGGGAAAGACTGAAACTCTCTTACAACATCAATAATTTCCCACTTGATCCATTCATCGCAGGAGAGGCATGGTTCCGGTTCAGCAATGTTGAAAATCAATATGAAGAGTTTCGGGCAGATGTTGGTTTTGAATGGGGCATCAGTAAAAAAAGCGATCTGGCACTGTTCTACCGGATCATGGATGAGGTGAATGTGAATAATCCCTTACGAGCACATGTCCTGGGATTTGAATTTACTTACTCACTCGATTGATTACCCTTTCGGGACTTTCTCTCCCGGATGATCCTTTTTGAAATCTACCCAGTAATCTTTAATGGTGGTTTTGATATCTTTATGAAGGATCAGTATCCCGCACAGGTTGGGAATAGCCATCAGCGCAATGGTAATGTAGGAAAGCGACCAGATGATGGTTGTATCGGTAAAGGATGCAAAGAAAAAGGCAATAACATAGACCAACCTGTAATAGATAATATACTTTGTGCCGAATAAAAAGGTTACTGCTCTTCCTCCATAATAGGACCAGGAAATAGCGGTTGAAAAAGCAAATAGCAGCAAGCCAAGGGAAACAATATATTTGCCGTATTCACCCAAAAAGCTCTTTTCATAGGCTTTCGTGGTTAGCGGAGCACTGTGCATCAGCGACTTACCAACTACCACAACCCGTTCAGAGCCAGTCTTAGCAAACAATCCTTTCACCCGCTCTTTAAGTGAAGGTTTATCTTTCTCTTCAATAAACATTTTCCCCTCTTCAACCTGAAGTGTCCCAGTGTATAACGCTTCACCCTTATAAAAAAGGTAATCTTCAGCTACCGATTCAGCATGCAAAAGGGTGATATTTTCGTTGGCCATAACTCCATCCTCAATAACAAGGGTTCCGCTAAACTGCTCAAGTTTGGGAAAATTCTTTCTTTCGTTGACATGATGAAAGAGGGCAAGCCGGTCCTCTTGATTGTTCTCATCATATTGACCCACTAAAAATTGCATGTCTGTCTCCTGAAACTGATTCTCCATCTTCTCTTTCCATACACCGGAAGAGAGCAATACCAGACCGGTCAACATGCAGATACAAATTGTATCGATAAATGGCTCCAGGATTGCAACCATACCCTCTGATACCGGTTCATGAGCTCTTGCTGCTGAGTGTGCAATGGGTGCAGATCCCTGTCCGGCTTCATTGGAAAAGAGCCCCCGGTTTACCCCATTACTGATTGCAATGGCAAAACTTCCACCCAGGAATCCTCCTCCTGCAGCCGTTGGAGTAAAAATATCCCTGAAGATGGAAACAAATGAGGGAATGATGTTTTCAAGGTTGGTGAAAATGACAAACAAAGCCCCCAGAAAATAGATGATGGCCATCAGTGGGACAAGTGTGGAAGTTACTTTGGCAATCCGTTTAATCCCACCGATAATTACAAGTCCTAACAACAAAGCAAGGACTGCCCCGGTAACGACATGATTGATCTGAAACGTCTCAAAAATAGAATTAGAAATGCTATTTATCTGTGGTAAGCTACCCGTCCCAAACGATGAAAAAATGGTGGCACATGCAAAGAAAATGCCCAATACAGCTCCGATTCTTAGAATTTTACCATTCTTAAACCTGAGGTTTAACTTCTTTTTCATATAATACATGGGTCCACCCGAAATACTTCCATCCGGAAGCTGATCCCTGTATTTATGCGATATGGTAACCTCCACAAACTTGGTCGTCATTCCCAGCATGGCTGTAACCAACATCCAGAACAGGGAAGCTGGACCTCCTATATGAATGGCTAATGCCACTCCGGCAATATTCCCCGTTCCAACTGTCCCGGATAAGGCAGTAGATAATGCCTGGAAATGTGAAGCATCCCCAATGTCATCCGCTTTATCATACTTCCCCCTCGTGATCCTTATGGCATGACGGAAATAACGTATCTGTGGAAATTTAAGGTAAAAGGTAAAGAACAATCCTGTACCAATCAATAGGAAAATAAACCAGTTACTCCCACCTATATAATGGTGCAGATTGGTAAGAAAATCATTGACTGCTTGCATGTGATCGTGAGAATTTAATTGAACTACACCGCCACAAGCAGACAGGGGGTCAAATGAAACTATTTTTCGCCTCAAGGGGCGGGAATCTTGACCCTCGTCCGCCTATTGGCGGAAATAAGATTTCCCTTCTTCAGAAGAAACAAATGTAACAATTCCTGTGAAAGATGAAAGGTAATGCTTGTGAAAGTTTTATGCTGTACAAGATGTAATACGCCCGTCGCTGTTACCTGAAATCTTTCCGCATTACACCAAAAAAAATCCGGTAGAGAATGGATTGACCCGTCTACCCCAAACAGCCATTTCCAATCTTGGATTTTTATCGCTATCTTGAACACAACCATTTAACATACAAAAGGTGAAATTATTCAATCCACCGAGACATGGTTTTTTAACGTAACAGAATAACGATGAAGATACAAATGTTCCAGGTTGATGCCTTTACAGATACCCCTTTTAGGGGTAATCCCGCTGCGGTGTGTCCAATGCAGGATTGGCCTGAACCAGATGTAATGCAAAAGATTGCAGCTGAAAACAACCTTGCTGAGACAGCCTTTTTTGTTAATAAAGGATCTCATTTTGAGTTAAGGTGGTTTACACCGGAGGTGGAAGTTGATCTGTGTGGTCATGCAACCCTTGCATCAGGTCACGTTCTTTTTAATCATCTCAATTATCCGGGTAATGAAATCCTGTTTCAGTCAAAAAGCGGACCCTTGAAAGTAACCGGAAAAGAAGATTTCATTACGCTCGATTTCCCTGCCAGTAAATGCATCACTACCGGTAAAATGGAAGATCTTGCTGACGCACTGGGATCTTTTCCGGTTGAAGTTTGCAAAGCAAGGGATTACCTTGCCCTGTTCAGCGATGAAAAGAGTATACTCCGGATCCAGCCCGATTTTGAGAAACTGAAAAAACTGGATTGCCTGGGAATCATTGTTACAGCACCCGGAGACCGATCCGACTTCGTTTCCCGTTTCTTTGCACCGGCTGTCGGTGTTAATGAAGATCCGGTTACCGGCTCAGCACATACCATGCTCATTCCATTCTGGGCTGAAAAATTAAAAAAAAATAAATTGCACGCTTTCCAGCTTTCGAAACGGGGAGGGGAACTCTTCTGTGAACTGGCAGGTGACCGCGTTCTGATTAGCGGAAAAGCTGTTACCTATCTTATCGGTGAAATCTCTGTCTGATATACGCTATTATCTATAGCCCACTACCGTACAGCAATATACAGATTCGAACATTTTTTAATAGTATAATCACTAACTGTTAATTAATTAACAGACTGGTTCATTGGATATTGAACATTCTGGCACGAAATCTGTTATACAATAAATGAATAACCAATTATAAATATCAGGGAACCATGACTCCAATTTTGTCAAAATATTACTTCAACCAGGAACGGTTAAAAATGGCTGATCAGTTTGTGGAGAAGATTGTCGAACTGAAGAAGTCCAGAGACCCTGATGCTCAGTCAAAAATACTCTATTTTAAACGGATTGTCAGGGCAATGTACAACCTGCATTAATCCATCTTCCTGGCGCTAAACCTGTCCTGCTCACCCCAATTCATGATCATTTTCTGCTGAATCACGGAATCACCAAAAATGATGCATGTTATTATTCAATATATATTATCTTTAGAGCCAAATTCATCCAGAACAACCAATACCTGTTACCCCATGCAAGTAATTGTAGACCGGAAAGAAATCAGTTTTCCGCCGGATCCCAGCAGAGTTATTGCCCGGTTTCATTTTACCAGTAATGAAAGAAGTGGAAATATCATCCGGAAAGTACTCTCTTTGTCGGACAGCGAAGTGACCACTGCCCTTAGTCAGGTTCTTCGCGGCTATTCAAAACGTCACCGCAATATCTCAAAAATATTCGAAAAGCATTTCAATCATATAACGCACCTTCTGAATGAGATGAACGTTGATCCGGATACCCTCGATGTCAGCAAGAAGGTTCTGATAGGATCCTATTTTACCAAGGAGTATTCCATTGAATCTGCAGCATTTTTTAATCCGTCAATTATTGAACATCCCGATCAGTCCGAGTTAAATCCCGGAGAAAATAGGGTAATTCTAAGTTTCAGAGCAACCGGGGAAGGACACATCTCATCAATTGTTTTCCGCACCGGAGTCCTCGACGATGAAAACAACCTCCATCTTGAAGAGGTGGGGCAAATGCTGGATGAAGCTGAAATGGTCAAGCGTTATGTGTATAATAAAGACGCCTTCATGAGCAAATTGGATGAAATGCAAAGTTTCAACAACCTGGTCCCTCCGGCACTCGTATTCGACAAGCTGGGTGATTCGTTTACCTATGGCGAACTGGAAAGGTGTGTCAGGGATACAAGGGAGTCAATGGAACTTACAGCCACAAAAGAGATGCTGCTGAACCAGATCATGTGGCTTGCTTCTTCCCATTACGAAATTCAATTCTCCATGGATACAGCCCTCTCCGAAAGGGTTATTTTTCCAGTTTCAGAAGCTGAAAAAAATGGGATTGAAGATGCCCGCTTTGTCAGATTTGTTAATGATGATGGAGAGGTTACCTTCTTTGCAACCTATACTGCCTTTAATGGGATATCCATTCTTCCCAAATTAATTGAAACAAAAACCTTTTATCACTTCAGGGTTAGTCCGATGCATGGAGAAATTGCACAGAATAAAGGAATGGCCCTGTTCCCAAGAAAAATCAATGGGAAATATGTCATTCTTTGCCGGACCGATGGGGAAAACAATTACATCAGTTTCTCAGACAATATCAACATCTGGCGTGATGCAAAACTAATCCTTGAACCGAAATATCACTGGGAATTTATCCAGGTTGGCAATGGCGGCTCCCCCATAGAAACGGATGAAGGGTGGCTGGTAATCACACACGCTGTCGGCCCGATGAGAGAGTATGTCCTGGGAGCGTGCCTGCTTGACCTGGATAACCCGGAAAAGGTCATTGGAAGATTAAAAACTCCTTTAATGATCCCTAATGAGAAGGAAAGAGAAGGGTATGTGCCCAATGTTATCTATTCATGCGGTTCCATGATCCACCACGATAGCCTGATCATACCCTATGCCATGTCAGATTTTGCCTCAACCTATGCCTCCATTAACATCAAGGAACTGATCCAGGAACTGAAAAGACCAGAGTAAAGGGGAATCATGTACGGTTACTGGATCTCAATACCTTCTCATAAACGGCAAGATATCCCTCTACCATCTTCCCACGGGTAAATGTTGAGGAAACCCATTCAAGACATGCTTCTCTGTCGATGTGATCAATATCCTGAACCGCTCCTACAGCCTCATTCAAATCGTGAACAATAAATCCTGTTCTCCCATGGAGGATCAGCTCAGGCATCGATCCCCGATTAAAGGCAACCACGGGAGTTCCGCAAAACATGGCTTCAACCACACTCAAACCAAACGGCTCTTCGAATGAAACCGGATGTAAAAGAACCTGTGCATTCCCCAATAATCGGTTCCTTACTTCCGGTCCGGAGTTTCCTACATATACAATGTCGTCATCATTTATAAACGGAGCCACTTTCTCATCAAAATAATGCTGATCCTGAATCAATCCGGAAATGATCAGCCTCTTTTTTATCTTCTTGGCAATTTGTATGGACTCATGGGTTCCCTTTTCCGCATGTATCCTCCCAAAAAAAAGCAGGTAATCCTCCGGATTCGGATTAAAGGTAAATTCACTGCTGTCAATGCCATTGTATACGGTAGCAACATAATCCAGGTTGGGACTGCGGTCTGAATTGCTAATGGAGACATAATAACTGCTGTCATTATATTTCTCATAAACCGGAAGGATCTTTGGAGATGAAAATCCATGGATAGTCGTTACCATGGGTGGATTGATCAACCTTGAGTAGGTAAGTGGAAGGAAATCATAATTGTTATGGATCAGGTCAAACCGGTCAGCCTGTTCCATGATATGACTGATATGCAGGCATTCCCATACTTTTGGATCCAGCTCTTTCTCTTCACAATAGGGCTTCTCACAAATGTATTCCAGCTTCCCTTTTGTGATGGAATCACCGGTCGCAAAAAGGGTTACATCCACCCCCTTTTCGATCAATCCTTCTGCAATGTTTGATGCAACCTGTTCCCAGGGACCATACATCCTCGGAGGAGTCCGCCAGGCAGCTGGAGACAGTATTGCAATGTTCATCCTACATCGGTTTTCTTGGATTGTTCAGGCAGTGATCAACCAGGTCATCCAGCATGGCTATCCCAACACACATGACCTTATCTGCACCTCCCCAGTAAATTTTTACCGAACCATCCTTCTCAGGGATTGCACCACAGGTAAATACCACATTATGAACATATCCCGTGATTTCATATACCTCCTCCGGTTGAAGGATCCACTCATCACCAACAGCCAGAATGACAGCTGGATTTTTCAGATCGTGAAGCGCCACTCCCAGACGATAGACACTGCCATCCATGGTTGGGAAAACACCATGGTAGATATTGAGCCAACCCCGGGATGTTTTTATGGGAGGTGCCCCTGGTCCGATCTTCATCTCATCCCAGTGATATTGAACCGGCTTCATGATCAGTTCAGATTCACCCCAGAAAATGAGGTCGGGGGAATAGGAAATCCAGATCGACCAGGGAGAGATCTCAGAATGTGGACGGTCAAGCCTGGCATACAATCCGCTGAACTTTTCGGGGAAAATTACCACATTGCGGTAATCCGCCTCCGTGATGAGAGATACCCTTTCCACCTGCTCAAAGTCTTCCGTTTTTGCCAACCCTATGCGAACACCATGGCGTGAGTAAGCACTATAGGTGATCAGGTACTCCCCATCGATAAAAACAATCCGTGGATCTTCCACACCATACTCTTCGTACCTGCTGAAGATCCCCTCTTTCGCAGGCTTCATGAACGGCTCCTTCCGTACCCTGAATTGAAAACCATCGTCGCTTTCAGCAAGACCCAGTATACTCCTTCCCGTGAACTGGTGGGAACGAAAAAGCATCATGTACCTGTTACCAAATTTTATAACTCCGGCATTGTGAACAGTGGCTACCGGGTAGGGAACATCATCCTTGGTCAGAATGGGATTTCTTTCAAATCTTTTTATAAGCATGTGAGTTGTATGTATTTGTGGTACTGTTCATATGCCCGTAAAACGGTTAGATGCGAAATAATGTATGCCAGTGAGCTTTCTGCACCCTGATTGCGGTTGATGCCCTGTTTTTCAATCCCATCGCAACAACCTTCCGTTTCAAAATCGTATAAACTCATCCGTAAATCGTTTTCACCCAAAAACCACATGAACGAAGTAAACAATTGGTTAAGAAAATCCTTATTCTTGGTAACCATATATGCCTGTTGAAACATCAATACCATTGCCAATGCATCAACAGGCTGCTGAGCATACATGGCACGTTTCCCTCCATTTATATACCACTCTTCATTCCCAATGGGCGAAAGATAGCCCTCCTTCATGGTAATCCTGGTCAGGAATTCCATGGTTGTCAAAGCCGTTTTCAGAATCTTATTATCATTCAATGACCGGGAGGCGTGCAAAAGGGAGAGGGGAATGATGCCATTATCATAAGAAAGGATAGATTCAAACCATTCCCAATTCCGTTTTCTTTCTGTTTCATAATGCCTGATAAGCTTATTTGCCAGCTTTTTCATGATACTGAGCATCAATTCATCCGATGAATTGGTTCTCAGGTAATACGAAATGCCGATTAATGTATTTGCAATACCACGTACCGTTTCAAGTTTTTCAAAATTGGGGGTAGCATTGAAAAAGATCAGTTTGCCAAACTGATAATACGCATCATTGGGAGGATTTGCAAGAAGGTATCCAAGCGCCCACACAGCCCTTCCGAAAGAGTCTTCTGATCCAACCTCATCCAGAAATCGACGGTCAAAACTCAGGAAATTCCTGAATTTTCCATCCCCGTTCTGCATGTAATGAATATAACTCAAATATACCGGTAACAGGTCCAGTGAAACGGGATCCTTGTTTTGCCAGTATGTCATAAGAACAGCCAGCATAGCCCGGGCATTATCATCCAGGCAATATCCATCCTTCAGGTTCGGGATCCCGAATTTGGCATGCTGGATAATACCCGTATCGTCCGTTAATCGCTTGATGTGGACCAGCGAAAAAGGTGGAAGAATGAGCGGATCGATCGTGATCTCCTTTTTCACTACCACCTCAGGCTTCTCTTCGATAATCCGCTCTGTTAGTTCAATATACTCTTCCCCGATCTGAGGCCAGGTAATCTGCCTTCCATAATCATATGCCTTCTTTCTGAGCTCCTTTAACGTATCGGGCTGATTGAGTAACTCTAACAATATCCTGGAAAGACCTTCCGAATCGTTGAAATCAAATAACCTTCCCCTTCCCTCATCCAGCAATTCCTGGGCATGCCAATAAGGTGTCGAAATCACTGCAGTACCTACTCCAACGGCATAGGCTAACGTCCCACTGGTGATTTGCGCTTCGTTCAGGTACGGAGTAATATAAATGTCTGCAGCAGATAAATACCTGAATAGATCATTCTGCTCAATGAATTCATTCAGAAAGAGAACATGCTTTTCCAAAGCGAGCGTCTTAACCTTTCTCATCAGGAAATTTCGATACTCCTCTCCGTCATACCGGAGAACAGTTGGATGGGTCTTCCCGATGATCAGATAAAGAACATCAGGGTGTTTATTCACTACCTCAGGCAGGGCAGCAATGGCCGTTTCAATGCCTTTGTTACGACTGATCAAACCAAAGGTTAACAAAACCTTCTTCCCTTCCAGATTGAACTGCTTCTTTGAAAGCTTCTGACTAAACTGCAGGTCTGGCACACCATGTTCGATCAACTCTATTTTGGTTTTCGGGACCTCATAGATCTTTACAAGGAACTGCACCGCACGCTTACTCATAACCACAATCTTGCCGGCCATTTTACCGATCTGCTGTAATACGGCTTTTTGGGTGTACGATGGTTCTTTTAGCATGGTGTGAAGGGTGACAATGAAGGGTATTTCAAGACGGTGTAAAAGCGGCAGAATATAGATCCCGTCTTCCCCTCCAAAAATCCCGAATTCGTGTTCAAGGATGCATATATCAGCGCCACTGATGTTGATAAACTCAGCTGCTTTAATATAATCGCGCTGATATTCCTGGCGGATGGACAGTTTTACTTCCGGAGGATACTCATATTCCTCCCCCGGATCATTCATGGCAACAATGAATGATTCATTGGCTCTCTTTTTCCTGTCATCACACAATTTCATGGATTCCGCCAGGTTCATGGTGAAGGTTGCTATACCACACTCCCTGGGAGGATAGGTACCGATGATGGCACATTTCATAGCTGCTGGTTTTTATATAATTGATTTATAAAATATCAAATCCAAACAAATCGTTATACTTGCTTTCAAGGAAACGGTCCAGCCAGGAGTAAAAATCTTTAATTAAAGCATCTCTATTTTGCCCCTTCTGTATACTCCCTTCAGGGACCCTCCGGAAAATCTCTTCCTCGACTTTACGCAATAACTGCAGGATGCCTGTTCCTTCCTGGTTGATCACCCTGGAAAGATCAATGTATTTCTTACCTGAACCACGGATTATGGCGAAACAGGTTTTTTTAAGTGAAAGAGCAGCATCGCAAATCGGAGCATGAAAATTATCTCCGGCTTTAGCTACTGCCGGTAGAGATCCTTCGGGAGTAATCCAGATTGGCAATACTACGGAAGTCAGAGGAAATCCGAGTATTGTCCACATCATAGTGTTTAATGGATCTTCCCCTTGCCCAGCTCCTACTACCATCATAACCGAAGCACTGGAAAACCTGGGGATAAAATCCTCGAAAAACCTGTAATCAGGATTTATTGAATTTTCCGGAGGATTCACTGCAAGATTATCACCGGTTAAAGAGTGAGTAAGGTTCCTTGAAATATGGTTTATCAGATACTCCGGATCATACCGCCCGGCAGCAGCCACATCGTACATAACCTTCTCAGCTGTAGCATAACGAATGTATCCGGCTCCTTTTTCCGGTGATCCGGTAAATGCATGATTTGTCCTGATGACATACCCGAACGGGGCAATTGCAGAATCATTAACATCTATTTTATTAAATGACCAGTTCCCTGTCTCAAAGTAAGCTGCTCCACCCTGTGCATCAATTACTCCAAAATTTGAATCGACTCCAAGGGGTTTTGGGAGATCTTTCAGCATCTTTTCAAAATCTTCAATGGTAGCACAATTCATCAGGGCTCTCTTCATAATTTCACCCTCCTGATCGGCAAATGTGGTGGTATCACCAACGTTCATATTGTAGGCTACCGAATTCATGATCGCGAATCCTGCAGCATTGAACCCGCCCCAAACCTCAAGTTTCCACTTTTCATTTCCATTAATCACTGCTATGTAGGGATACCTGCCATCGTTAAAATAGGCAAGTGCATTATCCAGAGTGCCGGTATCACGGTGTTTATACAGGATTGGTTTACCATCCGGGGTGAATTTTCCACTGATAATAAATGTGGTACATGCGTCGACTGTGATCTGACCACATATGAGAGCAGAAAACAGGGTAAGAACAATTAGTCGTTTCATCATATTGATAGTCCTGATATAAATTTATGAAAAAAGATGGAATTAACCGTTATTCAGATACATGTTAAAGAAAATGATCAATAATTCCAGGAAATGTTGCCAGCTTCCGAAATTTAAGTAGGTAGCTGTCCCTACTTAAAAATTGGATGAAATGATTACCTTTAACTTGAAATCCAAAATAGCACAACCATGAAAGGTAAAGTACTTCTTCTTTTATCCATATGCATTCTGGTGGTACAATGCCGGACAGAAACAAAAAAAGCCGAACCCACTACCTGGTCATCTTTCTACCAGGCGGATACCGGAACTCCGGCGACCGTTGTAATGACAGCCTATAAAACAACCATGCTTGCCGATGGTATGGACGAAACTCTCCTGCGCATCTGTCTGGCTGATCGCAAAGGTACGGAGATCCGGAGTGCCAACCGCTCTATTGAAATTTTTGTGGATGGTGATGCCAGGATCCGGAAAGAAAACGGCGATACACTTGAATACCAGGTCACTACTGAAGGCAATGGGCACTACCTGAGTGAAATAGTGAACGGTTATGAACGACTGATCTTAACTGCCGGGACTACACCAGACAGGATAAAAGTTGAAGTAAAAGCTGACACCCTGTGGCCTGCATCCCATGAAATACATACCATTCCTGCCGATGTGGTGCTTCTTACTCCTTCAGAAGACCAGGTATCCCGATCCTCCAAAACCATGTTCAACATGCTGGGAGCCGATATCTCTTTTCTTCCCCAGTTTGAGGATCGCGGTATGAAATTTTATGATAACAACGAAGAAAAGGATGCAATTGTGATTTTGGCTGATCATGGCTTTAACACAATCCGTCTAAGGATCTTCGTCAATCCCGAGAATGAAAACGGTTATGCTCCCGAAACCGGCTATTGTGGATTGGAATATACCAGCATGATGGCTAAAAGAGCCAAAGAAGCAGGAATGAAACTGTTATTGAATTTCCATTACAGCGATTACTGGGCCGATCCCCAGCAGCAAAATAAACCACTCGCCTGGAAAGATCTGGATTTCGAAAGTCTTACCCTGATGCTAAAAGACTATACCAGGGATGTAATCCTGCACCTGAAAGATCAAGGGACCATGCCCGAAATGGTTCAGATCGGGAATGAGATCAACCACGGCCTCCTATGGCCGGAGGGACACATCAGTAACCCCGACAACCTGGCTGGCTTGTTAAAAGCCGGAGTCGAAGGAGTCCGGGAAGTCGATCCTTCCATCCTCATCATGATGCATATTGCCCTTGGAGGGCAGAATGATGAAGCGGTATTCTGGCTCGACAACATGATCGCCAGGGGGGTGGATTTTGATGTCCTGGGATTATCCTATTACCCCCGTTGGCATGGCACACTCGATGATTTGAATAATAACCTTCATGACCTGGTAAAACGGTATAAAAAAGATGTGAATGTGGTTGAATATTCACAATTTGAAAAGGAATTGCATGATATTGTCTTCTCTTTGCCAGAAAATTTCGGAAAAGGAACCTGCATATGGGAACCCCTTAGTTTCTGGGGCGGCCTGTTTGACCGGGATGGTGTAGCACTGGAAACCATCAGTGTGTATGATACAATCCGGGATACCTATTACTCGAATTAGATTAAAAGTATTTCAAGACACCGACAGGTCTCAGGCGGCCGGCCAGGCACCCTGACGGGTCAATTACCGGTAGGGCAGGGTTAAGATTAGTCCCGTTAGGTGCCATAGGCATACCCAGGGTAGACTTACAGGAAATAGCCAGCTACTTCAGTGGCTGGAATAAAATGGAAAAATAAAGAACGTCCCGGAGGTGCCATAGGCATACCTATGGTAGACTGAAAGATAAACATGCTTACGTAATACTTTCAATTCATCATTGCAGTCATCATATACATAAATCTACCGGATATTTATAAGAAATGTTCAACTTCTTTTTGAAAATAGGTTTCAGGAATACGTATAAATACAAGAATGTTACATTCATCAATATAATATGCCTTTCTCTGGGAATTACCATCTTACTATTGATCGCAAGTTATGCCCATAACGAACTAAGTGTAGATAATTTCCACACCAGGGCATCCCGGATCTATAAAGTCTCCTACGGTAACTCAAGTTTTACACCCGGCCCACTCTCAGGATTACTGAAGGGTGAATTCCCCGAAATTCAGAATGCCACACATATTGAAACTCATCAGTTATTTATCTTTTCCCCCGTTTTAAACTTTAACAATACTGCATTCGAAATTGAACACTATTATTCTGCTGATTCTGCTTTCTTTCAACTGTTTGATTTTGATGTATTACATGGAGGGGATGTAAATAATGCGCTAAGCATCCCATTTTCACTCATCCTGACGGAAAGTGAGGCACTTCGTATCTTTAATATGACTAATCCGGTCGGAGAAACAGTCATCTGGAAGACATACCGGGATTTTTCCTTTACCGTTACAGCAGTAGTGAAAGACCCTCCGGCAAATTCTTCCATCCGTTTTAACGGATTAATCTCTGCAGCTTCTGTACAAAAAATGGGGCTCAATTATCCTGATAACTGGGGATTCACCGTTTTTGAAACCTACCTTCTCCTAGAACCTAATGTCGTTGCATCCATACTCGAGCCAAAGCTGAGGAATTACCTTATTGAATATTATAAAAGCTATCTGGGAGCAAGCGCATCCTATGCAGATGCTGAAACCACACCATTAACATTACATCCCCTCAGGGAGGTATATTTTGATAAAAACCTTGCCAATGATACAACAAACCGGGGGAATTTATTACTGGTACGCGTTTTGATTACCATTGGATTGGCTATCCTGTTGCTGTCCATCATAAATTATATCAACCTTTCTACAGCAAGGTCATCCGTCAGATCCAAAGAGATAGGTGTACAAAAGCTGGTGGGTTCAAACCGCAGTAACCTTGTTTTTCAATTCCTGACTGAAACAACAATGATTGGTTTTTTTGCAGTAATTATTGGAGTTGTTATCGCTTCGTTGTTTCTAAACCGGTTTGGCCATTTCATGAATGTAAGTTCTGACTTACAGTTTACCTTCCCCTTTTTCATTCTGCTAATACCCGGAATTTTATGTTTAGGATTCATTGCAGGAATATATCCGGCATGCTTTATTTCATCACAAAACATTATTGACATTCTTAAGAAGAAATCAAGACAAAAGAATCGAGGGGTGACATTACGGTATTTTCTCATTGTTTTCCAGTTCTTTATCTCCATTGTTCTGATTGCAATCACTTTTCTGATTGCTAAGCAAATAACCTACATTAAAGAGAAAGATGTTGGCGTAAATACAGAGCATATTATTTACATCAAACTACCCTATCAGTTAATGCGTAATAAAAAAGAGATTTTTCATGAACGATTACGCCAGTTACCTGATGTAAAAAAGGTTGCCTTTTCGAGTTCAATTTTCGGGAAAATAGAGGGATTAAACAGTCAGGTGGTGGAAGGTAAAACGGTACATTTTGCCTCGTTATGGGTTGATCCGGAATTTATTGACTTATATGACTTTGAATTAATTGAGGGGAGATTTTTTTCAAAAGAACTCAGAAGTGATCTTAATTCTACTCTTCTGCTAAATGAGGCAGCAGTTAAAGAATTTGGCATGCAGGATCCGTTTCAAATAAAAATACGAGTGCCCGGTGGACAGGCCAAAGTTGTGGGTATTGTTAGAGACTTTAATTATAAATCGCTTCATAGCAACATTGAACCCATCACAATTGTCTATCTTCCCGGTCAGGGACAGTATGCCAATATAAAAATATCGGATGCAAATGTTTCACAAACACTAAGAAATATAGGAAAAATCTGGAATGAACTGGCACCGGGATTTCCATTCAGCTATCATTTTCTCGATTCAGATCTTGACAACTTATATAAGAATGAAGAACAGTTGGGAAAAGCCATTACCATCTTTTCGCTAATTGCTATTTTCATTGCTATTCTTGGTGTATTAAGCCTTTCCATTTTTTTATGCGAGAACCGTGTTAAAGAAATTGGAATACGAAAGGTTCATGGTGCAATGCCATGGGAAATCATACTCCTCTTGAATAAAAATTATATTGTGTGCCTTCTTGTTGCATTTATTATCGCGACTCCCGTTGCCTGGTATGCTATGACCAGATGGCTTGAAAATTTCGCTTATAAAACAAATATAAGCTGGTGGATTTTTTTAGTATCAGGAATCATTGCTTTCCTAATAGCAGTATCAACCGTTAGCTGGCAGAGCTGGCGTTATACAATCAGAAACCCGGCTGATACGCTCAGATATGAATAATAGTAAAAATACAATCCTATCAAAAAATGGTAAAAAAATGGTGACAGGTTTCAAATCCTGTCAGGTTTAATGCAGGATCCGGTAGTTGGATCAGGGAATAATCCCCATTATGCCTACAAATTATCAGGATTGTATGCAACCATGGCCCTGCCGAACTTACAGATCATTCCACTCTTCTTTCTTCTCATAGGATGTACTATTATTATATCGGTTTAGTTCGAGTGACTGTATGGATCAATCCGGAATGGTATTGCGTGCTTCCCTGTCCGGATCATTTTTAACCTCACACACGTTGTTAAGGATCATGGTTTCACCGTTTTCAACGGTATATGCCGGCCATTCGGGTAATCCACCGCCATTTGGATCTCCTGTAGCCATAAACTGCAACAAAGCTCCGGACATTTGTTCCGACAATTTTCTGGGCCGCTCACCACCACCTGTATGGGTTAACATGAGGTCTGTATTAAAATACCAGAAGCAGATATCGGAACAGTGGAATGCCCTCATGCGGTTGTCGAACAGCGGTGGTTGCCAGCCAAACCATGCAACATAAACCGGAGCATTCTGATTTGCTTTGGCATTGGCTGTATTGATCAATCCCTTGCGGTTGCTGCTGATCATGATCATCAGTTCAACGGGTTTGGCTTCCGGAAAGGCTTCGGCATAAGCATCATATACTTCACCTGCTTTTTCTCCCAGTCCACCGCGAAAACCTGCACGCTCCGCCAGCATCTCTTTGGCTTCTTCGGCAGTAATCTCTTCCAGTTCCGGATTATTTCTGCTCATTGACCATTCATGGAATGTACTGCAGATCAACATAGGGATATCGGATGATAACCCGTCAGGTTCAGAGAAAAACGTTCCCTCAGGGATATTTACTCCATCGGCAACCGGGCTGAAGCTTCCCCGCATCATTCCACTTTCAGCATGTTCTTCTGCACATTTTCTTGCAGCACGGCTTGCCAATAAGATGTATTCTTTCCAGGGTATTTCCTTTAGTTTGTCAATTTCTGAAGGTTCCAGGCCAGCCTCCTTCAAAATGTATTCACCAACCAGGCGGGAGTACTCCTGATCCATAGCCTGAATGGTTGAACCGCTCAATGGAACTGCTTTATGGACTAAACCTTTTGCCTGTGGCATGGACAGCAGGATACAAACTTTAGCTCCACCTCCGGACTGTCCCATGATGGTGACGTTATCGGGGTCACCGCCAAAGTTGGCGATGTTTTCATGAATCCATTCAAGGGCTGCAACCATATCGAGTGCACCAACATTGCCTGAATGGGCATATTCCGGCCCACCGACACCCGAAAGATCAGAGAAACCAATCGGTCCCAACCGGTGATTGACCGACACAAATACAATGTTCCCTTTGCGGCTGAGGTTTTCGCCCTTGTAACCATCCTGTTCAATTCCGTTTCCATTGGTATAGCCTCCACCGTGAAGCCAAACCATAACCGGCCTTTTTCCACCATCAGCCAGGGCAGGAGTCCAGACATTGAGTTTCAAACAGTCTTCGCTGACATCATCGTAATTCCAGTGATCGACAAATGATGCATAGGTATTGGCATACCGGTTATCCATGATCTGGGGTGCTGAATTACCCCACCATACTGCAGGGTATATATCATCCCAAGGTTCCGGTTTCTGTGGTGGCATAAAACGGTTTTCACCACCGGTATCAGCACCGTAGGGGATTCCCCTGAACTGGTAAATATCCCGCAAAATAAAACCCCTTACTTTTCCATACACGGTTTCAGCAATTGCGATATCATCACCAATAAAAAGCACCTGGCCGTCGGTGTCAGATTCGCTCTCTTTTGCATTGGTACATGCGGTAAGCAGGAATGCAGAAACGAACACCACGCCTGCTATCCCGACTACCAACATTTTCAAAATATTTTCTCTACTGGTTTTCATTTTTTCTTTTTTATGATTTGTAAACAGGTATTGAATGATCTCATTAATTTCTCCCATCGTTTTCATCCCATCCGGAAGTGATTGTTGATTATTTTACACCGGGTATCAATCCGCATCACTTAAACAGCATGGGTACAAATTCGGCAAGATAGATCCTCCAGTTGGGCCATGTATGTCCGCCGGTGCTTTCACGGTAAACGTATTCTAAATCCAGATCGTCGTAAAACTTTCGCAGATTGACAACCGACTCATACAGGAAGTCATCCTTCCCGCAAGCAATCCAGTATAATTTTACCCCACTATCCTTCAGGGCTTTTATCTGGGCTACATGTTCATCCTTGTTATAATTTCCAAGCCGTGTATCATTAAACAGTCCCATGCTCATGACACCGATGTAGTTAAACATCCCGGGATTGGCATTTGTAATCATCTGAGTATGAAACCCTCCCATGGAAAGACCGGAAATAGCCCGGTGATCTGCATCCGCGATGACCCGAAAGTTCTTTTCAACAAACGGGATCACATCCTTAACCAGACTCTTTTCAAACTTCCCGGATATCATTCCACCCGGTCCGCCGGCATTTATGCGGTCGATTTCCAGGTCAACCGGCTGGTCGTCTGGTGCGGCAGCCATAGTAGGAACACCATTGGTCATAATAACAATCATGGGTACCGCTTCCCCGGCAGCGATCAGGTTGTCCAGAATATAATTCGTACGCCCGAGGGTAGTCCATGCATCTTCGTCCCCACCCGCACCATGAAAAAGATAGAGCACCGGATAGGACACATCGCTCGTGTAATAATCCGGAGGTGTGTAAACGAACATTCTCCGATCCATTCCGAGCGTTGGAGAAGGATACCATACTTTTGAAACAGTGCCATGAGGGACTTTAAAAACAGCATAAAGATCAGATCCTTCCCCACGGATCGTAAATACACTTTCATTACGTACACCGTCACGAACAATATTGAAATTACCGGGATCAAGAACCCGCACTCCGTCAATAATGAATGAATACGTATAGATTTCCGGGGCAAGCGGATCAATGGTGATCTGGAACAGACCGGTATCATTCCGTTCCAATTCCATACTTGCCCCCCAGCCCTGCATCCAGTTGCCCGAAAGTTTTACTGAGCTGGCATCCGGGGCATACAAACGAAAAATCACGGAATTATCATTCAGAATATCGGGTGAAACAACGGGTCTCCTGCCCCATTGGGCATTGGTTTGAAAAGTAAAGGTAGTCAATGCAAAAAGCACGAGCAGCCAGACCGCTTTTTGACATGAATGGATTTTAATAAACCATGCTATCTGAAAACATTTCATAATGTAGCTTTTAAGGTAATTCATTAATGGTAACAACTCCTGTTGATTTTATTTTTGTCACTTCACTGGCAGGTAGTTCCCAGTTCTCATTAAAAAAACCCTCACTGATAATATTATCCGAAAACTCGTTAAACAGCACAAAGTCCCGGAAATATTTCAGTGCATCGATTTTGGACTGCAGGAATGCAAATTCTCCGGATTGGCCGGGGTTCCCTCCCACCGGTTTCTTTGGTGCCCACCATGACAGTCCAGAGTTTACCAGGACGTAGTGCTGGTTTAACGGGAAAATATACAGTAGTCCATACTCATTCGTATCTGCATGGAGGTGCATTGGTAATTTGTCGGCAAACCGCTCGATGATGCTATTAGTTTCGCGTGTACCAAACAGGATGAGGTTGGATGTTTCCAGGTCACTCTGCCTGATCTCCCGGTCGGAAATCACCCTGGGAAACACCATGATCCTGCCGAACATTCCACGATCCGCTGCCCAGTCAGCTGCAGCTGCGGCCTGGGTACGACGTGCCTGCAGCTCGTCGGGTGTAGGATTTCCTCCGGTTCCGTAAACATAAATGTGGTTACTGCTTACGGCAGCAGCAATCGGTCCCTCAGCTCCGGCTTGTTTGGACATCAGTCCGGGAGTGTATTTTTTATTCACCCAGGCATTGTTCTCCTTGGTGAATGATGCGGCATCGGGAGTTTTTATACGGAAGTTTTTCCCATCCAGGATAACCTTAAGCCGCTGTTCCGGAATGAATTTCGGATGACCAGTTAAGTTCAGGGTAAACGCATCCAGACCGGAGGTGGTCACTTCAACCTGGTTTTCTTCCGTAAAGCTGGCATCGATAGTGGCGAGGGTTCCTGGGGTGATCTTATCGAACTTCACCCAATAAGCACCATCGTATTTATACCATTTGGTACTGAATTTAACCTGTTCCGGGAAACGGTTCCGTTCGAACTGAGAGAACCATTCAAAAATAAATCCATCTTTATAAGCATACTCCCAACTGTTGTGATTGATACCCGGGTATTCGATATAGTCGAAGTGTTTACTGCAGGGTTCAAATTTCTTCTTCCAGTCCTGGGCTATCTGGTAAAGAAAGTCTTTGTCCCCGATAAAGAGATGTACGGGCAGGTTAAGGACATTTCCGGCAAGGTCGGAAGATTCCTCGGGTGGTGCCGGGCATACCGGTGCAATGGCAGCCCAGGTATCCGGTCGGGTTAGCCCCAGCCAGATGGTTCCACCGCCTCCCATAGATAGTCCTGTAAGATAAATCCTGTCCTCATCAATGGGGAAGCGTTGTTTCAGGTCATCCAGCATTTCATACACATCCTGTTCGGGAATACCCTGGTATCCTGCTGTTCCCCTGGCATATGGAGCTGCAGCAATATAATCCACCTCCTGCAAGTCAGGCCAGTACCGGCTTGATTCCAGGTCGGTTTCTGTAGGAACAAAACCAGGTGTCATAAAATCCTTCCCCTGGATATTGCCCTGTCCAAAAACACGGCGTAATCCCAGTCTGTGGTTGGACCAGGCACCATGTAAAAAGACCACCAGGGGATACTTCCTGTTTTCGTCAAAATTTTTTGGGATATAGACTGCATACGGCTGATCCGTCTCATCAACGCTTGAGAAGAAACAGAGATCCTGTGGACCGGCTTTCAACTTCTGAGCCATGACATCGTGACCCGTGAGAATAAAAAATGAAAACATCCCTGTGATGGCAAATAACAAATATCTGTATTTTTTCATAACTGCAACAATTTTAAATAATACATTGAAATGTAGAGATAAAAAGAAACATTGTGGTTTCTCCCCGGGTTAGATTATAAGTCTTGTTAAAGTAATGATTTTTTATCTGGGAACCTGATACTTTATATCCTTTTTTAACACGACCAGGGCTATAGCTATTACATTTGTTCAAAATAGCATGACCGATCATTCCAATATTCTCAATAACATATTGATCTTCTTGTATTTGTTCTTTGATTGTCGTACTTTTAATTGTATAAATCAATGCTCCTATTACCTTTAACTTTAATCCTAACATACCATGAAAACGAAATCGATCTATTTCCTGGCTTTTCTTATTTTATCCGGTTGTGCTGGTTCCCTTAAAATACAATATGATGGAATAAATGCAAATTTACCAGCATTCAGTGAAAACATCACCATTGCCATCTGGGATCAACGGGAACAGGTACTTGATGGTTCCCGTAAACCGGATTTTGTAGGTTATATGCGTTCGGGGGCAGGAATAGCCTATCCAATCGGAACGGCAAGTGGAAAACCAATTGTTGATGATATCTCATCTTCAATCGCTTCCTCACTGGAAAAGCAGGGTTGTACTACTTCAATCATTACAACCTCCCCAACTGAAGATGAACATGCAATCCTGGAGAATTTCGCAAAAAACGGAAGTGGAAAGCTTTTCCTGATGAAATGCTCGGAGTATCATACGGATGGATATGGTATTCAAAATCTTAATTATGATTTGCTAGTGAAAATCTTTGCATCAGATGGCCAACTTTTGAAAGAGAAGGGTTTCCAGGGGGATAGAAATTTGGGTGGAAGTGTAGCCTGGGGAGCAGGTAAATATAAGGAATACATGCCAGAGGGTCTGAAAACTTTACTGGAAGAGATTTTTAACGATCCGGAGATAACTTCCGGTTTGAGTCAATGAATGGTTAAAGCAAGAGGTAGGATGATCGACAAACAAAAGCATTTCAATTGATTAAACACTTAATCGAGAGTTGTGTATTTTATCCGCCTTGTGGCAGCAAACCGCCAGGCGGATTTTATTAATTTACACACCGGGTGAGTTGCCCTGGGAAAAAACCTTCAACCCGGAACAGATGCATTTTGAATCGGGAGCTGTCCCTACTTAATGAATTCGGGCTTTATTTTTTTTACCTTTAATCCTTGGTTCCAATTCTAAATCTTCCGGTTATGAAAAAATTATCCTGCAGGCTATTTTTAATTTCAATCCTGTTACTGCTTTGGGAGGTTAATTCCTTGTATGCCCAGCCAGAACTGATGGCCTGGGGCAACCTGACGGGTATCCGGATCAAGGGTCAATTGATGGAATTTGAATCGAGTCTGCGGGTTGTCGAAAAAGGCTGGCAGCATGTTGCTATGACTGCCAAAGAAAGGCAGCGTCCCAGGTATGACAGGGAGGGCAAGAAACAAACTGTAACCACTGCTATCGGGGGAATTCTTTTCACTGAAGTCGTTGTGGAAAACAGCGATGGAAGCGTGGAACTAACTGTAAATACCTCCTCAGAAGCAGACACTCTTCTGGAAGGTGTTTTCCTCTGTTTTGATCTGCCGGGCACTTGGTATGGTGAAGGTTCCATACAGTTCACCAGCAAAACCCAGGCAGGTATATCAAGCTTGGATCTGAAGGAAATAACGATTGAAAATAACAGGAAACCGTTCAACATTACTGCAACAGGAGTGGTTATTACATCTCCCAAAAGGCAACTGGAAATCGATTTCAACTCAGAAACCAATGTTTACCTGCAAAGAGAGTCACCAAACGGCTCCAACATCCAGGTTTATATTGAACTGATGGGGCCCGTGATAATTAAAGGGCAGGAATCACAAAAGCGGTTTTCAATAACAGCAGGTGGAGAAATCGACAGAACTCCGGTGAAGATCGTGTTGGATGTGAAAAATCCGGGAAGGCAATTTGACGGTCTGGGCGGTAATTTCAGGCTCCAGAATCCCACTTCCGATCCGCCGGTTATACAATATTGTCTCGACAGCCTGCGGGTTGCCTGGGGTCGTGTTGAAATGCCATGGCAACTCTGGCATCCTGACGAAAACACCGATCCCATTGAAGCCGCAGAAGCAGGGAATCTGCATCCGCATGTTCATGCATCCATGGAGATGGCTCAGCAGTTAACGAAAAAGGGTATGCCGGTAATCATCAGTGACTGGCAGGCTCCGTCATGGGCAATCATCGGTGACCCCATGGATGCATACCGTTACCGGTCCATTGGCATTTTTGGTTATCCGCTTGATCCTGAAAAAATGGAAAAGATCTACCAGTCCATCGGGGATTATCTTGTTTACCTGAAACAAAACTATGGTGTGGAAGCTGTTATGTTTTCGTTTAATGAATCCGACCTGGGAATCAATGTCCGGCATACAGGGGAAGAACATGCAACATTTATAAAGGAGATGGGAGCTCACCTGGCTTCCCGCGGCCTGGCAACCAAACTGCTACTGGGTGATAACTCCGATGCAAACACCTTTGATTTTATTATCCCTGCCATGAACGATCCGGAGACACACAAATATATCGGAGCCATATCGTTCCATTCGTGGCGTGGTTGTACTCCGCAAACCCTGGAGAAGTGGGCTGGTGCAGCAAGAAAAATGAACCTTCCGCTGCTGGTTGCCGAAGGCAGCACAGATGCTGCTGCATGGAACTATCCTGAGATCTTCTCAGAACAGTCGTTTGCATTGCATGAAATTAACCTGTATGTACGCATCTGTGCAGCCTGTCAACCATTGTCCATCCTGCAATGGCAGCTGACAGCCGATTACTCCGTTATGGTGGGAAACGGTATTTTTGGAACCAATGGTCCCCTGAGACCTACACAACGGTTCTGGAACCTGAAGCAGCTGGCTTCAACACCTGAACATTCGTTTTCCATTCCCCTATCCTGCAATAAAGAAGGGATCAACTGTACTGCATTCGGGAACCTGGCTAAAGGTAAATACGCAGTCCATCTGGTTAACAATGGAGCAGAGTGTGAGGCAACCATCTCAGGCATCCCATCTGTGGTAACGGAATTCGATGTGTATGTAACCGATTCGGGAATGGGCATGGTGAAAACCGGTACGGTTCAGGTTTTGGATGGCACAGCAACCCTGAAGCTTCATCCGGCAGGGTTTACGACATTGTTGACGAAATAGTAAATAACCTGTTGTGCGATTGTCCAAAGGACTCCTAAGGAGAAAAGATGATCGACACCCTGTCTTAATTTACTGTTAATTAGAATATAACTACCTGCCTCAGTGTATTTCTCCTGAATTTTTATTATAGAATTAGGAGGAAATAAGAACATAATCCCGGAGGGATTAAAGTATGAACAGGAGCGAAGCGGAACTCACCGAAGGTAATAGCCCGGTACAAGCCCGGATGCCTGCCTGCCAACCACAGGCTGGTGGGCGAGCCCCTAAAAGTCATCGTATCACTCTTTTATTGATTATACCAATATCTTGGTTGTCAGGTTGGTAATGCTGGCCTGGATCGCATCAAACGGTTTACCATCCCTGGTGCTATCCTGTTCGACGATCATGTATTTCATGCCGGCGACATCTTTGGCTGCCAGGATTTTCTTGAAATCAATCACCCCGGCGCCTACCGGAGCAAAATCGGTAACACCAGCTGTTGTGAAGTAGGGTTCCTCATGGGTGAACATGTCTTTCATATGGAATAGCTCGAACCTGCCCGGATACTTATTAAATATCTCAACCGGGTCCTGTCCGGCTTTGGTTGCCCAAAAAAGATCAATTTCCATCGTTACGAGATCTTTATCCAGCTCCACCATGAATACATCGTAATAGGGTACCTTGCCCTCTACAACATCAAACTCGAAATTATGGTTATGGTATCCGAACCGGATGCCATGTTCTTTCATGATCTCACCAACCTGGTTCCAGTCTGCTGCCATTTTCTGATAACTGGCAATGGTTGTCCGTGCTTCTTCAACCACCCAGGGTTGTACACAATATTTCACGCCAAGCATGGCATGGGCTTCAGCCATCTTCTCCGCATTCTCCAGAGTAACACCTTCTGCCTCAACCTGTGTGTGGCTGCTGAGGATCTCCATACCCAGGTCTTCTACCATTTTCCTGAATTCAGCGGGTTCATACCCATAGAATTTACCATCGGCATAGTTTGCTAACTCAAGGTATTTATACCCCATCCCGGAGACCTTTTTTAACGATCCCGGCACATCGGTTTCCATGGCATCGCGAATCGTGTATAGCTGAAGCCCGATACCGAATGTTTTGGGATCTACCGCTACTGATTCCGCTGTTGTGGTCCCTTTCGTTTTGCAGGAATAGTGAGCCAGGACCATAGCTCCCACTGTACCAGTTGCTGATAATCTCAGAAATTCTCTTCTTGAACGTGTAGTTTTCATGATTCTGTTTCTTATGTATTTGTTAAAAGTATCGAAGGACAATCATCAAAAATGAAGTAATAAAAATAAAACAATAGTTCCAGAAAATAAATGTAGTTTTCATCCGAAAAAAATACTTTTTGATGATTGATTCCCCGATTATAAATATGGTAAGTATAGCCTTCTTCAAAATGCATAAAAAAATTTTAATGTGTTTGTT
>Ga0315534_1000262_pt1 | contig 34477 bp, 30 predicted proteins | sample SalMarSW160240MG_FD_203094 | JGI IMG/M metagenome (GOLD analysis project Ga0315534, IMG submission 203094) | Salt marsh sediment microbial communities from the Plum Island Ecosystem LTER, Massachusetts, United States - Salt Marsh Sediment SW1602-40 ...
ACGTTCCCAATCCCCATACGATTGGTGCCTGGGGCGGGAATTGAACCCGCACGAGGACAAGCCTCAAGGGATTTTAAGTCCCTTGCGTCTACCAGTTCCGCCACCCAGGCAACAGCCGAAGATTTCACGGCGAAGTATCAATGAGCCCGTCTGTCTTGTCAAGGGCCAAAGCCTCTTTCACCTAATGCTGCCCGTCTTCAGGCCTGTCCAGGATCTTAAAGGCATGCACGACCCCATGACAAAGACAAGCGGTGCTATAAAGGACCAGCCCTTTGCCTTGGAAGATTCTAACCAGGCTTTCTTTGAGGGCCTCAGGCCGATAGCCCCCAACGCCTGGAGCCAATTGATGGCTTCGAATGACCACTGAAATGAAGTCCTCATGCAAGATTTCCTCCAGCACCTTATACAGCAACCCCTTTCGCGGCTTGCCGGTGACCGTGCACTTCTCAAAGGGTTCCACACAGTGGTCCGGGCAAGGGAAATCAGCATAGCTGACGTACAACTGCCCCTGGGGGCCCCTTATGGGATTTGGAAGCATGGACTCTATTTCTGAAGGGACAGGGACAACTTCGATCATGGCACGACTGGACGCCTTGAGGCGCACCCATTCAAAGGCCAAATGGATAGGCACAGCCGGGACAATCCATGCCGGCGAAGCTCCCTTGCCGAGGTGACTGACCAGATATGACGCCCCCTCATGATGCACCTGTTCCACGGGAAGGCGGCTCAACCGTTTAAGGGCCTCCAAGTTCTCATCGACGACGACAAACCGCGCTTCGGGCCTTTTCCTGGACAGTCTCTCCGCAGCCATGGCGCCAAACCTGCCGGCCCCTATGATCCAATATATTGTTTCATCCTTGTTCATGTGTGCTTGCCTGATATAATTGGCCGGTACAACGTTGTCAATTCTTGCATCTTTTGATAACCCTACAGAGCATGGACGAAACAACGACTAATCACGGCCTGATTCTGGCCTCAAAATCCCCGAGGCGTCGCGACCTTCTCAACCAGGCCGGCTTGACCTTCACGGTGATGCCGAGCACGGTAGATGAAAGCGCTGTGCCGGCGACATCACCGCAGGAACATGTCCGGTTGCTTGCTGAAGCCAAGGCTGGAGAGGTAGCCCAACGCTTTCCCACAAGCTGGGTCATCGGTGCCGACACCGTGGTGCTCATTGAAAAAACCGTCTTGGGTAAGCCCCGTACCCGGACGGAGGCACGCCACATGCTTGAAGCCCTTAGTGGCAAGACACACAAGGTGCTCACCGGCTATTGCATCTGTTGCAAGAAGGCACAGCGGTCCTTTTCCCAGACAGTGGAAACCGAGGTGCTATTCAAGCCCCTGACCGACAGGGAGATCGATTGGTACATCGCCACCGGGGAGCCCTTTGATAAGGCCGGCGGGTATGCTGCACAGGGCATGGGGACCTTTCTGATTAAGCGGGTGGAGGGCTCTTACAGCAGCGTGGTGGGACTGCCCGTGTGCGAAGTGGTTGACTATTTGGTGAAGCAAGGGGTAGTCCAGCGTTAGGGGCTTACCGATCATCTGTTCAGATTGAAGGGGCTTTGTTATGGCTGAAACCATTCAAAGCAGACTGAAACGCGTGAAAGATCGGATCACCGAGGCTGCGCTGGCCTGTGGCCGTGATCCGAAGACCATCAAGTTGATCGCCGTCAGCAAAACGGTCCCAGCGGATCGTATCCTGGCCGCCATCGGAGCCGGTGTCACAGACCTTGGGGAAAACTATGTGCAGGAAGCACGGGAAAAGATCGAGGCCCTTGGCCGAGAGACAGTCTCATGGCATTTCATAGGGCACCTTCAAACCAACAAGGCAAAATATGTTGTAAGGCTCTTTGACCTGATTCACTCTGTTGACAGTCTCAAGCTGGCAAAGGAATTGGACAAACGAGCCCGGGCTGTCGGCAAGGTCCAAAAGGTCTTGGTTCAAGTAAACATTTCGGGCGAGGCGACCAAGTCCGGTATCGAGACAGAGCAGGCCGTGGCGCTGGTGCGCCAGATGGCCCTTCTTGACAACCTAGCCATCTGCGGGCTCATGACCATGCCCCCATATTTCAATTCTCCGGAGAAGGTGCGTCCCTATTTCAAAGCCCTAAAAGACTTGGGCAACCGCGTTCGTACGGAGGCTATTGCCAATGTTGACATGGCAGAGCTTTCCATGGGCATGACCGGGGATTTTGAAGCCGCTATTCAGGAGGGGGCAACATTGGTACGCATTGGCACAGCCATTTTTGGGCATAGAGGCGCGGCGACATCGAGGTGAAGCGGCAAGAAGCATTAAGAAGCACGTTGTTTGAGAAGCTGTCTGAGCTTTATGCTCAGATGGAGGAGGCCTACAACCATGTGGCGGGCGAGATCGGCCTGTCCTGCTCGATGTGTACTGACAATTGCTGCACAAGCTATTTCCGCCATCATACCTATATAGAGTGGGCGTATGTTTGGCAGGGCATGAGATCTCGTTGCGATGAAAACCAGCGCGAGTATATCAACAGAGCCGAAGCGTACGTCCGACACAGCCGGGTTCTCATGGCCCAGGGCCTTAGGCCCAATATGATGTGTCCCTTGAACGATCAAGGGCGTTGCCGGCTTTACAAATACAGGCTCATGATCTGCCGCTTGCATGGTGTGCCTAACCGTTTTGTCAGGCCGGACGCCAAAAAGATGAGCTTCCCAGGGTGTTTCAGGTGCCAGGAGCTTTGCTCGCATTTGGAAGAAGTGCCCGTACTCGATAGAACGGAGTTTTACCGGGAGTTGGCCTCCCTGGAGATGGCCTTTGTGGGGCCGAAGATCAAGACCTTGCCCAGGGTGAATCTGACGCTGGCCGAAATGCTGGTCCAGGGACCGCCGGGAATCTAGCGCCGGCGGCCCGGCATGACGGGGGCAGGCCTCGCACTCTACAGACCAAGGCACGTTAGGGCTACCGCCCTTGACTTTCCCGTAATGATACTTATTGTAGGAATGAGGATGGAGTACTGTTTAGTCCGTTCTCCAATCCTCCTTTCCTTTTCCCCCTGGGATTTCATATGACTCTCACCGCGTCATTTATCTCTCAGGGGGTTTCTTTTTGGTTTCCGTCCCCCGCATCGCCTACCCCCTCACCCTAAACGGCCTCTCCCTCTTCCACATTTTCGTTTCAGTTTTTTCCGAATTTACCGATGTAAAGAATACAAGGAAAACCTGAATGGAGTGAGGCTGTTGTGAAACAGAGACTGAATCCTATAAACCATGCCGGCCCCAGAAACCTGTTTTGCCCTTACTACGAAGATTGCCTGGGACATGCTGCCGCACGCCGGTGGCGGGCATGGCATTGTTCTGAATGTGCTCATAAACTGAGGAAAGAACCCCTGGGTGAGGCCCCCCTGGTCAAAGACCCAAACCCCCTGTATCCGTTGCCGTCCGACATCCGCCGCGATCTCAGATACCGACTCGATTGAGTGAAGTCGAGCGCCTACGCAATATCATCACTGCCCGACATCCCGGATACGAGGAGCCAGTTATTTGCCAGAGTAGTCCCGAGGACCAAAGAGCGGGAGATCCTTGTCTCCCTTAGCCAGGTGGGATGTCTTCTTTTTCGGTTTCCGAGCGAACTGAGCAACAAATGATCTGGGCATACGATCCCGTGTTCTTAACAGAGCTTCCGGGACACGAATTGTTTGGCCTACAAATATGCGATCGGGCTTGAGCTTTGAATTGAAATTGGCCAGGATCTTCCAGTTTTTGAATTGTCCAGTGTACCATTTGGCAATAATGGAGAGGCTTTCACCTGACCATCTTACCGTGTGCACAAGATACTTTGGTTGTCGGCGCAATGGTGTTTCCCTGGCCGCTGATTCAGCATCTTCGGAAACCCATTCAGCCGTCGTGCCGGCGCCTTTAGGGGATATTTCCGAGGGTTCAAGCGCAACCCCCGCTGGAGGCGCTTTGGTTGAACCGGCGCAACCCACGAGTCCCACGATCACGATGATTCCCACTAGATGCGTTCGAATCATCTCTTCAATGTTCCTGCTCATTAGATGTCTCCCCACTTGCCTCTTAACATTTTAAGATGCTTCCTCACCTGTTCATTTTCGGGATTGGCCATGATCGCCAGTTTCAAATTCTTCATGCACTTGCCTCTCTTGCCCTGGGTCTTCTGCACCATGGCCAGATTGAAAAGGGCCTCATCAAGGAAAGCCGGCGATAACTCAACCACGTGTCTATACATTTCCTCAGCCTTGGCGTAGTTCTTATTGATTGCATAAATGTATCCAAGATTGAAAAACGCATCAGGCAATTGAGGGGCCAGTTCAGCGACTTTTTGATAGGCGATAATCGCCTTGGCGTATTCTCTGGTTCTGAGATAAAGGATGCCCAATTGAGAAAGCCCGCTTGTACTGTCTGGATCCAATTGCACGGCTTTGACCAACAATGCTTTCGCCCTGTCGGGCTCTGTCTTGACAAGTCCGGACGCCTGACCTTCGAGAGCGCGCGAGTATGGGCCGGAAACCTTTTCGATCATGGTGGGTTCGCTGGCCAAGGCCTCTTCAAACAGACCCGCCGCTTCTGCAAAGCGTCCCGCGTCCAGCGCTGTGATGCCCGCCTCGAGATTCATGGAGGCAACAGCCGACCGCTGTCTCATGGCCAACCCTTTCTTGAACAGGAAGACAGAAACCGCACAGATCACGACGATCGTTGCTGCAAGGGCGGCATACCGAAAGCCTCTCCGCTTTCGCCTGGGTGGGGCTGCCTCAGCGACCACAGGCGAGGGCTCTTTCCGAATTTTATCCTTTTTCTGCGAAGCAGGGTGTGTCCTTTTCACTCTTGACGGCCCTACAGACGCCGTCTGCAGCAGCGTCTGATACACGGGCGCTTGTCCATCTGTATCCGTTTTCGACGGCTCCGCAGAATGGATCTGTACCCCCTCTTGGTCATGATGCCCGTCAGCATTCGTCGGTTTTGTTGATTGCTCTACGGGGTCGGTCGCAGCCAACTGCTCATCAGGCAGCCCAACCGTATCCGCTTGCTCTTTTAGGTTCGGGACAGAATCCGTCTCTTCGGCCTCCTGGTGAATAAATTCTTCAACACTGGTTTCCTCTGTTGGTAACTCGATAACGTCCGTTTGTGTGGCTTGCTTTTCGGCAGATTCCTCAGCGCCGATCTTTTCCTCAAAAAGGGTTTTCATATACTGTGCGAGGCCTTGCTGGGTTGGCCGAGGAGAGAGTGCAGAGGCCACGTCCTCCAAGTCGGCCAGCATGTCACCGGCAGACTGGTAGCGTTTTTCAGGGGCTTTCTCAAGAGCACGATAAATGATTTCACAAAGCTTGGGATGTTGGCCATGCATAAGGTTTTCGGGGGGTTCGAACTTGGCTTGCCGAACCCGAGAAAAGACCTCCATGGTTTCTCCTTTGAACGCCTGTTTGCCCGTAGCCATTTCATAAAGGAGGATTCCCGTGGAAAAGATGTCCGAGCGGTGATCGATGGGCTTTCCATCAATCTGCTGTGGCGACATGTAAGCCAACTCCCCTTTCATCATACCCGTCTGGGTCCCGCTATCTGGAGCCCCTCCTGCGGAAACGCTGAAATCTTTGATTTTTACCTCACCATGATGAGTCACAAGAATGTTGTCAGGAGTCATCTTGCCATGAATGATGTGGCGAGGCTCTCCTCGAGAATCTCTGAGGTTATGGGCGTAATCAAGTCCATTGAGGATCTGCCTGATGATATAAAGCGCATTTTCCACACTGATGGGCAGGTTCTTTTCCTTTGAGGTGCTCTTGATGATTTGAAGGTTTTTCCCGCACACGTATTCCATGGCAACGAAATAAGCGCCGTCCGTGGTCCCAAAATCATAGACCTGAAGGACGTTCTCATGTTTGAGCAAAGCGCCAAGCTTCGCCTCAGCCATGAAAGATTTGATCAGCCCTTGTTTCACCGTCAGGTGGGGGAGGATTTTTTTGATCAAAACACCTTTTTCACTACCATGGGCGTCCGCCAGCCTGGCCTTATAGAATTCGGCCTTGCCGTCCACGGCAATCTTATCCAAGAGCAGGTATCTTCCGAGTTGAATGGACTGAGATGACGTCATATTGAAAACTCTTTGCGTTTCACCCCAAAAAGATGGCTCAAACAAGGGATCTGCCGGGCGGCCAGGTCCCAGGATTCTATCATTTCATGGCAATGATGCCGGACGTTTCCGAACAAATATCCATGATTCCAATAGATTGTAGAATGCCCGAAGAACGAATCCATGGTCATCCCATTGCAATGGGCCACCATTTCAACGTACTACTCATCCTTTCGTCAAAGTGATGGATATGCTTTAGTTTTTTGTAATATTTTACCCTTGAATATGTGATTGCACGCGGGCAATCCCGTCCCAAGCGGCGCAGACAGCGTCTCGCTTGGAATCGGATCATCCGCATGCTTTGTTATGCACGTTTCTTCAACAGGCTAAGGGCTCGCCCTAAGCTGGTACCATTTTCCTTTCTGTTGACTTCGTGGCGGCATGTGTTATGTTGATTAAACAAGGAACACAGTCCAAATTTTAAAGGAGCTGAGCATGAAAACGGTTGAAGATGGTCATTTTGTCAAGGTCGATTACACGGGCACGTTGGAAAATGGGGACACGTTTGATTCCAGCCGCAATTCCCACCCCATTGAAGTTGAAGTGGGGGCGGGCAGGGTCATCAAGGGATTCGAGGATGCACTCGTGGGTATGGCCGAAAAGGAAAAGAAAACCTTCACCCTTTCTCCTGAGGAAGCTTACGGGCATCGGAAGGAAAACCTGGAACAAAGTTTTATGCGCTCCGAACTGCCTGAAGGATTTGAGCCGCAGGTCGGTCAGGTGCTGGCCCTAACGAATCCCCAGGGCGGCCAACTGCCGGCAACGGTGAAACACACGGACGATGAAAAGGTCACTGTGGATCTGAATCACCCTCTGGCCGGGGAGAAGCTTACCTTTGAAATAGAGGTCCTCGAGATTAATCATGAGCCCAGTCCATCTTCGTGTACACCATCTGCGTGCTGCAGCTGCGGTTCTACCTGCTCGTAATCGTGAAACGGACCAAATCTGAAAACAAGAAGCCGGCTGATAAAGGCCGGCTTTCCTTTTTTTGCGCTTTGGAAGCTGCTAACCATGCTTGACTAGGATTACTGACAAGGCCTCACACCCTGCCACCTTCGGTCTTGATCCTTAGCGATATAACCACGTCACCGGAAAGAGCTGTCGAGGCACAAGCCCGACAGTTCAATCCCACTTCCTATGCCTCGTAGAGTTCGCCAACCAACTTTTGAAACCAAGGTGGCTTTTGCAGGATAACGAAAATCAAGATCAAACCAACAATCGGGATGGGGATAACCGCATCAACGACACACAAACCTGCCAAGCCGATGAGAGATCGAGTCTTGAGTGTCATGCAACCTCCAAACTCTCGCTTGGTGAACCGTGAAAGCGAGCGCATTCCCCGCTGCTTGCGGCGGGGTTAGCGAGTGAATAGGATTGAAGAAAGCATCAGAGTTTTCTACTGCAATGGGTCCAAGGAGCCATAAACCGTGGAACCGGACGGATGCAGATGGCCTCCACGGGAAAACAATACCAACAAAAGGCGCTATGGTAAAGGGCGGGGAATACCACTTCCATTGAGCAAAAACGCTCGATGGATAGTTGTCGGCAACCAGTTACTCGAGAGAGCCTCTTATTGTCTGGATTTCCAACCGCCCACTCTTCCCGATTCCGTCGAGACTCGTTCGAGACCCAGACAACTCAGGGGCCGGGCGTTGTTCCTGATCGCGAGATGTCTATCTGTAACAACGCCCGGCCCCTCGCCAAGGGAGTGGAAACGAACTCGCCGATGTGTTTGCCTGCCCCTGTTGCCAAGGCTACAAGCCACGCAGAAGTGCTTGACATTGTGTGGAATCCTTCTTATTTTATAGTTTATGGCTATAGAATATAAAAGAAAACGATCTCCAACGTGGAGAACGAAGTCCAGAGTCACGTCAAACGAAAACGTCTGGGAAGACCTGGAGGAGCAATGAAGCGCTTTGCAATGCTCTTGTTGGTGACGATCCCCGCAATGTGGTGGCCCGTCGTTGCTGCCAAGACAGCTCAAGGTGCCTCTCTCCTCTGGGCCCCGCCGTCGGTGGCTCGGATCATAGAAGAAGGCGTGGCCCAAAACAAAGAGATCCAAAGCCTGGAGGCCCAGGTGGAAAAGTTCAAGGAGCTGGTCCCTTTTGCCGGCGCCCTGGAAGACCCGCGACTGGGGATAGCGGTTTTGAATCTGCCCACCGACAGCTTCAGGTTTGACCAGGAGGCGATGACCCAGAAACAGCTCTTCGTCTCCCAGAAAATCCCCTGGTTCGGGAAGCTCAGCCTCAGGTCGCAGCGTCAAACGCTGGAGGCAAGTCGACAGCAGGCCTTGCTGGAAGCCAAGACATTGGAGCTCGCCCGCAAGATTGCGACCACCTGTTACGAACTCGGGTTCGTGGCCACGAGTCTGAGAATCAATGAGCGGTTGACGAATATGGTCACCCAGATGCTCAGGGCATCAGAGACCAGGTATGCTGCCGGCATGGGCCTCCAGCACGAGGTGCTCCAGGCCCAAGTGGAATCGACCAAGCTCCTGGACGAAAAAATCGCCTTGGAGAGGCAACGGCAAACCCTGGAAGATCGAATCAGCGAGCTCGTCAACCGGGAGCATTTCGCACCGGTTGCAGCCCCGGAGGGCCTGAGCTACTTCGACTTCATGTTTGACCTGGAGGATTTGAAAGCTCAGAGCTTGCAAGGGAATCCATGGTTGCGGGTCAGGCAAGCTGAGGTGGATCAGGCCGCCGTGGACGTAAAACTGGCTGAAAAGGCCTATTGGCCCGACATGGACTTCAAACTGGCATACGGCCAGAGAGATGAGGATTTTACTGGACGGGATTTGCCGGATTTTGTCTCGACGTCGGTGGTGATCAATGTCCCCCTGTGGCAGAAGAACAGGCAGGACAAGAAACTGGCTGCCGCCAAGAAGGGCCGTGAGTCAGCCATGAAAGTCTATCGAGGCCTGGTAGAGGCCTTGCCGTATCGTGTAGATGCCTTGGCCGGCGAAATCCGCAACATTCAGGAGAATTACCGATTGTATGCAGATGCCATGGTGCTTCAGGCCGAGCAGTGGGCACGCTCTTCACAAACCGCTTACGAAGTGGGCAAGGTGGAATTCGACACCATGATCCATGCCAAGATTCGCGTGCTTCGCTTCGAACTCCAGGCCCAACGCTATCTATATACGATCTACCAGAAACGGGCGGCGCTGGAAGAACTCCTGGGTTCGCCTCTGCAAACGGAATCGGTGGGCAAGCGTTGAGCATTTCGGCCACCCGTAAGAGTATGTGATTTCAAGTGTTGCGGAATTGCTGATTTGTGGGGCATGAAAGCCATGAAACGATTAATGACCATGACAGGTGTCCTGATATGGCTTGCTTTGACGGGTTCATGGAGTCCCTTTGGCGTCTCGTTCCAGGGGATGCATCATCGATCTGATTGCGGGGGCTTTGCAGTGAGGCAGGCCACTGCCGCAGAACAAGGCCTCAAAGCGAGCGAGATTGATCCGAAGACCGGCAAGAAGATCAAGTATTGGGTAGCACCCATGGATCCGACTTACATTCGCAACAAGCCTGGCAAGTCTCCCATGGGCATGGATCTGGTACCGGTGTACGCCGAAGAGGGGGAGGACAAAGAACCTGCCTCCACCATACGGATCGATCCGGTTACCATGCAGAACATGGGGGTTCGTCTAGCAAGCGTCCAGCGAAAGCCCCTGGTGAAAGATATCCGCACCTACGGAAGGATCACTTATGATGAGACCACGATCTATACAGTAAACACCAAGGTCAACGGCTGGATTGAAAAGCTCCGTGTGACTTTCGTGGGCGAGAAAGTGAAAAAGGGTCAGCCTCTTTTCGATATCTACAGCCCGGAACTCGTCACGGCTCAGGAGGAGTTTCTCCTGGCTCTCCAACAATACAAGAGCCTGTCTACCAGCACCTACCCCAGTATTCGGGAAGGGGCTGAGCGCCTTGTGACTGCCGCCCGGACACGGCTGCGTTACTGGGACCTGACTGACGAGCAGACCAGAAAAATCGAAAAGAACGGCACGCCTCAAAAAAACCTGACTATTTATTCTCCAGCCAGCGGCGTGGTCATCAAGAAGCTTGCCTTTGAGGGACACTATGTGAAGGCGGGGGAGCTCCAGTACGAAATCGCCGATCTGTCCACGGTCTGGGTCGATGTGGACGTCTATGAGTATGAGCTTCCCTGGGTCCGGGAGGGGATGGACGCAGCGATGGAGCTGGCCTACATTCCGGGAGAGCGTTTTTATGGCAAGGTCCTCTACATTTACCCCTATCTGAATCCCAAGACCAGGACCGGCAAGCTCAGGCTGGAATTCCCCAATCCAGGATACCAACTGAAGCCTGAGATGTTCGCCACGGTGTATCTGAAGTCCAGGATCGCCGGGGACAGCCTGGTTGTTCCCCAGGAGGCCGTGATCGACAGTGGCATCCGCAAGGTGGTCTTCGTGTCCGTGGGCAAGGGCAAGTTTCAGCCCCGCGAGATCGAGCTTGGCGTGGAAGGCAACAATGATGAGTTCCAGGTGCTAAAGGGCCTGCACCAGGGTGAGGTGGTCGTAGTCTCGGCGCAGTTCATGCTGGATTCTGAAAGCCGCCTCCGGGAGGCCATTCAGAAGATGCTGGAGGTGCGGTAACACGGTTCTGCCGACCCGCAAACCCGCCCCTGCTCAGGTGACGCAGCAGAGTGGAACGACCGATGATGACCTGGATATGACAGGCATCACCATGGAAGACGCCCACCGTTAGTTGATAGCACAAGCATGCGGGTGATCCGATTCTAAAGCGAGGCACTCTTTGAGCGAGGCGGTGAGGATATGGTCAGTTATGCGGGGGCTTGACACCCACTAAATCGGATTGCCCATATGCAATGACATTTTCAACGGGCTGACATGTTGCGAGTTTTTTGAAATGATTGAAAAGATTATCGAGCTGTCTGTCAAGAACAAATTCCTTGTGATCCTCATGACCTTGTTTGTGATCGCAGGGGGCATCTACGCCATGCTGAGGACGCCACTGGACGCCATCCCGGATCTGTCCGATGTCCAGGTCATCATCTTCACCGAATACCCGGGCCAGGCCCCCCAGGTGGTGGAGGACCAGGTCACTTACCCGCTCACTACCGCCATGCTGGCGGTACCCTACGCCAAGACGGTGCGGGGGTACTCTTTTTTCGGCATCTCCTTCGTCTACATCATCTTTGAAGATGGCACCGACATGTACTGGGCCAGAAGTCGGGTGCTGGAATCTCTCAATTACGTGTCTGGCAGGCTACCTCAAGGGGTCATACCCTCCCTTGGACCTGATGCCACCGGTGTTGGATGGGTCTACGAGTACATCCTCAAAAGCGACCGGCACGACTTGGCCCAGCTGCGTTCCATCCAGGACTGGTTTCTCCGCTATGAACTCGCGAGTGTGCCGGGGGTCGCGGAAGTGGCCTCTGTTGGCGGTTTTGTAAAACAGTATCAGGTGATCATGGATCCCAATAAGCTCTTGGCCTACAACATACCCTTGCAGAGAGTGAAGATGGCCATCCAGCGCAGCAATAACGATGTCGGCGGCAGGCTGGTGGAGATGGGCGAAACCGAATTTATGGTTCGCGGTTTAGGATACATCAAGGGTGTGGAAGATCTGGAGAACATTTCCCTGGAAGCGGATGAACATGGCACGCCGATTCTATTGCGCAACCTGGCAACCATCAAGATCGGCCCTGAGCTCAGGCGTGGCATCGCCGACTATAACGGAGCGGGTGACGTTGTGGGGGGCATTGTCGTCATGCGCTATGGAGAAAACGCTCTCGAGGTCATCCGAAACGTCAAGAACAGGCTGGAGCAACTCAAGGCCGGCTTGCCTGAAGGGGTCAGTATCACGACCGTCTACGACCGTTCGTCCCTGATCCTGCGTGCCATCAGCAACCTGAAACGCACCCTCATTGAGGAGAGCCTTATCGTGGCTCTGGTTTGCATTATTTTCCTGCTCCATTTTCGGAGCGCCCTGGTGGGTATATTTACCCTGCCGGTGGCCGTGCTGATCAGTTTTATCATCATGGATCGACAGGGGATTAATGCCAACATCATGAGCCTCGGCGGCATTGCCATCGCTGTTGGCGCTATGGTGGACGCGGCTATTGTCATGATCGAAAACGCCCACAGGCACATAGAGCACGAGGGAGGAAAGAAACCCCACTGGGAGCTGATCCTGAACGCCTCCAAGGAGGTGGGACCAGCCCTCTTTTTCTCTCTGCTCGTCATTGCCATCAGCTTTTTGCCGGTGTTCACCTTGGAAGCTCAGGAAGGCCGTCTTTTCCGTCCCCTGGCCTTCACCAAGACGTATGCCATGCTGGGTTCTTCGTTGCTGGCCATCACCATCGTTCCCGTACTCATGGGTTATCTGATAAAGGGGAAAATCCGGTCTGAAAAGAAAAACCCGGTCAACCGATTCCTGATCTGGATTTACCATCCCACCATCAGATTGGTTCTGAAGGCGAAGATACCGGTCATCCTGTTGGCGGTTGCCGCCCTGGCCATGACCTATGTGCCGTGGAAGAGGATCGGCTCAGAATTCATGCCCCCCTTGAATGAAGGGGACCTGCTCTACATGCCTACCACCCTTCCAGGTATTTCAATCACCAAGGCGAAGGAGTTGTTGCAGCAAACGGATCGGATTATTGCCTCTTTCCCTGAAGTGCAACAGGTCTTCGGCAAAATCGGCCGCGCTGAGACGGCCACGGACCCTGCTCCCCTGTCCATGATTGAGACCACCATCATCCTGAAGCCTGAATCCCAATGGCGTACGGGTATGACCATGGACAGACTCGTGGACAAACTCGACAAGGCGATCCAGTTCCCGGGGCTGACCAACGCCTGGACCATGCCGATTAAAACACGGATCGACATGCTGTCCACCGGGATTAAGACGCCGGTGGGGATCAAGCTCATGGGAGAAAACCTCCAAGTCCTGAGCGATCTGGGTGAAAAAGTAGAAGCGGTCGTGAGGGCCGTGCCTGGAACGCTGAGCGTGTACGCAGAAAGGGTGACGGGCGGAAATTTTTTCGATTACCGGATCAGACGTGAGGACGCGGCACGTTATGGTCTCACGGTAAGCGATGTCGAGGACGTGATTATGACGGCCGTTGGCGGCATGAATGTGACCAGGACGGTGGAGGGGTTGGAGCGGTATCCGGTCAACATTCGTTACGCGTCCGAATTGCGAGATACTGCGGAAAAATTGCGGCGTATCCTGGTGCCGACCCCCATGGGAGTCCAGGTGCCGATCACCGAACTGGCCGACATTCGCATCACGAAGGGAGCGTCGATGATCAAGAGCGAAAACGGCCGGAAGAGCGCATGGGTCTTTGTGGACCTTAGTGGCGTCGATGTTGGGACTTACGTGAAAAGGGCTCAGCAGGCAGTACGTGACAAGGTGAAGCTGCCTCCGGGCTACAGCATGGTTTGGAGCGGCCAGTACGAATATATGGTGCGGGCCGAAAAACGGTTGAAGGTGGTGGTGCCGATGACACTGGTGATTATCTTCCTGCTCCTTTACTTCAACTTCAAAAACATCGCGGAAACCCTCATTGTCATGCTCAGCGTCCCCTTTTCCCTCACGGGCGGCTTCTGGCTTATGTATCTGTTGGGTTACAACATGAGTGTGGCTGTGGGAGTCGGGTTCATTGCCCTGGCCGGTGTAGCGGCGGAGACTGGTGTGGTGATGCTGGTTTACCTGGACCACGCTTACAATCGGTTCAAGGCCATACATGGGGAGAAATTCAATCGTAAACACCTTGGTCAAGCCATCGAGGAAGGGGCAGCGCTCAGGGTGCGTCCCAAAATCATGACGGTGGTCGCCATCATGGCAGGACTCATGCCCATTATGTGGAGCCACGGCACCGGCTCCCAGGTGATGAAGCGGATCGCCGCGCCCATGGTGGGCGGCATGGTCAGTGCCACCATCTTGACCCTGATCGTAGTACCGGCCATCTATGGTCTGTGGAAGGGGTGGAGATTGCAGAAATAGTCTGGACGATGGGTATATCATCCCACCGCCGACGAACGTGAACAGGATTGAGGCACGCTCATGAAACGACCCGATGAGATGAAGAATACGCTGGAGGCATGTAAGACCGGATTCGAAAGCCGCGCCCGATTGCGTGACCACCTCCCGAGCATTGTCGATCGTATCGTGGAGAGTTGTCACCACGAGAAATGTTTCAAGCATATCGATGCTGAATTGATTCCTTCCCGAAAGTCCGTGATCGGGGTACTGAAGCGACTTCGAGAGATCCTTTTTCCCGGGTACTTCGACCGGGAGCGTATCGACCGCATGAATCTGACGTATCAAATGGGTCGGTCCGTTGACCGCCTCTTTGAAATGCTTTCGGAGCAGATTGCCCGTAGCATGCGCCATGAGTGCCTTCGCTACGATCAACCCTGCGTCGAATGTGTCCAGTTGAGCTATAAAGAGGCCCTCAGGTTCCTGGAGTCGATCCCGAAGATGCGTCAGGTGCTGGCCACGGACGTCCGCGCCGCCTATGCGGGGGATCCAGCGGCCAAGAGCTATGATGAAATTGTGTTCAGCTATCCGGGCATCCTTGCCATCATGGTTTACCGAATAGCTCACCAGTTATTTACGCAACAGATCCCCCTGCTTCCTCGGATTATGAGCGAATATGCCCACAGTATTACCGGAATCGACATCCATCCCGGGGCACGGATCGGAGAAAGTTTTTTCATCGATCACGGCACTGGAGTCGTGATTGGGGAAACCACAGTGATCGGAAAAAATGTTCGACTCTATCAAGGGGTGACGCTCGGCGCCTTGTCGCTGCCAAAGGATGCGGGAGAACGCTTAAGGGCACAGAGGCGCCATCCCACGATCGAAGATGACGTCATCATTTACGCAGGCGCCACCATCCTGGGGGCGGAGTGCATTATCGGAGCGCGCTCTGTGATCGGAGGCAATGTGTGGATGACCGAATCGGTGCCGCCGGACACGAAGGTGCTATTGGAGACCCCGCGCTTGATTTACAAGTGATGTTCAGGCAATATCAGGTGCGTACAAGACGTCGACGTGGAGGCTGACATGACGAGAGTTTTTTCTGACATCACGACGACCGTTGGCAACACCCCATTGGTGAGGTTATGCAAGACGACAAAGGGTCTTGAAGCGGAAGTCATTGCCAAACTGGAGTTTTTTAACCCTCTCGGAAGCGTCAAGGATCGTATAGGCATCGCCATGATCGAAGCGGCACAGCGCGAAGGGCAGCTTCGTCCGGACACGCTTATCGTGGAGCCCACGAGCGGAAACACGGGCATTGCCTTGGCCTTTGTGTGCGCGGCTAAGGGGTATCGTCTATGTCTGACGATGCCCGACACCATGAGTATGGAACGAAGAAAACTCCTAACACATCTGGGCGCGCAACTGGTATTGACCCCCGGCAGTGAAGGGATGAAGGGAGCTATTTTCAAGGCAGAAGAGATTCTAACAAGCGCCAAAGATGCCTATATGCCCAACCAGTTCAAAAACCCAGCCAACCCGGAGATACACCGCAAGACCACCGCAGAGGAGATCTGGCACGACACCGAAGGCGCGGTCGACATGATGGTTGCGGGCGTTGGTACAGGCGGAACGATTACCGGGGTCTCTGAGGTCATCAAGTCCCGAAAACCGTCGTTCAAGGCCATTGCCGTCGAGCCGACGGCTTCGCCCGTCCTTTCGGGTGGCAAGGCCGGCCCCCATAAAATACAGGGGATCGGGGCCGGGTTTGTGCCGGATGTTTTGAACGTAAATGTGATTGACGAAGTGATTGCCGTCAGCAACGAAGATGCCTTTGACACGGCAAGACGACTCGCCAAAGAGGAAGGGATCATGTGCGGCATTTCTTCCGGGGCGGCGGCCTGGGCTGCCATGGAAGCAGCAAAACGACAGGAAAATAGAGGGAAACAAATCGTGGTTGTGCTTCCCAGCACCGGGGAGCGCTATATCAGCACGGAGTTGTTTAAGGCGTGAGTGAATCGGGCTCCATTTTTCCAGAAGAATCCTTGATATACAGGAGAATCCAACAATGTGGGAATACACGGACAAGGTAAAAGATCATTTCCTGCATCCCCGAAACGCAGGTGAGATTGAAGATCCCGATGGCATGGGCGAAGTGGGGTCCCTGGCATGCGGGGATGCCCTGAAACTTACCTTCAAACTCGATGAGCAGAAACGCATTCAAGACGTTAAGTTCAAGACGTTTGGCTGCGGAAGTGCCATTGCTTCATCATCAGCGCTGACCGAGATGGTCAAGGGGATGACCCTGGAAGAGGCTGAAAAGGTCACGAATCAGGATATTGCCGACTATCTTGGAGGCCTGCCAAAAGAAAAGATGCACTGCTCCGTGATGGGCAGAGATGCATTGGAAAAGGCCATCGCCCATTATCGCGGGGAACCCGAAAAGAAGCTTGAAGGGGAAATCGTCTGCGAATGCTTTGGTGTGACTGATGTGGAAATAGAGCGAGCGGTTCGTGAAAACAACCTGACCGCAGTGGAAGACATCACTGATTATACCAAGGCAGGGGGAGGGTGCGAAAGTTGTCATGACAAGATCCAGGAGATTATTGACAAGGTCCATGGCAAGGCTCATGTGGTTCACCGACCACCCCCTGGGCTGACCAACATTCAGAAGATCAAACTCATCCAAGAGACGTTGGAACGTGAGATCAAACCTTCCCTGAAGCAGGACGGAGGAGACATAGAACTTGTCGATGTAGACGGAAACACAGTCCTTGTGAAGCTGCGTGGCACCTGTGCCACCTGTGTCGCCTCTCAGGTCACGCTGAAACACTACGTCCAGTCCAAACTGCGCGAAATGGTCACGCCGGAACTGGTGGTTGAGGAGGTACAATGATGAAAGTGATCTATACAGACAACAATGCCACAACCCAGGTGGCACCCGAGGTCCTTGAAGAGATGCTCCCTTACTTTCATGACCTCTACGGCAACCCATCGAGCATGCACACCTTTGGGGGGCAAGTGGCGGGAAAATTGAAAGAGGCACGCCAAAGGGTGGCGGGTCTCATCGGGGCGACGGCGGATGAGATACTTTTTACCAGCTGCGGTACGGAAAGCGATAACACGGCCATTCGAGCAGCGATTGCATCCCAGCCCCACAAGAAACATGTCATCACCACACGGGTTGAACACCCAGCCGTGAAGAACCTCTGTGAGCACCTGGATGGGCATGGATATCGGGTCACCTTCCTTCCTGTCGATCGGCAGGGGAGATTGGATTTGGAGCCTTTATACAAGGCCCTATCGCACGACACGGCCATCGTCAGCATCATGTGGGCCAACAATGAAACCGGGGTCATATTCCCTGTGGACGAGATCGCCCGGGTGGTACGGGAAAGGGGCGTTGTATTCCATACAGATGCGGTTCAGGCGGTGGGAAAAGTCCCCATCGACACAAAGCACTTCCCTGTAGACATGCTCTCTCTTTCAGGGCACAAACTTCACGCGCCCAAGGGGGTCGGTGCCCTTTATGTCCGGAAGGGAACGAAGTTTTCCCCTTTCCTCATCGGAGGACATCAGGAAAAAGGCCGAAGGGGCGGGACCGAAAATGTGGCCTCCATCATCGGACTCGGCAAGGCATGCGAATTGGCCCTGGAACATCTGGAGGAGGAAAACGAGCGGGTCAGGTATCTCAGGGACAAGCTTGAAGATGGAATCCTTGAGCGGATCTCTAACGCCATGGTCAATGGCGACCGTGAGCATCGTCTTCCCAACACGACCAGCATCAGCTTCGAATATGTGGAAGGCGAAGCGATCCTGCTTATGATGAACGAATTCAATATTTGTGCCTCATCCGGTTCGGCGTGCACGTCAGGCTCTTTAGAGCCGTCCCACGTTTTGCGTGCCATGGGTGTCCCCTTTACCGCAGCCCACGGTTCGATCCGCTTCAGCCTGAGTATTAATAACACCGAAGAAGAGGTCGATTTTATTATCGACAAACTTCCTCCGATTATTGAGCGGCTGAGAGAGCTTTCGCCTTTTTGGACTGACTCGAAGACAGCGGCTGCTGTTTGTTCGTAAGCGGTTGTCCCTGTCTGCTGTGGTGAACCATGAAGACTTTTGAAAAATTCGTAACACCTTGGTCCAGCGTAGGAACCTTTAATTCCTTATATCCCGTAAGCATTTTACTCGAACCCTTGACCCCTTGAATCCTTGAATCCTTACATCCTTATGATCCTACCACCTCTTTTGGCTGTGATCCTCAAAATATGAACATTGACACCCTGTGTGCTTTTGGCATACAAAGGTATTGATAACGTTGTATTTTACATCAATCTCTCGCAAGGAGCTCGCGCCCATAATCCGGTGCGTGGGGTGCTGGATGAGATCAGATATCGCCTTGACGCTCTCTTATGATGATAAGGTTCGTTTGTCGACTGGCACACTCCCTGCAATGACTGGCGGTTGGTTGTCCCCCCGGGAATACGCCTCTTGAAAGGAACGAAAATATAAACTGCTGATATGACGAGTCACCGATTGGATATGAAACCAGCACATGATTACTCTGAAAGTCTTCTTGTCCATTTCAGGCGCATTGAAAGCCTAAAAAAAGCTGCCCTCGGTTACCCCTCCGTGAACCTCAACAAGAGACAGCTGTGCGACCTTGAACTGCTCTTAAACCGTGCATTCTACCCCCTGGCAGGCTACCTCGGCGAGGAAGACTATGAAAGTGTTTTGGACAGGATGCGTCTTGCTGATGGCTCCGTATGGCCCATGCCTGTGTGTCTGGATGTGAGCGAAGAAATGGCCCAAAGCCTTGAGCAAGGTCAGCCTGTGGCCCTGAGGGACGAGGAAGGGTTCATGCTGGCTGTGCTCAGCGTAACGGATATCTGGAAACCTGACAAGAGGCGGGAGGCCGACTGTGTATTCGGCACCGAGGATCCTGAGAAACACCCGGGCGTGAGAGATCTCTATGATCAGGTGGGGCCCTGGCACTTGGGTGGATCCCTTGAGGGCATCCATCTACCCATGCACTATGATTTTAAGGCGCTCAGGCGGACCCCGGCCGAAACCCATCGCCGGTTTGCCCAGAATGGCTGGCGCCATGTGATCGGCTTTCAGACCGAAAAACACCTCCACTGTGCGCACAAGGAGATGACCCTCAAGGCCGCCCGCGAGGCGGGCGCCAGTATTTTATTGCAGCCGGTCGTTGGCCTGACCCATCCGGGAGACCTGGACCATTACACCCAGGTACGGTGTTACCAGGAAATCGTAAAACAATATCCCAAGAACATGATTATGCTGAGCTTGATCCCGCTGGCCATGCGAAAAGCCGGGCCGCGGGAGGCCCTGTGGCAGGCGATCATCCGAAAAAACTATGGGTGCAGCCACTTCATGGTGGCAGAGGACCACGGCGATCCCTTTGCCAATAACAACACGCAAGAACGGTTTTACCCCCTTGGCGCCGCTCAGGAATTGGTCCGGTCCTTTGAAGGAGAGACAGACATCAAGATGGTCCCCCTCAAGAGAATGGTCTATGTGGAAGAAAGGGCCGAATACATCCCCGAAGACGAAGTGAGACCAGGGATGAACGTGAAGCAGATATCCTCAAGCGAGCTCAGGCGCAGGCTGGAAAACGGCCTCGATATACCGGCATGGTTTTCCTATCCCGGGGTGGTTGCGGAGCTCAGGCGAGCCTATCCACCCCGCTCAGAGCAGGGATTTACCGTGTTTGTCACGGGACTGTCCGGGGCGGGCAAATCCACTCTGGCCAAGGTCTTGATGGTAAAGTTTATGGAAATGCGTGACAGACCCGTGACCCTTCTGGATGGCGACATCGTGAGGAGGAATCTTTCGAGCGAGCTGACGTTTTCAAAGGAGCACAGAAATCTCAATATTACCCGCATCGGATTTGTGGCAAGCGAGATCACCAAGAACGGGGGGATCGCCCTGTGCGCGCCCATTGCGCCTTATGAGGAATCGAGGCGACACAACCGGGAGTTGATCAGTGGCTATGGGGGCTATATCGAGGTCTACCTTGCCACCCCGTTGGAAGTGTGCGAGCAGCGCGACCGCAAAGGGCTCTATGCCAAGGCGCGGGCCGGGAAGATCAAGGGCGTGACTGGGGTTGACGACCCTTACGTTTCCCCATCCGATCCAGAAATCACCATAGATACCACGGAAGTCACCCCGGACGAAGCCGCACAGGAGGTCATGCTGTATCTTGAAGAAAAGGGATATATTCGATGAAAAACGGGGGCTGCCTTTTATTTTTGGTTGACAGGCTGCGCGAAGCATGGCATTATGTTTTTTGCTTAGGAGAAAAAGGAATATGAAATTCCCAAACCGCATGGCAATGAACATGTTCTATTTTGGCTACTATTATTGGTTCTTTGGACCGGTCGGTTCAAGGCTGGAAGGAGGACGGGTAAGCAGTAGCTAATCCATAAAAAATCCTTAAGCCGCGAGCAGGCCGGACCGCCTGCCCGCGGCTTTCTTGTTTAGGGGCGAAGGGTCGCGGAGGCAAAAATCACCGCGGCCCTTTTTATTTACCCCAACGTTGGATAAACAACATGGCAACGTTGGCATTCATGCAAAGAAGGAGGGCTTTAAAATGATTATTGTCATGAAGAGAAGGGCCGAAGAGAAGCAGCTCGAAGAAGTCATCACGTGGATCGAATCCGCAGGATACAAGGCTCATGTCTCCAGAGGAGTGGAGCGGACCATTATCGGCGCCGTTGGTGACGAGCGGGAAAAGGTGCGTTTGAAGGCTGCGGAAGACATGCCGGGTGTTGAGAAAGTCATGCCCATCTTGCAGCCTTACAAGCTTGCAAGCCGGGAGACGAAGGATGGCGATACCGTCATCCATGTAGGCGATGTGGAGATTGGCGGGCCAAAATTTGTCGTTATGGCGGGGCCCTGTGCGGTGGAAAGTGAAGAGCAGCTCATGGAATCAGCCGACGTGGTCAAGAAAGCTGGAGCCTCCATGCTGAGAGGCGGGGCGTTTAAACCGAGGACGTCCCCGTATAGTTTCCAGGGCATGGGTGAAGAGGGTCTGAAGATCCTGGCGCGAGCACGGGAAAAAACGGGGTTGCCGGTGGTCACCGAGGTCATGAGCGCCTCGGACGTTGAACTGGTTGAAAGGTACGCGGACGTCCTTCAAGTGGGCACGAGGAATGTGCAGAATTTTGCGCTTCTAAAGGCCATAGGCCACGCCAAAAAGCCGGTCCTTTTAAAGAGGGGGATGATGACCCGCCTGGACGAGCTACTCATGTCCGCCGAATACATCATGGCCTCTGGCAACGACCAGGTCATACTCTGCGAGCGTGGGATTCGCACCTTTGAGACGGCGATGCGCAACACCCTGGATATTAGCGCCGTGCCGGTCCTAAAGGACAAAACCCACCTGCCCGTCATTGTAGACCCGAGTCATGCCATAGGCCAGTGGCGGTTTGTCCTGCCTCTGGCCAAGGCGGCTGTGGCAGTCGGGGCGGACGGCTTGCTCATCGAGGTCCATCCGGATCCTGCGCATGCCCTGTCAGATGGACCCCAGTCGCTGAAGCCTGAAAAATTCTACGAGCTCATGGATGAAATCGAATCGATTGCCAAGATTGTCAGAAAAGGGTATGCACAAGGAAATGGAAACCATTAGGGTCAACCTGGAAAAACTGCGCACGGATTCCTATGGCATTGTCATTGGCGAGGGCGTCCTGGACCGTCTGACGGTCATGATGAAGGCCCATGGTGATGCGGATCGCTGTGTCATCATTACAGACTCGGGTGTCAATCCCCTTTATGGCGAAATGGTCAAAGAAAAGCTCAAACCGGCAGGCGTGCCTATTGATGTTATTGAAATACCGGCAGGCGAATCCTCAAAGTCGATGGACACGGTCCTGGATGTCGCAAGACAACTCATTGAGCTCAACGCCAGCCGCAAATCCTTGCTTATCGCCCTGGGCGGCGGCGTGGTGGGTGATCTGGCCGGATTTGTTGCGTCCATCTTCAAACGCTCAGTGCCCTATGTTCAGATTGCGACTACCCTTGTCGCCCAGGTGGACAGTAGTGTAGGTGGCAAGACCGGGATTGATCTTCCGGAAGGCAAAAACCTGCTCGGGACCTTCTGTCAGCCAAAGGCCGTTTTTATCGACCTATCATTGCTGAAAACGCTCTCTGACAAAGACTTTAAGAATGGATTGGCCGAGATCATCAAGTATGGCATCATCAGCGATGAAGAGATGTTCGAATTGCTAGAGCAGGAGAGGGCCGCCGTTGTTGAACGGCAACCTCCTGTCATGAGGACGCTGGTGGAGCGTTCCTGTAGGATAAAGGCCCGCATCGTAGAGATGGACGAACAGGAAGGCGGGCTGAGACGCATCCTGAATTTTGGCCACACCATCGGACACGCCGTAGAGGCTGCATCAGACTACCGCCTCACTCACGGCGAGGCCGTGGCTGTGGGGATGGCGGCTGCCGCCAAGATGTCAGACAAACTTGGCTTCCTGGATGAAAGGTCCTGTCAAAGAATCATTGCTGTGATCAGACAGTACGGACTGCCCACCGAGATCCCAAAAGACTTCAATACAGAAGATATTCTCGGCTTTATGGCCAGCGACAAGAAGGCTGTTGGGGCGCAGCTCTACTTTGTACTGATCAGAAGAATAGGGGTTCCTTTTGTCACAGCAGAGGTCCCCCAAAGTGTGATCATAGATGTCATTGAAGGACTCAACAGATGAGCAAAGGTTCCCTAAACCGACTCAGGCAGGATATTGAGGCGCTGGACGCTAAACTTTTAAGGCTGTTGAACGAACGAGCCTCTGTTTCTCTTCGGATCGGAAGACTCAAGGTTCAAGAGGGTCTTGACATCCGAGATCCCTGGCGAGAACAGGCCGTGTTCAAATATCTGACCCGGCACAACAAGGGACCCCTTAAGGCGCACGAGATCGAGGAGATATTCGGAAAGATCGTGGCCATATCCAGAAGGATTCAGTCTGGAGCCTCTCCTGGCGGATCGGATCGCCCGATGCAATCCGCGGATGCCGACAGCACCTTTGCTGTAAGCGGCAGAACGGATCTTTACGGCATCATCGGCAACCCCGTGGCACACAGCATGAGCCCGCTGATGCACAACACGGCGTTCAGCCTCCTTGGCGTAGACGCCATCTACCTCCCCTTTGAGGTGGACGACTTGCCTGCTGCCTTGACCGGAATGAAGGCCCTTAAGGTCAAGGGGGCCAGTGTGACCCATCCCTTCAAGACACAGATCCTCGCGCTCATAGACGAAATCGATGATACAGCCGAGAAGATTGGGGCGGTCAACACCCTGGTCTTTGGAGAAGACGGCATACGAGGGACCAACACAGACTGGGTTGGCGCTGTCAGGTGCCTTGAAGCCTTGTTGCCCATAAAAGGTCATACATTTGTGGTGATCGGCGCTGGCGGGGCCGCAAGGGCAGTGGTTTTTGGGATAACCAGCAAGGGTGGGAAAGTCATTGTCGTCAACCGGTCCGAGGAAAAAGGGCGCTTATTGGCCGAAGAATTTGATTGCACCTTTGCGCTTCTTTCCAAGATCCGGAGCGTTGGTGGAGACTGTTTGGTCAATACCACGCCTGTGGGGATGTATCCGAAATCAGACCGGATGCCCTTACCAAAGCGGATACTCGGCACGTATAAGGCTGTAGCAGATGTGATATACAACCCTTTTGAGACCATGCTGTTGAAGGAGGCCAAGGCAGCGGGATGCAAGGTGTCAAGCGGGTTCCACATGTTTGTGTATCAGGGTGTTGAGCAGTTTAACACCTGGACGGGAAGACAGGCCCCGGCAAGGCAGATGGGAGCCGTGGTTTACGAAAGGCTCGCGGGGCAGTGAGACGCATCAAACCGATCAAGAACATCCATGCCGCAGTGCAGGTGCCGGGGTCGAAGAGCTACACCCAAAGGGCCCTGATCGCCGCCTGCCTTGCCAACGGCCGGTCCTTTATCAGTGGCCCCCTGGTTTCAGAAGATACCGAGCACTTGATGAAAGCCCTCGGCCTGCTCGGGGCAACCATCCGCCGGCTAGGCCGTGACCTTGCCATTGACGGCACCGGCGGAACACTCACGATCCCTTCGGGGGCGATCTATTTGGGAAACAACGGAACCGGACTTCGGCTCCTGACGGGCACTGTCTGCCTGGGACACGGGATCTTCGTTCTCGATGGCAACCGCCGTATGCGTCAAAGGCCCATCCAACCCCTGGTCGATGCCTTGCAAACCATCGGCGGCGGGGCCGAGTGTATGAAAGGAAACGGCTGCCCGCCTGTTCAAGTCCGAGCCAGGGGACTAGCCGGCGGAAAGACTGTCTTGGCAGCCGGGCTTAGCAGCCAATATCTATCATCCCTGCTGCTGGCAGCCCCGTACGCCAGGCAAGATACCGAAATCGAGGTGCAGGGCTCGCTCCCGTCACGACCTTACGTGCAGATGACCCTGGATGTCATGGCGCGCTTTGGCGTGGAGGTCTTCACGACTCATGACCGTTCTTTCTTCATCAGGGCCCCTCAAGCCTACGGGCCAAGAGAATATGTCGTAGAGGGGGATGCCTCGAGCGCAACTTATTTCATGGCCGCAGCCGCCATCTGCGGGGGCACTGTCAGGATATCCAATATCCTTCCGGGTTCCGTTCAAGGAGATCTGCGCTTTGCAGATGTCCTCGAGACCATGGGGTGCGGAGTAACCAGCTCCGCCAAGGGCGTGGAAATTACCGGACCCTTGCGCGACCACGCTGATCTTTGCCTCGACCTTCAGGATGTGCCCGACATGGTCCCCGCTCTTGCCGTGGTTTCGAGCTTCAGAAAGGGCAAGACGAGGCTGAAAAACATAGGGCACTTGCGTATTAAGGAATCGGACAGGATAGCGGCGCTGACCCGTGAGCTTCGAAAGATTGGTGCCAAGGCAGAAGAAAAGGCCGATGAAATGGTCATTCAGGGTATCGCCACGCGGGGAGCGGAAATAGAGTGTTATAGCGATCACAGGATTGCCATGAGTTTTGCTGTCGCGGGCTTGGCCATCGAGGGTCTGGCTATTAAGGACCCGGATTGTGTGAAAAAGTCTTTCCCGGATTTCTGGGAGAAACTGGAATCCCTGGGTTAGACTTTCCCAGGGTTGATCGTACGGCTCGGAGGAGTCGTCAGGGGGCGATGAACGGAGACGGAAATATGTCAGGTAGTGACGAAACACCCCGGATTCTCATCATCCACGGCCCGAACCTGAATATGCTGGGCCGGCGCGAGGAGACTTGGTACGGTCGCGCGACGCTGGAAGACATCGACCGAGAGATCAAACAGACCGCTCAGGATTGCGGGATGGTAGCACAGACCTTTCAGTCGAACTATGAGGGGGCCTTGGTGGAAAAGATCCAGGAGGCTATTGGGGCCTATGACGCCCTCATCATCAACCCTGCCGCCTATACCCATACCAGTGTGGCCATCAGAGACGCCCTCTTGATGCTGGACGTGCCGATTATTGAGGTGCATCTTTCCAATATTTACCGGCGAGAGCCTTTCAGGCACAAGTCCTTGATTGCCGATGTGGTGACGGCCCGAATCGCTGGTTTTGGAAAAGAAGGTTACATGGTGGCCGTGCAGGCTGCAGCGGATATGGTGAGAAGAGAATTTCGGGATTAAGGAATCATATCCCAACACCTAGCCTGGGTGCGAGGATACGGCCCGTATATGATCCCATGAATATTGTTTTCATCGGTTATAGGGGAACCGGCAAGACCGCCGTGGGCAAAGCCCTGTCCCGGAGGCTCGGAAGACCCTTTTATGACGCGGACACGTATCTTGAGGAAAAAGCCGGGCGGACCATCAGCGACATGGTGGCCGCCGAAGACTGGCCCTTTTTTCGGGCAAGGGAGAAGGAGGTCATCCGGGAAATCTCTGCTATGGAGCATTGCGTGATTGCTACGGGCGGAGGTGCGGTCATGGACAAAGAAAATGTGGCTCGCCTCCGCGACCGAGGCGCTCTGGTCCTCCTTACGGCGGACATGGATACCATGATTCAAAGAATCCAGGCCGATGAGTCAAGCCCACAGCAGCGGCCAAAATTGTTGGAGGGCGATATCTATGAGGAAACCGAACGCCTTCTGAAGGAAAGAATGCCTGTTTACAAGGCCGTGGCCGATTTTTCTGTCGACACCTCGAATCTGACTATTGATGAAGTCGTTGATCAGATAGTTCGGCATCTACAGGCTGAGTAGACACACGAGCACCGTACGCGGGAGGTCTTATGTCGGGAAATAGCTTTGGCAAAGCCTTTGTGGTCACCACCTGGGGCGAATCCCACGGAAGAGGACTTGGCGTCGTCATTGACGGCTGTCCCCCTCGGCTCCCTTTGACACATTCCGACATTCAGGAGGAGTTGGATCGGAGAAGGCCCCGGGCGGCTTCAAGTACGCCGCGGCGGGAACCGGACAAGGTGGAAATCCTCTCGGGTATCTTTGAGGAAAAGACGACGGGAACGCCTATCTCTCTTCTCATTTACAACAAGGACGTAGACAGTAAGGCGTATAGCACCATCAAGAATACCTTCAGGCCCGGTCACGGGGACATCACCTACCTGGAAAAATACGGCTTACGAGACCACAGGGGCGGCGGCAGGGCTTCGGGCAGAGAAACCGTGGCACGGGTTGCCGCAGGCGCTGTAGCGAAGAAGGCCCTGGGCCGGGAAGGTACCAAGGTCAAGGCCTACACCCTGGAGCTTGCCGGAATCAGGGCACAGCGCGTGGACCTGGAGACTGTTGACAAGAACCCTTTTTTTGCGCCGGATCCGGAGGCGGCCAACCGGATGACAGCAAAGATAAAGGAAATCAAGGCGTCCGGCAATTCCGCAGGGGGCATCGTCGAGGTTGTGGTTCAGGGGTGTCCACCGGGGCTTGGAGAGCCTGTCTTTGACAAACTGGACGCAGACCTTGCAAAGGCTCTCATGAGTATTGGGGCTGTTAAGGCGGTTGAAATCGGGGTGGGCCTGGAGGCGGCCCGTCTGTTGGGTTCCCAATGCAATGACGAGATCACGCCTGAAGGCTTTGTCACTAACCGGGCCGGGGGAATCCTGGCAGGGATTTCCAACGGTGACGACATTGTGGTTCGCGCCGCCGTGAAACCCATCCCGTCTATTGAGATCGAACAACAAACCATTGATGTGCAAAGGCGTCCCACAACGATTTCCGTCAAGGGGCGCCACGACGTTTCCGCCATCCCGAGAATTGTGCCGGTGTGCGAGGCCATGGTGAGGCTCGTTATTCTGGATCACTTGTTGAGACAACGGACCCTGCGATGAAAAGGTGCGACATACCCATCATGGGCGGCGGTGGCCCCAAGGGTAGGTGTCTCGGGCCCCCCTTTCAAGCAGCCGGCAATGGGCCGTATGAACATGATCCTAACGGAGCTTTTGATCAAAGAGTGTGTGGTCCGGGGCCGTTCTAGGATGCAGTGGCTCAGGAGAATCTTCGTGGTGTGCGTGTTGGCGGTTTTTGCCTTCCTTGTTTCCCCCCGCATGGCTGTGTCAACAGAACCTCAGAATCTTGTCCTGCTCATCAGGATGATGGACATGCAAGACCGGTGGTTTCGGCAGAACATCATTGCTCCCTTTGAGAAGAAGTATGGCGTAGAAGTCACGGTGGTTTCTTTTGATAAGTTCTGGGACCTTGAGGTGATGCTCCGGTTGGAACGTGACAGCCAAAGACATGCTATCGGCCTTGTGAAGGTCCCCTTGGAGATGACAAGACCCCTTGAGACATTGATGGTTCCTTATGATGACCTGATGGACCAGGAAGCATTGCAGACGCTCAAAGCTGAATACGACCCTAAAGCCGTCGAGGTAGGCACCATTCATGGCAAGCTTTTCTATGTTCCCAGAAAGCTGGAAACCAGGATGATGATCTATCTGAAGTCAAAGGCAGATGAGGCGGTTCTGGGATGGAAAAGGTTTGAGGCAGGCATCAACACGGCACTCAAGGAAGATAATGGTTACGGATTGCCCTCTGACTTTCAGCTGGAGAGGGACCCAAATCTATGGGATTATTATGACCTGTTTGTCGTGTCCTACTACTGGGCCCACACACCCTATCATGGCATCAAGATGCCTCGCATGGCCCACCGTGGCAAGAAATACGGCGGCACCGCCGCCGGGTTGGTAGATCGGATCTACCAGATGGGAGGAACCCGTAAAGATGTGCTTCGAATGTCTACCGCTGCCGTTGTGGATATGTTTGTATGGGAAGCCGTGTACAGAAAGCACGGGCTCTACAACCCCGGCATGTGGCAAGATCCGTGGAGCGGCGGTGGGATCTGGAACGCCATGAAGGACGGCAAGGTGTTCCTGGCCATGATGCATCAGATCGATGCCTTCTTCATTCATGGCGGCACCTATCCCCAGATGCAGGGATATCTGGTGGATCCGGATGACATGGGTGTCGCCGTGATGCCCAGAGGAGAATCCTTTGAACTTGATTCATCAGGTCACCCGTACAGATCAGGTAGCAAGAAGGCAGGGACGTCAGGTTGGTGGTGGGGTATCCCAAGAACCGCGCCCTCTCCTCAACTGTCCGTCGCCCTCGCAAGATGGATAACAAATCATGAGAATCACTTATCCGAGTGCAAAGTGTTCGGCATGATGCCCATACGCAAGGACATATTAGCTGACCTGCAAAAAGCCTTTCCCAGGGGTTGGATGGCGGATGTCTTCAAGGTTTCCCTTCGTCAGATACGACTTAATGGTAACACCACGGTCCCTTTGTTGGCTGAATATTCCGATGTAGGCAAGATCTATCTTACCGCATGGTATGATATTGTTGTGAGCGAAGATTATGGCAAGGGCGAGAAAGTTGACAGGAACGATATCAGACGAAGACTCGAAGAGACTTATGTGCCCAAGGTAAAAGCTGTCCTCGGAGGCAAGTATCCTGCCGCAGGCGCAGCAATCAAACCGACGCTCGCGTCTCCTTTCAACCACGATTGAGCCAAGAAAGGGAATTGCCCGGGTCTCTTTCTTTCGGGAGGCCCTGCACTGTATGACAAGGATAAGGCATCTGGCAAAAACAAATCTCTTCGGGATCGTCATCCTTGCCCCTGCCGCCCTATACCTTCTGGGCTTTTTGTTGATTATCTTGTTCAAGGTCCTTGAACTGGCCTTCACCCGTGTCAGTCCCCAAGGCCCCCTCTTTCCCACGGCTCATCACTTTGTCGCACTTTCAAGAAACCCGGAATTCAGACAGGCCTTCGTGCGCACCGTGTGGTTTACCCTCATTGGCACGCCCCTGGAACTGATCGTAGGGCTGGTTGCAGCCCTCCTCCTGGTACAAGCATTCAAAGGCAGGGGAGTCATAAGAAGCCTCATGATTCTACCGCTGACCATCCCAACGATTGTCACAGCCATCATGCTCTATATCATGTTTGATTTTCCAGGAGGCCATGTCAATGACATCCTCATGGGTCGACACGCCTTTTTCCCCTTCCAGGTCATGTCCCACCCAGTGGACTGGCGGGGGTCAGGGTTTTTTGCTCTCATGGTCTCCCTGTTCGGAAAAGTGTGGCGGGATATGCCTATTTCCATGCTGATCATTCTCGCAGGCCTTCAAGCCATAGGCCAGGACCAGTACGAAGCAGCCCAAACCCTTGGGGCAAGTGCATCTCAGAGGTTTCTCAGGATCACGCTGCCCCTGTTGACGCCGGCCATGTCAACCGTGCTTGTCTTGAGGTCTGTTGAGGTCTGGAAAGAGTTCATCTTTCCTTTTATCCTGGCGGGCAGCTACCCGCTGCTCGCCACTCTCATAGAAAGGGCCTACCATGAATGGAGAAACCCCAATGAGGCCTCCGCGATCGCTTTGATCTTGCTGGCGTTGATCATCGTGTCGACCATCCTGGTTTTTCATGTCTTGAAATGGCTCAGGAAGCGGCTGGTGAAGGTATGAAGGAAAGAGGCACCCCCATGGCGAGGATCAGGGCAAGCAAAGTGTTATGGTTCATGGGCATTATCTTGATGATTCTGGTGGTGCTCGTCCCCATCTTCATCATGTTCAAATATGCCATCAGTGATCGCTCAAGCGTTGTGACCGGAGGAATGCCCATACCCCTGTGGCCCTATCATCCGACCATGGAGCAGTTTCGAGGCTTGATGTCCATGGACGCCTTTGTGAGGTCCGCCTTGACCAGCATGAAAGTGGCATTGCTGGCCGTGATGATTTCACTTGTCATGGGAACCCCGGCGGCTTACGCCTTGGTCCGTTACCGGTTCCCCGGTATCATGGTCCTGGCCACTCTGCTCATATCCGTTCGTCTCTTTCCGGACATCGTCTCAGTCGTTCCGATCGTCGAGATCTTCACAAAACTCGGGTTGGTGAACACGGTATGGGGCGTTGCCATGGCACACGCCCTGCTTTCCACACCATACGTCATCTTTATCGCCATGGGTGTCTTTGAGACCATCCCAAAGGATTTGGATGAACAGGCCCAGATCCTGGGAGCAAGCAGGTTTTACAGTTTCACGCGAATTATCTTGCCTGTCGCCCTACCCGGGTTGGCCGCCGCTGCCATTTATGTCTTCCTCCTGTCATGGGACGAATTCATTTTTGCCTATTTCCTCCTGGCCTTTGGAGGTCTGTCTACACTTCCTGTCATGCTGCAAAAAGTCCTGTCCTGGACCCCTCAGCATAACCTGCTTGCCGCCATCTCGGTGTTGCTCTCCGTCCCTGTCGTCATCTTTACCTTTGTCGTTCAGCGATACATGCAAACAGGCGCCGTTGCCGGGGCAGTGAAATAGGGAGACGAACTCACATGGCCATCGTCAGGTTGCAGCGAATCAACAAAAGTTACGGCGATCTTCAGGTCATTAGAGATTTGGACCTGGTGGTTGACGATGGTGAATTTGTCACAATGGTGGGGCCATCGGGTTGCGGAAAGTCAACTACCTTGAGAATGATCGCCGGATTGGAGGAGATGACTTCAGGACAGATTTACATCGACGATGTCCTGGCAAACCCGATACCCGCCAAAGACAGGGACGTTTCCATGGTCTTTCAAAGCTACGCCCTATTCCCTCACATGACCGTGTCTGAAAATATCGCCTTTGGATTGAAGATCAAGAAATATCCCCGTGGCGCGATCCTTAAAAAAATTGAATGGGCTGTGAGTCTGCTAAACCTGCAAGGATTGGAGACAAGACTGCCAAAAGACCTGAGTGGCGGTCAAAGACAAAGGGTGGCGCTCGCAAGGGCCCTGGTTGTGGAACCTCGGGTCTTGCTTCTTGATGAGCCGCTCAGCAACCTTGATGCAACGCTGAGGCTCAAGATGAGGGCCGAGTTAAAGAGAATCCACAAGAGATTGGGGGCCACCATCATCTATGTGACCCACGATCAGGTTGAGGCCATGAGCCTCAGCGACCGAGTGGCCGTCATGCACGAAGGCACCCTGGTCCAAGTGGGACCGCCCCTGGACATCTATAACGCCCCTCAAGACACTTTTGTTGCAGGGTTTGTGGGAAGTCCTTCAATGAACCTCCTAAGCGCCAAGATCATCAGAAAAGATACGGGGTTCTTTGTTGACCTGAAGGCATTTGAGTTAGTCCTTCCGGAAGGCCATCGTCCAAGATGTGTCAGCTACGTGGACCAAGAAGTTGTTTTTGGCATACGGCCGGAACACATCTACCACCGAGGGTCTTGGAAAACAAAAAGTTCTGCCGGAAACACCATCGATGTGGTGGTGGATGTGGTGGAACCTTTGGGTGACAGGGATATCGTAGAGGTGAAAAAGGGAGATGCCAATTTGACCCTGTTGCTTGAAGCAGGGGCAGAGGCAACACCAGATAGAGCCATGACTGTTGTATTTGATATGGAAAAGGCCCATGTTTTTGATAAGAAAACGCAAAGAAACATTATTCATTGAAGCCTCCCCGCGGCAAGCCACGGGGAATCTTCACCGTAAGGAAATTTTTCATTTTCAGATTCGCTCGCCAACCCCGCCGCAAGCAGCGGGGAATGCGCTCGCTTTCGCGGTTCACCTTAACCGTCCTACACAAGAATCGATTATCTGCCGTTTTTTCATGACCCTTTTCGGCAACACGGGAGGAGCGTGAGATAGTGGGCAGAAAAAAAGATCCCAAACAGCTTGGCAAGCTCACGGTCTATGCCCTCGGACACAGGCCTGACGAATTCGGATTGGTCCCGAATGAGGGCGGCTTTGTCCGCCTGAAGGATCTCCTTAAAGCCATCACGGAAGAACCTGGATGGGGGTACGTGCGCAAGTCCCACATCCATGAAGTCCTGATCACCTTTTCCGGCGATGTCTTTGTTGTTGAAGATGACCGCATCAAGGCCGCTCGTCCTGACGAGTCGGCAAGCCCTGTCCCGGGCGTCGTCCCTCCCAAACTTCTTTATCACTGCGTGCGACGCAAGGCATATCCTGTTGTCTGCCGGAAAGGCCTCACCCCCATGGGACAGCACCATGTCTTTCTGGCAACGACCCAGGAACTGGCCCTGCGCATGGGAAAACGCCGGGACTCACAACCCGTGCTGCTCACCGTCCAGGCCCACAGGGCCTTTGAGACCGGCGTGGCATTCTCCATGCAAGGCGAACTGATCTATATGGTCGATCATGTGCCGGTGGGCTATTTTTCGGGCCCGCCCCTTCCAAAGGAAAAGAAGGAGACCACCAAACCGGAAAAGGAACCCCTCTTAACACCGCAAACCCTGCCGGGGACTTTCACCCTGGACATGGAGCGGTCCAACGAGCTTCAAAAGCAAAAGTTAAAGAGAAAACGCGTCAAAAAGGAGATCGCCTGGAAGAAGGATGCCCGGAAATTCAGACGAAAACATCAATGAAAACAGCACCCCGTTTCCAGAATCTTTCGCGTATCGGTCCTGTTTATCTGGTGGGAGGCTCTCTGCGCGACCACATCCTTCATCGTTTCTGTCAGGACCATGACTTTGCAGTGCCCGGCAACGCTCGAGCTTTTGCGAAAAAAGTGGCCACACAGTTTGGTGTCCGGATGATCGAAATCGGCAAAGGCAACAAGACGCTCTACAGGGTGATTTCAGGAAATCAGGTCCTCGATTTCTCCCCGATGGCCGGAGAAGCCATCGAGGACGACCTGAAGCAGCGCGACTTTACCATCAATGCCCTGGCCTATGATTTGCAGACCCAAAGGCTGATCGATGTGGTCGGATCCCTTGACGACATAAAGTCCAGGACGATCCGGCTGGTTTCCCCTGATGCGGTCTTGGCTGACCCTTTGAGGATGCTCAGGGCCTTTCGACTGGCGGCCGTCCTGGGTTTTCATATTGATCCCGAAACCCTGGCAGTGATCAACAAACAGAGCCCGCTTGTGGCCAAGTCGGCCGGAGAACGCGTAATTGCTGAGCTTTTCAAAATGATGAGAGTTGAAAGGTCATTTCATTATGTCAAGCAGATGTCTCAAGCCGGTCTTCTGACTCAGATCATCCCCGAACTTGAACCGTGTCGAGGCTGCCTCCAGGGCGACGTCCATCGATGGGATGTATTTGAACACAGCCTGCGGGCCTATCAGGAGATGGAGACCACCCTGATCAATCCTGCCGGCCTCTGGCCCGGGTTTGTCAAACCCGTTGAGGGCTACCTCCGGGCGCACAACCGAAAGGTTCTTTTGAAATGGGCGACCTTGCTTCATGACCTTGGCAAACCCCAAACACGCAGCGTCGACCAAAGGGGGAGGGTCCGCTTCCTGGGCCATGAGGAGGAGGGGGCCCATCTTGCCCGACGTATCTGTGCCAGGCTGAGGATGTCCGGTCAAGATCGATCATACGTGACATTCATCGTAGAAAACCACCGACGTCCCCTGCTGCTGTTTGATGCCCATCAGCGGGCAAGCCTCGGCTCGCGAGGGATTGTTCGCTTTGCCAGAAGATTCCAAGACGACCTCATCGGCCTCTTACTCCACAGCGTTGCCGATCAACGTGCCAAGGCCGATGTGGCACCTGAGTCCCTCAGCGCATTGATCACGTTTTCGGAAGGAATTTTCTCGACATATTTTTCCGACCTGAAGCCCAGGTTGGCTGCACCGAAGCTTGTCACCGGCCATGACCTGATCAGGCATTTCAACCTGCGGCCGTCTGAACTGATCGGCAGGTTGTTGGAAAAAGTGGAAGAAGGGCGACTGAATGGAGAGATCCAGAGCAGGCAGGAAGCCATTGAACACGTAGGCCGGTGGCTTCAATTGGAGGGCGATGCCGGAATCGAACCGGCGACACCAAGCTCCGGAGGCTTGTGCTCTATCCGCTGAGCTAATCGCCCTCGAAGAAGCACCCAAACCATACCACCGGGTCCTTTGTTGTCAAGGGGATTTGAGGTTACAAAAATCAACTCACGAAACGACATTG
>Ga0315534_1000263_pt1 | contig 34404 bp, 32 predicted proteins | sample SalMarSW160240MG_FD_203094 | JGI IMG/M metagenome (GOLD analysis project Ga0315534, IMG submission 203094) | Salt marsh sediment microbial communities from the Plum Island Ecosystem LTER, Massachusetts, United States - Salt Marsh Sediment SW1602-40 ...
TATGACGGCTGGTTGAGCAACGCCGGCGAGAGGTTACAGATAGCTATGCCGGGCGATACCGATGAGGAAGGTACACGATATTATATCCGTATTGACAGGGTAACTTACAGTGATGGTTTACATCCTGAGAACTGTCCCGGCAGCGTCGACCAGTGGCCGGCCGAGGCGGATGGCTATGGCAAATCGCTTTCTCGCAAGGCGTCGAGTTTCTATGGCAATGAGGTAGCCAACTGGAAGGCGGCTGCGCCATCACCGGGCATTGCTAATCCGTAGAATCCCGGCCGGAAACTCATTAAGAACAGGTTCAGTTGGTCCTTTAGCCAGTGGAAAGTAAGATAGCAAAAACACAAGTCGAAATCATATATCAGGATGATGATATTATCATCATCAATAAACCGAGCGGTATATCTGTTACAAAAGACCGCAGCGGCGCCGCTAAACTTGCCGATATCCTCGGCAAGCAGTTGGGTCAACAGCTACGCGGCGAGCTTCGGCTTGTGCATCGGCTGGATAAAGCCACCTCCGGTGTTATGATCCTTGCCAAGAACATCGAGGCCCAAACGCGCTTTACAAATTACTTCAGGAACAGACTTGTCAAAAAGACATATCTTACTCTTGTAATCGGCATAGCGCCGGGCAAGCAAGGCAGAATCGATGCGCCCCTGACACGGAGGGATAAAAAGGCAGGCCTTATGTGCATAGCACACAAGAAAGGCAAAGAATCGCTTACACATTGGAAGTTGCTTGCCGACTTCGGTTCTGTGGCGTTACTGTCCGTCAGCCCCATAACCGGCAGGACCCATCAAATTCGTGTCCACCTGCCTCACATTGGATTGCCTTTGGCGATTGACCCGCTATATGGTAATACTCGTCCGTTATTTCTCTCTGATTTCAAGACAGATTACCGTCTTGCCAGGGACCAGACTGAAAAGCCGCTTATCGAGCGACTGACACTGCACGCTTATCAAATCCATTTTTTAGAGGCCCAACAAAATAATCCGGATTGTTTTATCGCGGGCCTCGACAAAAAATTCACCGCCACCATAAAAATGCTCACCAAATATAATCCCAAGGGTCTTGACGCATTCACCAATCCTGACGATTTCTCCAGCATCTTAAACACTCAGAGATTATCCTGATTATTTCGTTTTCTTATACTGTATATTCGGCGGTTTTTACTTGACTGTAATGAACTGATTATTGATTATTGACGATTTATAGTTGAATTCATAGACTACAAACCGTAAATTACGTGACTTGAAATTCACAATAACGGAAACAAGGATATGGCTGAGAAAACTGTAAAAGTTGGTCTTGCCGGCTTTGGCACCATCGGTTGTGGTGTTGCAAAGCTGATACTGGAAGAATCAGAGTCGATAGCAGCTAAAACGGGGCTGCGCCTTGAGCTGGCCTGTGTAGTCGATACCGATACCGAATCGGCCCGGCCTGTACAGCTGCCGAAAAGCATTCTTACGAATGATATAAACAGGCTTCTAAATGACGAGACAATTCAAGTAGGTGTCGAACTTATCGGCGGCACGGGTGCAGCAAAAGATGTCCAGCTCAAGATGCTCAATGCGGGGAAAGACGTAGTTACGGCGAATAAGGCCCTATTGGCCGAGCACGGCAGCGAACTTTACGAAGCGGCACACAGGAACGGACGATGTATAGCCTTTGAAGGCAGCTGTGCAGGAGGTATACCGATTATTTCAGCCATACGCACCGGATTGGTCGCAAACAATATCACTGCAATGTACGGCATCGTGAATGGAACGTGTAACTATATCCTCTCCGAGATGACCAGTAAAGACGAGGAATTCTCCGAGTCGCTGATCCAGGCCCAGGAAAAAGGTTATGCTGAGGCGGATCCCGCGCTCGACATCAGCGGCGGGGACAGCGCACATAAACTGGCTATCTTAGCTTCTATTGCGTTCGGGTACGAAATCGCACTTGAGGACATCTTCGTTGAGGGTATTGAATCAGTATCAAAAACCGATATTCGCTACGGTGGAGAAATGGGCTATATCCTGAAATTGCTGGCAATAGGACAAAAAGACAAAGATGGCAAAGTCTCACTGCGTGTGCATCCGTCCTTTATCACCAAGGATAGTCCGCTTGCTCGTGTAAATGGTCCGTTTAATGCCATCAGTATCTTCGGCAGTGCCGTCGGGCAGGTAATGTACTACGGGCGTGGTGCGGGAATGATGCCTACGGCAAGTGCGGTTGTTGCGGATATTATCGATGTAGCTCTTGGTAATTCGGCCACTACTTTCCGACACCTGCATCTAAAACCAAGGAGCGAAACAGAGTTGCTGATAGAGAAAATCGGCAATTGCGTGAGCAGGTTTTATATAAAGGTTCTGGCAAAGGACCAGCCGGGCGTTGTGGCCAGCTACAGCAAGGTACTTGGCGACCACGATATAAGTATATCCGGTGCACTACAACACGAAGGTACGGGTCCTAATAATACCGTTCCGGTTGTAATCATAACCCATCCCATACAGCAGAAAAATATGACTGCCGCTTTAAGCGAACTTGCGGAACTGGATGTTCTCAGCGGAAAGCCTGTTTGTATCAGAATCGTAGATATTCCAGAGGACAAGGATTGATGACTAAGTACGTTATAATAGTTCCCGACGGGGCGGCGGACAAACCACTGGAGCAGTTCGGTGGAAAGACCGTACTCGAAGCTTCAGAGACGCCCAATATGGACGAAATCAGCACGCAGGGCAGGCAAGGGCTTGTACAAACAATTCCTGATGATATGGAAGCCGGCAGCGATGTTGCACAAATGAGCCTTCTTGGGTACGACCCGCGCCAATACTACACGGGCAGAGCGCCAATAGAAGCCGTGGCCCGCAACATCAATATATCCAAAGATGACTGGGTTTTTCGATGCAATCTGGTTACTATCGCCGACGGTAAAATGGCAGACCACAGCGCCGGACATATCTCGACCGAAGAAGCCAAGTCACTGATAAAAGAGCTAAATGAACAATTAGGCAATCAGGATTTTCAGCTTTATCCGGGCGTAAGCTACCGGCATCTGTTGGTCTTCAAAGGTCAGGATTTCGACGTTCATACATATCCTCCGCACGACTACATAGACCGGAAAATAGAAAAGATTCTGCCTCGCGGTAAAGGGGCTGAAATTCTTATCGATTTAATGGCTCGTTCACAGCAACTTTTCATCAATCACGACATTAATAAAGTCAGAAAAGACCTCGGTGAGAATCAGGTCAGCTCCATCTGGCTATGGGGACAAGGTAAGAAAACGCTGATGGAGAGCTTTCAAAAGCGATTCGGACTCCGGGGCGCCACCATAACCGCTGTCGACCTGGCGCGGGGTATTTCAAAGCTGATAGGCTTCGACGTGATAGAGGTTCCGGGCGCTACGGGCTTTGTCGATACAAATTATCAGGGCAAGGCCTCAGCGGCGATAGAAGCGCTCGATAAATACGACCTTGTTTTTGTCCACATAGAAGGGCCGGACGAAGCATCTCATAACGGCAGTGCCGAGATGAAGAAAAAAGCCATCGAGCAAATTGATAAGTATATTGTCGGGCCGGTGCTTGAGGCGCTGCAGAAGTACAAGAGCTGGCGAATTTTGGTTATGCCGGACCATCCGACGCCCATTTCAAGCAGGGCTCACTCATCCGAGGCGGTCCCCTTTGCTATGGCAGGAGATAATGTCAGCGGCATTCTTCACAGCACTTTCAGCGAGGTCAATGCCGCCGAGTCGGGATTTAGAATAGACAATGGTTTTGAAATAATGGAATACTTTCTAAAAAGCTAAAGGAGAGGATTGTTCAAGACGAGCTTGAAAGATACACTATTTTTATAAGGGATAACAATGGCAATAATTGTACAAAAATTCGGCGGGACTTCGGTCGCTGACGCGTCAAAGATTCGCCGGGCCGCTAAGCGAGTAATCAAGGCGGTAAAGAACGGCTATCAGGTCGTAGTGGTTGCTTCAGCCCGCGGGAAGCAAACCGACGAACTAATCGCCGATGCAATGGAGCTAAATCCCAATCCACCGAAACGTGAGATGGACCAACTGCTAAGTACAGGTGAGCAACAATCAGTCTCACTCTTTGCTATGGCACTCGATGCTATGGATTATGATGCCATCAGCTTCACGGGCGGGCAAATCAGGATGATTACCGACGGCGTTTATACAAATGCAAAGATAAAAAGCATCGATGCCGAGCGAATTCATAAACAACTGGATAACGGCAAAATTGTGATAGTTGCCGGCTTTCAGGGCATAGACGAGAATGAAAATATAACAACACTGGGCAGGGGGGGGTCAGACACAACGGCAGTTGCAATAGCAGCAGCTCTGGGAGCCGAGGAGTGCGAAATATATACTGACGTGGACGGAATTTACACGACCGACCCCCGACAGTTTGCGAATGCCGCGAAAATAAAAGAAATCAGCTACGACGAAATTCTTGAGCTGGCAAGCCTTGGGGCAGGCGTCATCCATAACAGGGCGGTCGGTTTCGGTAAAAAATACGACGTTAAAATACACGTAAGAAGCAGCAGCGAAGAACAAGAAGGAACACTAATTACTCACGAGGTGCCACAAATGGAAGGTGTAGTAGTTACAGGGGCGACAGTACAAGAAGAAATGGCCAAGATAGGCCTTGTTGGCGTTGATAACGTTCCGGGTAACGCCGCGAAAATATTCGCCAGACTGGCAAATGCCAAGGTGATTGTCAATGACATTGTTCAAACAGAAGTCAGCAGTGAAAAGGCAAACCTGTCTTTTATGATAGGAGCTTCCGACTTGAACGCTGCGAAAAAAGCTGTCAAAGAAATCCAAGACGAAGTTAACTGCGAACATATTTTCGTTCGAGAGGACATTGCTGAGATTTCCGTAGTTGGACTCGGTATGCGAAGCCATTACGGTGTCGCAGATACAATGTTCAGTGCCCTGGCCAAAGCCAAAGTTAATATCGATTCAATTACAACAAGTGAAATCCGCATCAGTTGCATTGTCAGTAAAGATGAGGCCCAGAAAGCCCTTGAGGCTATTTGTGTAGCTTTCGAGTTAGATAAACCAGGCGAAGAAAGAAACAAGGCCTCTTAACTTCCGACCTGCTTAGTGGAAGTCGGACACCTATGGCTATTCGCTTGTCAATGGCTGCTAAATGTCGCGTAAAGCAAACAGAGCTAACTGTGCGATGAGCAGGTATCATAAAGCCTGCATCATTGCCCTATGCCTGACTGCTGCGGCAGTTTTTATCTGGCTTGACCACGGCCTGCTTAACCACAGAGAGCGGCAGGGACCGAAGACCGAAGATCAAGCAAGTGCCTACGACCTCGAAAAGTACCACAAGAAAACCTTCGCCGTGGTAAAGGTCGTTGACGGCGATACCATTGACATAGACATCCCTGACGGTCAATACAAGCAGACGAGAGTAAGACTGTGGGGAATTGACACGCCGGAGACTAAAAGTCAGGACAATATAGTAAGATATTTCGGGCCGGAGGCAGCAGAATTTACTATCGAATCAATCCTCGGAAAACAAGTTACGGTCTACCTCGAAGAACATCGCACGAGGGGTAAATATGGTCGGCTGCTGGCCTATGTCCAACTGCCTGATGGGATGTTTTTGAATGAGGTTTTGTTAGCCGAGGGATTTGCGTATGCCGACCTGCGTTTTCGCCACAGTCTTTATCACAAATACAAGCAGTTAGAGGCCAGTGCTCGCAGGCAAGAGAAAGGTTTATGGGAAAAGGTAACACGAGAGCAATTGCCCGAATGGCTGCAAAAAATGGAACCAGAGTTGCTGTCCAGGAAGTAATTCTTTTATAACAGAAACGGTTTCAACATTCAGATTTAGACCGCTATTTTCTTTTGAATTTGGATGTTGCTAACAAGTAAATCGACAAATAGAATAATAGTATCATGGCTAAATATCCCATATTTCTCGAGCTGTCCGGCCGGCGTGCGGTCGTAATAGGTGGCGGAGCTGTTGCTGTACGAAAAGCCCAAGCGATGCTGGCCGCGGGGGCCCGGTTGGTCGTAGTAGCTGAGCACGTCGATGACATGCTGACGGCTCTTTGTGCACGAAGTGAAGCTGAGTTAGTAAAGTCCAAATATTCCAAGAACTACCTGGCAGGTGCGGTGCTCGCCATAGCTGCGACAAATAACCGACAGCTTAACAAGCAAATTTATAAGGACTGCCAGGAGCTGGAGATTCTATGTAATGTTGTTGACCAGCCGGAGCTTTGTGACTTTTTTGTGCCTGCGGTTGTGAAACGCGGCGACCTGCAGATAGCTATCGGCACCGAAGGGTACTGTCCCGCATACGCCGGCCATCTGAGAAAAAAACTGGAGGGGACATTTAGTGACAAACACGGCCAATTTTTAGCCGAACTGGAAACGCTGCGAAAACGCATTATCAAAGACGTGCCGGACCCGGCCGACCGAAAAGCCCTGCTGGGTAAACTTGTCGATGATAAGTCGTTCAAATACTTTATCGAAAACGGTACTACCAAGTGGCATGCCTTTGCAGACAGGCTAATATCAGGGGAAAACAAAAAGTAAAACACATAATTCGGATTTCGTTTTTTGCGGTGCCGTTAGAACCGTAATCCGTTCAGGCTTTAATCTTATCAACTACAACCTGTAAATATTTCTGGCGGTGGCCAATCCGTTTCTTGCTGTGTTTTCGTCTGCGAAAGTGGGTGGGGTAGAGTTTCCTGCCTTTAACGACGGACTCTTCGGCCGAGTTTTTAAATGAGACAATAACCTTTGCGCCCTTAACGTAAGGGGCGCCGACTTTTATCTTTTTGTCATCATTAACAAGCAGGACTTTGTCCAGCTCCATCGTCTTGGCATCCGGTGCAACATCGGCCAACTCGACATTAATACAATCGCCTTCAGCGATTTTATACTGTTTTCCACCTTGCTCAATTACTGCATACATTCTAAAAACCTTACATTTTACGCTCAAAAATTCAAATAGATGGGATATTTTACGAAATGAACTCTTTTTGTAAAGCAAAATATGAGATATTTTTGTATCTTACTTATTTAATATGAGGTTAGGACTTGGGATTCAGGCTTTTTAGGAGTCATTCTATGAAGTTGGCGATGATTCAGGACAAAATCGTACCGTTTGAGGAACTTGAGCCGATTTATCTGGACCGTGGAATCTACTTCGGTGATGGCGTTTATGAGGTCGTGCGGAGCTATAACGGCACGATTTTTTCACTTGAAGACCACCTTCAAAGATTTGCAAACAGCCTGGCCGGTATCAACATCGAGGGAGTAGACATCAACCTGATTCGTGGTCGGGTCCGGAAGGCTTTTGAAGCTGCCGGCATTTCCAATGCCAGGATATATTTTCATATTACCCGCGGCTCAGCGGCCAGAGAGCATGACTGGAATTCCAACCTGAAGCCAAATTTCCTTCTTACAGTCACAGAAGCTCCCGATGATACAGAGGCAAAAAGCAAGGGGATTGCGGTTTCGACCCATCCGGACTGGCGATGGAAGAGATGCGACATCAAGTCGCTGAACCTGCTGCCGAATGTTCTTGCCCGCCATGATGCAGCACAAAAGGGATGTGACGAGGCGGTATTTGTTGATGAGGCCGGCCTTATAACCGAAGGGGCTGCCTCAGCGTTTTTTACAATCAACGGACAAACAGTGCAAACAGCACCTCTTACTGCAAATATTCTACCTTCTATTACACGCAAATTTGCGATCGAAGCAGCAAAAAATATTGAACTGAAAGTAATTGAAAAATCATTAACGCCGCGGCAAGCAAGCAATTCGGATGAGCTTTTTATTGCCGTTACTACAAAAGATATTGTCCCCGTTGTCAAATTCGACGGCAAGATTATCGGGGACGGCAAACCCGGTAAGTATACGAAATTGCTCGTCGAAGAATTTCGTTCATTTACAACATAAAAAACGCGGCGCAGTTAAGGCAGGGGATTTGAAAGGAGCTTAACGTGAAATATCTAAAAGCAAACATAGCTATATTATTTTTGGCATTATTTACAGGCAGTATATGTTTTGTTGGATATGTGAACGGTAGTTTGCAAAACAGTGACGAAAGAGTTGAGGGCGGGGAGAATGTTCAATTATGGTATAATCAGCCGGCGCAAAAATGGACCGAAGCGCTGCCCGTAGGAAACGGTCGTCTTGGAGCAATGGTCTTCGGCGGCACTACACAGGAGCGGATTCAACTCAACGAAGACACTGTCTGGGCGGGTCCGCCCGTGCCGCAGGACCGTGTGGGAGCCTATAAGCACATCGCCGAAGCACGAAAGCTCATCTTCGAAGGAAAGTATGCCGAAGCACAGCAGATTATGCAAAGCCAGGTTATGGGTCAGCGGATATCGCCGCGAAGTTACCAGACGCTGGGCGACTTGCGGCTTACATTCCCGCCCGGCCAAATAACAAAAGACTACCGCCGAGAGCTTGACCTTGATACAGCGATTGCAACAACGACATTTACAACAAATGGGAACACATACCGACGCGAGGTCTTTGCCAGCGTGGTCGATAATGCCATCGTCGTGCGTCTGACAGCCGACAAGCCGGGCAGCATTAATATCGATGCAACCTTAGACCGCCCGGCTGATTTCGAATTAAAAGGAGTCGGGCCAGGTACACTGGCTATGTTCGGGCAGGTTAGCCAGGACGGCAAACACAAGGGTGTTAAATACCACACACAGCTTCTCGCCAAGCCTCAAGGTGGGCAGCTTGAGATGAACGACAAAGCGATTTCGATAAAAAACGCGGATGCCGTGACACTGCTGCTTGTGGCGGCGACTGACTATAATTTCAACGAGCCCTACAAGCCGCTTACGAGAGATTTGGCCCAGACGTGTACCAGGCAGCTTGCCACCGTCGAGAAGAAAAGTTTTGAACGAATTAAGGCCGACCACATCACCGAGCATCGCAGGTTGTTCCGTCGTGTGAGTCTAAATCTTGGGACAAAACCTGCTGCGGCAAAACCGACGGATGAACGATTGAAGGCCCTGCGCGAAGGGGCGGATGACCCGGCCTTAGCTGCCTTATACTTTCAGTTCGGGCGATACCTTTTGATTTCATGCTCAAGGCCGGGATGCATGCCGAGTAATCTGCAAGGCTTGTGGAATGAACACATCGCGGCACCATGGAATGCGGATTATCACATCAATATTAATATTCAGATGAATTATTGGCCGGCCGAGGTATGTAATCTGTCGGAATGTCACGAGCCGTTTTTCAGACTGACCGAGGTGCTGGTGCCTTCCGGGCGAAAGACCGCACGAGATGTGTATAACTGCCAGGGCTTTGTCGCCCACCATACAACCGATGTGTGGTGGCACACAAGCCCGTTCGGGAGCGTCGGGTATGGGATGTGGCCTATGGGAGCGGCCTGGTGCACGCAGCATTTTATGGAGCATTACCGGTTTACCGGCGATAAGAAGTTTCTTAAAAACCGGGCCTACTCCGTGCTTAAGGAAGCTTGTCTGTTCTTTCTTGACTGGCTCGTGGAACATCCAAAAACCGGCAAACTGGTTTCGGGGCCGTCAAACTCTCCGGAAAATACCTTTGTAGCCCCCGATGGAAGGAGGGTGAACCTTTCGATGGGCCCGTCAATGGACCAGGAGATAATCTGGGACACTTTTACCAATCTCATCGAAGCGGCCGAGATTCTGGGTATCAATGATGATTTCGTCAGAGAGGTCATCACTGCCCATTCAAAACTTGCGCTGCCAAAGATCGGCTCGGACGGCCGATTGATGGAATGGAGCGAAGAGTTTGAGGAGCCGGAGCCCGGCCATCGGCATATGTCACATTTGTTTGCTTTGCATCCCGGCAGGCAATACACGTTTCAGAATGCACCGGAGATGATTGCAGCGGCACGCAAGAGCATCGAGTATCGTATGGCAAACGGCGGCGGGCATACCGGCTGGAGCAGGGCGTGGATAATCAATTTCTGGGCAAGATTCCTTGAGGGCGACAAAGCCGAAGAGAACGTCACGGCGCTTCTGCAAAAGTCCACTCATCCCAACATGTTCGATAACCATCCGCCGTTCCAGATTGACGGCAACTATGGGGGTTGTTCCGGAATCGCGGAGATGCTTCTGCAAAGCCATGCCGATGAAGTTCACCTGCTTCCGGCGCTGCCAAAGGCTTGGTCGACAGGGTATGTAAAAGGCCTGCGCGCCCGCGGCGGCTTCGAAGTGGATATCGAATGGAAAGACGGCAAACTCACCAAGGCCGGGATACAATCGCTGCTTGGCAATACCTGCAAGGTCCGCTATGGTGATAAGGTCGTTGAAATAAAAACCAGGGCCGGCAAGAATTACAGCTTGAACGGTCATCTCGAAAGGATATGAGTAATTAAAGGCTTTGGCAGGAGATTCTATAGGTTTGCTTCTGGTGTTCTACGCTAAAATCGACGGGCAGGAACTTCTTAATGACTTCCATATTCGTTTGGAGGTGGCTGGAAAGCTCATTGGTTGTGAAGGAGCCGGCTTTTGCGAGGGCCATATAGATTAAAAGCTGGTCGGCCAGGAAACGGTCGACCGCAGCTTTGCTTGTCAGAAAATCTTTGGCTAAACTAACAACTTCACTAATCACCTCTTCCGAGGGCTTTCCTCGCATTCCAAATGAAGTAAAAATGGTTGTTCGTTCACCCCCGCTGCTTCGCTTTTGCGAAGCAAAACGGCGGGGGCAGAGTCGAATCATCGCGCAATTTCCGGGGCCGTCGGAATCTTTGACTTCGATGTGCTCGGCATTCTGTATGTCCAATCCACTCTGGAATAACAATTTGCGCTGGCGTTGAGCAACGTGTTCAGGGAGTTTGGCGGTGTAGATGCGAGCGTGAATTTGTGGTTCTGTGCTTTGCCGACAAAGGTCGATTGTCCGGCCCTTGTTTTTCTGCCACGGTTGGATATTAAAGCTTATTTTGCCCCCGCCTGCGGGGAAGAAGCCGTGCTTTATCAGTTTGCAACTACCATGGAAGCCGGCGGTTTTGATAGCGGGCAAAAAGGTTTCGTTAAGAAAATCAAAAGGGGGGGCCATAGGATTATGTGTTCCGCCGGTAACGGTAACGGCGGAAGGCTTGTGAGCTAAGAACAAGGCAGGAAGGATAGTCTGAATTACCAAAGATGCGGAGCCTGCCGAGCCTATGTCAAAGTGATAATCGCCGCTTCTTATGGGGCCGGTTTGAAAATCCAAAACCTTGGAGCCTTTCGTTGCTCCCTGTGCCCGGCCATCGCAGATTTTACAGGCGGCTCGGACACAGCTTAAATGCTGTTTGGCCAGGCCTGGATTGCGGCGGGCGGCACGTATGTTTTCAATATGCAGACTTTTGCCTGTTATGCAGGACAGGGTCAAAGACGTTCGCAGTATCTGGCCTCCTCCTTCACCCGTGCTGCCATCGATAACAATAGTTTCCATCGTGCTAATCCAGTGGTATGTGAATTCTTCTGTTAGTCCAAGCCGGTGCTTTTACTCACGGCAATAGCCTACCACGACCAGATAGAGAGGCTCAAGGTTGTCCTGCAGTGATAAAACTGTGCTAACAGCAGCATCGTCAAAAGCGCCGACGGCCACGGAGCCAAGACCGAGGGCCTCGGCCTGCAGGTGGACGTTCTGGGCGGCGTGGCCGGCTTCCATATATACGTAACGAATACCTCGTTTGCCATAGCGTCCGGTTGTTCTGGTAAACTCGGCTGCAAAGACAAGTATCAGCGGCGCAGCCTGAACAAATTCCTGTCCCCAGGCAGCGGAGGCAAGCAGGGAGCGCAGGTCCTGGTCTGTCAGTTTTTCCAGCGAGTGTTTGGCAGGCAAGTAACGAAACATACCCTCATCAGTAATTACAAAAAGCTCAAGAGGATAGGTCGCTCCTGCTGAAGGTGTTGTACGATATTTACTGCCTTCGTCCTGGCCCTGGGCCGCCCAGGCCAACTGGCCGATTTGCTCAAGTGTAAGGGGTTTAGGCAAAAAATGCCGGCGCGAGCGCCGGACGGCTATGGCCTGTTCCAGCGGCATTGAGCCGGACTTATTCGGTTTTGGAAGTTTCATTATCTCAGCCATTTTTTAGCTCACTATTTTTTCAAAAACCGTAAAGACTGTAAAATCTTGTCTATTGTCTTTTCGCTGTTATGACGTGTCAAATTAAATAGATTTGTGTTGGGATAATCTTTTACCTCGGAGATAAGACCGGAGCCCTTAAGTGCCACGGTGGTCAATACCGACTTATCAGATTTAAAAAGACGACGGATAGCAGCAACAAACTCTTTGGAGAAGCACTCCATTTTGCCGATCTCGTCTACAATAAACAGTTGAGTATCGGTTTTTTCGGCATCTAAAATCGGCACAACCGACTTCTCGAAGGCTGCAACGTCCACGCCATATTTGCCCACTCTGAAAGGGCCCTTGATGTCGATATGAGCAAGTGTCCCCGTGACTCCATCGAGCCGCCGCCAACTAAAACCCTTGCGAACACCACCCTGGCGGATTTCCTGGGTGTAAAAACCTGCAATTTTATCCCTGTTAAGATTTGCAATTATTTTTATTATAGCGGTGGTTTTGCCGCAGCGAGGCAGGCCTGTTAATAATATTTTAACGGACTCAGACAAAATACTTATCCAAACAGTTCAGAAACTATTCGGTCAACACTATATCCTGAACATCGTCTGTCCGCAAGATTAGTGGGTCTGCTTTTTTTTGGTGAGGATAGCAAATGCCAGAACGGCCAAAAGCGCTACGGCGGAGATGTATTTAACGATGGGGGGCAGCATCCAACCGGGTTGGGTGGCTATTTCAAAGTCAAAACCGGATGCGATGTAATCGAGCAGGATGCCGCCCAAGAGGGCACATCCGGCCACGGTAGCCAGATAGGTAATGGCTGTTACTCTGCCCAGGACTTTCCAGATAGTTACAAATGATGCGGCATTAGTGGCGGGGCCGGTCATAAGAAAGACCAGTGCCGCTCCCGGTGCCAGGCCTTTCAAAATCAATGCGGCCGCTACGGGCACCGAAGCCGTTGCACATACATAAACCGGTATGCCCAGGAACATCATTACCACCATAGCAAAGATCCCAGTACCGAGTTTTTCGGCGAAGTATCCATCCGGCACGAGGGCGGAGATTACAGCCGCAATGACCAGTCCGACGAGCATCACCTTGCCGATATCGCGGGGCAAAGTGACAAAACCATATTTTAAACCCTTCGTTATTTTACTATGAGTTGCAGCAGTATCGCAGCACTCATCCGTACACTTTGAGGGGATCTGGCTATCGTTTTTGCTTTTTCGTTCGAATGCGTCCACGAGGGTGCCGCCGACGATACCGGTTATGAACGCCGCCAGCGGTCTGAAAACAGCAAAGACAGGACCGAGAAGACTCAAAGTCACAAAAATACTATCCACGCCCGTTTGCGGCGTTGACAGCAGAAATGAAATTGTGGAGCCTTTGCTGGCACCGTGTTTGTGCAGGGACATGGAAACCGGAATGACGCCGCACGAGCACAAGGGCAGCGGGACCCCGAAAAGCGATGCCTTTACCAATGGCCATATTCCTTTACCGCCGAGATGTCTTTCGACAAGTTGCTGTGATACAAGGACCGAAAGAATTCCAGCGACGAAAAAACCGAACAATAAATAGGGCGACATCTCGGCGATGGTAGCCCAAAAACCCACGATTATTGATTTAGCAAAATCAGCCATTACACACCCGCTATTTAGAAATCAGCTACCAATTTTCTATCGTTTCAGTTTTACTAACATTGCCCTGTAAATCAACAGTAATATCCTCAAAGGGCATTTTCACTCCACCGGCCAGTTTTGCCTTGCCGTCAATTAACTCTATGGCCCCTTCGGCACAGGCATTTACACACTGACCACAGCCATCGCATTTTTCTTCGTCTATTTTCACTATATTTCGCATAAACATCTGAAAAATTCCTCATTTTAACTCTTTGAGCCGCCAGTCTTGTCATCGGATCGCTCAATAATACCCAGGCATTGCTCGGCATATTTACACCATTCGGCACAGCCGAGATTTATTTTCGGATTAAGCACCATTCGCCCGCATTTGCGGCATTTCAGCTTCGGCTCATCCTTGAAGAACTCCACTGTTTGGCCACAGCCGGGACATCGCACATCGAAAATGTCTTCCGGCTTCCAAAATCTCTGGTCTTGTCCGGGGCATCTAACCATCAGACTATCCTCATTAATTTTCAAAAAATGAATTTTACTTATTCACGAATCATCGTTAACAGCATCTTGAATTTTTCATCTGCGGCAACCGCGTGCGGCACATTGCCGGGCATTATAATAATCCGGCCGGCCGAGACGTTGACATCTTCACCGCCTACGGTCAACCGCGCCGCCCCATCAACAATCTGAACAACCGCGTCATAAGGTGTCTGGTGTTCACTTAACCGCTGGCCCTTGTCAAAGGCAAACAGGGTAATCGTCCCAACAGATTTATCCAGTATCGTCTTGCTGACAATCGAATTGTCTGCGTATTCTACCATCTCCGCTAAACTCTGCCCTTTGCCCAGACACGTCTGCAACACAGTTGCCTTATGCTTCTCGTTATTCATTTTTATTTCCTTTTCAGAGTCCTTGTGTTCTTTTTTGTTTTTTTGCCTCTGTAACTCGCCAGCTCGTCCAGCGTAATACCGGTTAGATAGCCGCTTATATAATCCTGCAGCCCAACAAGCTTTGATCTTACCGAACAATCCTTCTGCTTTGGACAGGCGTTTACACCCAGCAGGCATCGGTTCAGGCTTATGGGGCCCTGGATGGTATTTATCACGTCCAGCAGGCTTATCTTTGATGGTTCTCTGTTGAGGGTAAATCCACCGTTGGCCCCCATGCAGCTTGTCACCAATTTGGCTTTTTGGAGCCGTTGCATGAGTTTGCAGGCCAGTTGATATGAAATATCTTCCTCAGTCGCTATTGTTCTGGTGGATATAGGCTCGTTTCCGTAATGCGAGGCGAGATTTACCATCGCCCTCAGTGCATAATCAGTATTTCGCCGTAAAACATCCATCTTCAACCTGACCTTCAAAACTCAATCACAAATACCCTTTTTGGACTCACCGTATGCTATATAGGACTATTATAGTCCTATTTTATTGCAGTGCAAAACAAAAATAAGATTTAAAAAAAATTTTCAGAAACCGGCTAAAAGTGAAATCCATCCAACCTGCGGATGTTGTTCGTCAGCCAGCTATTGTAATAGCACCCGTGGCAGCGATGTGAATTTGCTTTTCAAGGTCTTTTGCAGAAACAAAACGATATTGGCCCGACCCTTTGACCACCACATCGTTCTTATCTACGATTATTTCAATGCTTTGTTCAGGGTCTCTTTGATGGATCACATTGACCAGCAGAAAGGCTTTTTCAAGCCCGTCGCCTGTCTTGTAATTTGCCACCTCATCGGGCTGGGCAAGCCGCTTGGCATCGTAAATTGACGTATTATTCATTTTTTCAAGCCAGGCATATACCTCATCGGTTGACTTTGAATCCGCGATTGTGAGTGAGACGGGATTGCGTTCCACGGCAGCCTTGATGAACGGGGTCCAATCACAGGTCTCCATATCACGATATGCGTAAAAGGCAAGGTCGGCAGTGGTATTACTCTGTCGAATCCGCTGCAGATAGTCAATTATCTGCTCTCTACTCTGGTCAACCGTGATTTCGATGGGATTGGCAGGCATAAAATGTTTATCCAAAGCCGGCAGCTTCGCTTCTATGTGTACAAAATCAGCCAATTCGTCTACAAACCGCTGCGCATCAGTGACAATCGGCTCAATATATTTTCGCATAATTTCTCTCTCTTCCTGGCTTCTCACATCTATTTTTTTCTTCTCTATTAACTTTTCAAGCTCATCGCAGCGAATTCTTCCGGGCAGTTCATAGTTGACGAAATCCTCCTCAGAAACCTCGGCCAGCAATTTTTCATGGGTTGCATCGGCTATTCGAAAGCTGCTTGAGTGCTCGTAATGGAAGAGTATCTCGGCCTTTAAGAACTGCGCCTGTCCATGGCAGTCACGGCAGAGCTGGAAGAATTTTTGATAGTCTCGATTGGAACGCAAAAAACTTACAAAGAGCGGTAGTGTCAATTCTGTTGATAGATATGAATCAAGCCGCCTGGTAAAGTGCTTATAAGCCTTCCTGTCTATCGTTGCGTCATCGTACATACAGTGCACATAGCCGGATGGGTGGACTATGATTGTTACGTTTTCGTTACGCAGCGCCCTCTGGGCCTTGTTGGAGATGGCGGTGCCGTTGAACCACATCGTCCTGGTTACGAGCCTTCGATTATTGGTCAAAACGCCGCCCTGCATATCGATGAAATTCTGTGAGTGAAGGGGGGTAAGTATCATATAGATATCTTCAAGAGGTATGCCGCATACGATAAATGCCGCCGCCACATACAAGGCTGAAAGTGATACACATTCGCCGGCCGCCGTATTGTAACCCTGCTTGAGACGAAAGGCATCCATCGCCTCAACAGTTTCGGTTTTCCAGTATGGAATGATGTCACTATCATATTTATCCAGGCCGAAGTGCCTTCGAATATCCACGTCAAAATAATATTTGTCGCCGTGGTAGCCGAACAGGGCGTTGCTTTTGGAGATATCATCGGGGGAAATATGCTTCTCGAACCGTTTGAGCTCTTTGGTCTTGCTTGTAAGGCCCCATGTTTCGAGGTCGAGATTGAACTCGAATTCATCCATTACGAATTGCTTGAGCCGCATCAGTTTCTTGTAGCTGCTTTTGCCCTGAAGCTTTTTGAAACAATCCACGTTGCGCCACTGCCAGATAATCGGGCTCATAATATCAGCCAGAACCAAGCTGTACATCAGCTCCGGAAATACAAAGATTTCCATATCCGAAAGCGTTATCGCAGAGGTATATTTTTCCAGTTTCTCTGAATCCATTTTCTATTTAACCTCCTTTATCTCTGCCTTCGAGTATGTCCGGCAGCGTCTCTATAAATGCTCTTATGTCGTCCCGTACCCTTCGAAACACAGCCATAATTTCCTCTTCGCTGCCGGTCGCGAAATAAGGGTCTTCAAATGCTTTGTGGACGAGCCTTGTCCGGCCTGGAAAAACCGGGCAGTGCTCTCTGGCATTATCGCAGACCGTAACGACATAATCAAAGTTAATATCAGCGAGGTCATCAATGTGCTTGGATGTGTGGTCCGAAATGTCAACTCCTGCCTCGGCCATCACTTCTATAGTTTTGGGATTCACTCCAATCGGGCGTATTCCCGCAGAGTATGCCTCCATCACATCAGACTTCAAATGATTGGCCCAACCCTCGGCTATCTGGCTGCGACAGGAATTACCGGTACAAAGAAACAGCACCTTTATCTTGTCTTTAGTTTCACACATAAACATTCCTCAGATCTTTTAACAAAGCCACACATATCCTTGCATATCACTTACAAAAAAATTCGTACAACTCGCAGTCCCGACATCTCGGTCGATACACGCCGTCACAGTCCTCCATAATGCCGATTCTGGTCAAGGCGAAATCATACTTGACAGGGTCGTTTGGTTCAATCTCTGAAAAACATTTAGTTATTGTTAATGCAGTTGATAGAGAAGCAGTATTACGGTTGTGGAATCCTAAAATCCTGCATAATCTGGCCATATGTACGTCGACCGGCACAATGAGCTTTGCCTTATCGACCGATCTCCACAATCCTGAATCGACGTCGTCGTCCCGCACCATCCATCGCAGAAAAAGATTGAGCCGTTTGCAGGCGCTGCCGCCTGTGGGACTGGTTAATAAATACTTCAATCCTCGACTGATTCGACCATTATGCTCGCCGGCATACTTTTCTTGCAGTGAATCGGAAAATTTCGACAACGCCGGAAGAATATTCTCATCGTTCTGATTGTGACCCAGCAAAAAGTGTTTCTCTATACTGCCGCTTTGTTCAAAAACGTTTCTTAACAACTGCAGCAAGTCCGAGATGTCCTGACCCGTCGTGAAACGATGTTTGAAATCAGTCAGGGTTTCCCTTTCAGCTTTGCCGAAGTCTCTCACAAACGCATACGGGCTTGGCCCCATACGCCCCAGGAGGTCGGCCAGGCTTTTTTGGATTTGCTGTACTCGACCGTATGCGAGGTCTGCGGCCAAAAGTGCAACAACTTCCATATCCGCAGGATTGGAATACTCATATACGAATTGCAGCGGGTCGCTGCTGATAAACTCCCGGCGGTTATAACGGGCATAAAGTTTTTCCAGACAGTCTCTAATCTGCGAAGTTCGTTTACTCACCGAGCACCGCTTTTTTGAAGTTGTCGAAACCCATCTCATCTATGACCGCACCCAACCTCCGGCGAGGCTTGCCGTTGGCCTTACAATATTCAATAATCCTGTCAACCAATGCAAGGGCATCTTCAGTGGTCAGGTCTTTTGCCAGTTCCTGGGCAAGTCTCGGCCGGCCGCCACCCTTGCCCCCGACAAGGACTTTCCAGCCCTTCGGCAGGCCCACAAGCCCGATATCCTTAATGCAGGTTTCGGCACATTGGTTTGCACATCCGCTGACACCGATTTTGAACTTGGCGGGTAATTCCAAGCCGTGGTATTTTTCATCGAGCTTAAGGCCCAGCGAGAGACTGTCCTGAATACCTCGTTTGCAGAACGTTGTCCCCGGACAGGCCTTGACACTTCTAACGCAAAGCCCCACCGCAGCGCCGGGCTGCATACCGAGGTCGGCCCAAACTTTGTCGACATCTTCTTCCTTGAGGCCCACTATTGCTATCCGAGCGGCACTGGTTATTTTAAGCGCCGCTGCGCCGTACTTCTCGGCTGCATCAGCTAATTTACGCAGGGTTTCGGGCTTGACTAACCCACAGGGAATATGGGGCGCCACGGCATACGTTTGTTTGTCCCGCTGCAATATCACTCCCTTGTCACCATCTTGTAACATTGTTTGTCTCCGTCAATAACCGTATTTTGAATTTTTCAAAGGGCTTATGGCATTTTGTCGATTAAACTTTTAATGTTTATGGTCGGCATCTCCCAAATAGGCAGTCTCAAACTCCTTCAACAATGCCCTGAGCTTGGCCACATTGGAAAGGTCCGTCGTTTGTTTGGCCTTCATACTGTAAACGAGCATTTCGTGCAGCAAAGTCAGCTTCCGGACATACTCTGCATAGGTCTTGGCGTCACTTTTGCTTACAGGATTTATCCGCTGAGACATAAAATAAAATGTTACGATATGGCCTATATCGTCGGCGTGCTCTTCCTTGTTCTGAACCCAGCGGACAATCTGGTTCATATTTGGTTTGCTCTCCTGTGAAAGCTCTGTGATTTGCTTCATGGATTTCTCGATGGTTGTAATATTCTCAGCAATCATATCGAAACGCTGCGGGTCACCATAAATCCCACACGGGATTTGGCAGTGGGAATACACCATCGAAGTTAAAATCACCAGAGCAGCCAGGGCGACCAAAATTACAAGTTTTTTCCCTGTTGTGTTTCTCATTTTTTACCTCCTTTGACAAAAGTTTATTCCAAATTCTGTTACACTATTTACATTAAGAGTTTATAAACCCTTCCAGGTCGGGATAAATATCAAGCTCAACTTTCTGATTACAAAACAAATCTATCTCATCGAGTGTGATTGGACAAGTAGCACCTTTTTTTGTCGCAACCAGGGCGCCAAGGACATTGCCGAACCGGGCAGCAAGGTCGATTGATGTGCCGCGGAGAAGCTTGTGGACAAAACCGGCTGAAAAGGCATCTCCGGAACCTATAGAATCGGCGAGATCTACCTTATAGCCCGGCACATACACTTTTTCGCCTATGGCGGACATTGCAAACGCGCCTTTTTCGCCAAGCGTTACTACGCAGTGTTCGAGAGACCACTTGTCCAATATTTCTTCACAAAATCCCGGGATGTTTTTGTCTGAGACACCCAACATCAAGCCAAGCTGGTGTACCTCATCTTCATTTAATTTGAGAACATCTGCTTTTTGTAAGGAAAAGCGGACCGTCTTCGGATTATAGCAATCTTTTCGCAGATTTATATCCAAAAACTTCAGGCTCTTTTCCACTCTTTCAAGGAGCTGTTCGATGGTCTTACGCGATGTTTTAGCCCTCTGCGACAGCGTTCCGAAGCACAAACAATCTGCAGTCGAGACGGCATCAACAAGCGTATCAGTCAATTCAATCCGGTTATAGGCAACCTGTGGGACGATGACGAAATCCGGATTGTTATCTTCATCAAAGCTGACCTGAACGGTGCCGGTCGGCAGGTCTTCATCCCATTGGATATATGTTGTTTCCTGGCCCAATTGGGCAACCTGGTCAAAGGCCTTTCGGCCAAGCTCGTCCCGGCCGAGGCGGCTTACCATAAGACCTGTATCACCGAGCGAATTGACTCGATAGACAAAATTAAAAGGAGCACCACCAAGAACGGTACAGGAAGGCAATATGTCCCAAAGCATTTCACCAAATGCAAATATGGTCTTTGTCATATTCAACGCATCCGTTCGATTTACGGTCCGGTTACTGTGGCTGTCAGTTCTTTGATGTTCTTACGCTCAATCTCTTCCATACGTTCGCGCTTTTTCAAAAAGTGGTCGTATTTCGCTAACTCTTCCTGCGTCCACGCGTTGGCCTCCATATAGTCCCCACAGTACGGCACGAGCAGGTCAATCCAGCAGGCAATCTTTTCCATCTCTTCCGGCGAGAGTTTCACATCTTCATGTTCCTGTTCAAGTATGGCTATGAGTTTACTTTTGGCGGCACCCTTGTAGTATGGGGGCAGCATTGTAGGAACCGACATATTACTAATCCAGTTCACAAGCTCACCATCCTGATTGCCTTGATAATAGGGCTGGTTCGGTCTTCCCTCCGGGCGAGCCTGTGTCAAAGCCAGATAAGGCTGGCTCCACTTCCGTTTGGAAGTCTTTTCGATAACTTGTTTTCCTGAGAGACCAAAAGGCTCCGTTTCCGCGCCGGTGTGGCATTTGACACAGTGACGGTCAAGAATCGGCTGGATTTCCTTGTTGAAACTAAAACCTCGCGGCGGGCCATAAAACGGCTCGAGTGATTGAGGCCCCGCTTTCATTGCCAAGGTTGTGGTCCTGACCGGAGGGACCTCACTTTTATTTTCGTGACAGCCAATGCACGAGAACGTCTCGCCTGGCTGTAACGTGGACCAGCTCCGCATTGCCTGGACTGCGTGACCTTTTTCGTCCAAAGCCTGGAAATAGACCGGTGTTCTGGCCGGAACGTTAAACATCGCCGAGCCGTCCTCATAAAAGGCAGCATTACCCAATACTACTTTCACATCCCAACTGGTATTCCCAACACTACAAACACAATGAGCAGGAATATGCTTATTGTTTTATTCTGTTCTCTTATCATCATCAAAGGCAATTCAAAGGGTAGGAGGAATACAATCAGACCACTATCCTCTTCAAGTTGATTAGACTTCATTCTTTAATTGTTATCATAGTGGAATCAGCCGGTCATTTCAAACGCTTTCTAATAAGCAGTGATACTTTCAAGTCTCGAAGTAAAAGTCTTTTATCCGGCTGCCTGCTGCCTTATAATGGTCGTAGCTTTGATAAATAAAGGTTTTATGAGCATACAATAGAGTTATGAAAGCACTAATATATGGCGGCGGGGCAGTTGGGCTTGGTATTGCCGGCTTCCTGCTGAAATCCAAATCCCAGGTTGATATCATTGCCAGAGAAAGTACCGTCCTGGCTTTGCGCAAAAATGGCTTAGTAAGAACAGGAATCTGGGGCGATTATTCCGCGGGACCGGCGGCATTCGGCAGTTACACATCCCTAAGCGAAATCGGAACAAAAGACTACGATTATATCCTCGTGTGCACGAAATCTTTTGATTCCTTTGAAGCGGCAAAGGACCTGTCTCAGTACGATTCTTTATTTTGTGATAAGACAAAAATCATTCTTTTTCAAAACGGTTGGGGCAATGCAGAAGTATTTTCATCCCTTTTTGACAAGGAAAAGATTTACAACGCGCGTGTAATAACAGGATTCCACAGGCCGAAAAAAAACGAAGTTACCATAACAGTCCACGCAGACTCCATTCATATCGGCAGCTTGTTCAATGAAGATTTGGAATGTATTGAAGAGTTATGTGAATCTATAGCCAAAGGCGGTATTCCCTGCGAAGCAACCGGCAATATCGAAAAAGACCTCTGGGCGAAAATGCTCTACAACTGCGCCCTGAACCCTCTCGGTGCCATCCTCGACGTCCCGTACGGAGTATTAGCAGAACACGAGCCTTCTCGAATTATAATGAAAGGCATTGTCGAGGAAGTTTTTGAGGTCATCAAAGCAGCAGGTTATGAAACACATTGGCAGACACCACAGGATTTTCTTGAAGTTTTTTATAGAAAACTTGTGCCGGATACGGCCAAACACAAATCTTCGACCCTTCAGGACATCCTCGCCAAAAAAAAGACCGAGATAGATGCCTTAAACGGAGCTGTAATAAAACTGGCCGAAAAACACGAAGTACGTGTGCCATATAATGCAGCCGTCTACAATATAGTAAAATTTATCGAAGCTAAAAACTCTTAGGAGCCAGCCTCCTTAAGATGATGAGCTTTGAGCTCTCGGAGCAAAAAATGTCTACTGATTCGAAATGGAGTGGTTTCAAATACGCTATGTGTAATGAGAGTATGGCTGAATTAAGCTGGCAAGAGCAGTGCCGAATTGTGAGCAATGCGGGCTATAAAGGGATTGAAATCGCGGCGTTTACTTTCGTTAAAGAGAGTGTAGAGGAGATAAGCCCTGAAAAACGCAATGAAATGGTTTCCGTGATGAATGATGCCGGCCTTGAGTGTGCAGGAATTCACTGGTTATTAGCGCCGCCGCCCAAAGGATTACACTTTACCACACCTGATGTTGCTGTCCGCCGAAAAACCGTTGATTACCTTGATAAACTTATCGATTTCTGCGGCGACCTTGGAGGGCCTTGTATGGTCTTCGGCTCTCCAAATCAACGCGGCATAATAGGAATTTACATTGAAGCGGCAAAGAAATATTTTGCCGAAGGTCTTGCCAAGGTTGCCGACCATGCTCAGCAGCGTGATGTTAAGATACTCATCGAACACCTGCCAAAATACGCAACTGATGTTATCAATACGCTGGAAGAAGCACTGGAGCTGGCCAAGCAAATCAATCACCCGGCAATTCAGATTGTGTTTGATTTTCATAACACCGTTGATGAAACGGAACCTTTTGATGTTCTGCTGCGAAAGTTCTATGAAAACGTTGAGCATATTCATATACAGGAAATGGATGGCAAACATCTGGGGACGGGGACAGCGGCCAATGACTATGTCAAGGCCTTTCAAACGCTTAAGGATTTGAAATACGACAAGTGGATATCCCTGGAGGTATTTGATTTTTCTCCCGGCGGCAAAACAATTGCCGAAGAGTCAATGAGAACTCTAAGAGAAATCGAGTATCAATTACTTTAAATTATGCTGTCTCTATTCTTCCCAGAGCCAGCTCTCGAAGAAGAGGGCGGCATCTTTGAAATCGACGAATCCGTTTCTATCGAGGTCCTCACGTAAAAGGTTCTCATAAAGACGCCAGCCGCCGGAAAACAGGGCAATATCCTTGAGGTTAACGATACCACTATTATCCAGGTCGGCGATATTTCCGGCGGTCGATGAAGACATACTCGCCTCGGCGGTGCCGCCGTACGCACCCATATTTATTTGTTTGCCGTGAGGCCATAATTCTGCGGTCCAATCCGAATTCGGATCACCTGTGTCGATGCAGAGGCTGTTCACAGCATCCTGCACCCAGCTTTGGCTGCCCGGGTTCCAGCGTCCAACTTGGGATTTCAGGTGATAGTCGCCGCTGCCGACATCGACATATTCAGGCTCAGCATCGATGTTTCCTTCCAGCCAGGTGACAGTGGAATCCAGCACGGCTCCGCTCTGGACAACCGTAACGCCTCCCAGACCGCCTTCGACATTACAGTACTTGACGGTCACATGAGAGCCGGCATCCGGTTCGTTATCAATTTGCCCACTGTCGGTAAGGTGTATGGGCGCCTTCACACAATCCCTTATGATACAGTTAATCAGTGTGGCACGGCCGCCGCCTTTGGTCAGGCAATAGGGGGGACCGGCTCGGCCCAGATCAAAAATTTTGACTCCTTTGCCGTCACCACCATAAATATGGTCGATTGTGTTGTTGATGAGCAGGGCGTTACAGGTGTTTTCAACGGCAACGCCGGCATTATTACAATTATAGATTAAGTTGTTCATCAAAACGGGAAAGCCCACATCACGCAGAACGACGCAATGGTCAGTGCTTCCTGAGATGATGTTTCCGATGAGTATGGCGGAACACTTGGTGGGATTTATCATATCATCATAAGCCGGGTTAAGGAACACGTTGTTGAGGATAAGCGGGGGCGGACTGCTTTCGCCCCACAAGTCAACGTCATCGTTGTCACCATGGTGATCCGTAAAGAAGCAGCCCTCAACCAATACATAGGCGAATCGGGTATGAATACCCTGTCCAATCGAAAGGAACTGGCTGTTGATAATTTCCGCCGACGTTTCTCCGGGGTGGTCCGGGTCATCCGATATGATGGCTAAGGCGTCACCCTCGCCACCCCCGCTGTCGTCGGGAAGATTCTGAAAAGTACAGCCTTCGATTATAACATGACTTGCCAGTACAACCACGGCTTCATGGTACTGCCTCGATGGAAAGGGCGTGCACGGATCGCAGTCGTTGTCGTAGTAGTCCTGGTGTTCGCCTACACTGTCGGCAAACTCGAAAATACAGTGCGCAAAACGGCTGTTTTCGGCCTCAATGAAGATAATCTGCTTCCACCTTTTGCCGCTGCCGTTGCGTGTGAAGCGAATCAGTTCGGATTCGCTCCCATTGGCAAGTAGCTGCCCGTACACCTTGATCGAAACGGCGTTGTCCATCATGACCACCGTCCCCGACTCAATAGTCAAGACGATGCCGGCCGGTACGATAACGTTATCTTCAAGGATTTGCGTTCCCGACCAAGTCGTATTCTGGGTCAGCACTATATCCGACTCTACTCGCAAAGACGGTATAAGTGAAAAGTCTGTGCTGGTATATGAGGTATTATGCCCCTCGATGGCAAGAAGGTTATTTCCGTCGTTCAACAGCTCGCTCACCGTCCCCAGAGGGATTGTCTCCGGCGTCCCGATCTCGTGAGAAGACGCCAGCGTCGTGTAGGTAACGTCTTCGTCGGGCATGTGCCTTGACGTTACGAAATCCCCATTTAGATACGCAACAAATCCGTCATCGTAATCAATCACAAGCTGAACAATCCCATTGGGATCCAATGAAGCCAGCGATACCGGGAATTCCTTTCGTATATACACCGTCACGTAGTTATTCTGCATATCGAGCAGTTCCGTGTTATCGTCGCCGTCACCATAGCCAAAGCCGCTTTGGCCTATCTCCCAGTCCAAATCGTTGAAGTCGGGCTCTTTCCAATATTCGTTTGGTTCACTCGGCTGTACATCACCCCGGAAGAATCTCCAGTATTCGTCCGGTTCGATGAATGTTGTTCCCGCCGAGACGCTGCTGTGAAAGAGCACGAGCGCCAATAAAGAAATGAGTACCAGCTTAATATTTACGCGCTTCATAAAAAGTCCTCCATACACCTAAAGATAACACTCCCCAAAAGACTGCATTATCTTGACTGAGATTTCCTCAATAAACTACTTTTCAACATTCCCAAAACCTCCGATACACTATCTTACCAAATTTATCCCCAAACTTCTACTGTTTTTGCCCCATTTCGCAGCTATAGCCTACCAAAGTGCGGAAATTCTCCGTTAAATACGCTCCTGCCTCACGAACTTTTCGCACCTAAATCTGTGACTTCCGCTGATGTGACACAGCATTTATAAGAAAAGAGGAGTATGAGACATCTCTATTTTTGGCCCTGACACGTTTAACGTATGCCGGGCGGGTCCTTTACCTTTCGGCCGGCTGCCCAGTATGCGCCGCGAATTACAAGACGCTGGAAATGTGGATTCTCCCAAGCCCTGCGGTCATGGCCGTTACTCGTATAAAAAACCCTTCCTTTGCCATAAGACGACACCCAGGCCATCGATTGTCTTTCATTGCCGCGATTCATCCGGGTCAGAGAACGCATCTGGGCGTTATGGTGGTAGTTGTGAGCGTAGGTCTCATCCTGAATCTCGAAATCCTTCATGCCCTTCGTAATCGGGTGTTCATGGTCGTAGATATAGACGGTGAACGTGACGCTTCCGTGACCAGCGAAGCGTCCGCCGACCATTTCCCAGTACCGGTCGCAATTCTTGAACGAGTCCGTAGCGCTGTGAATACCCACGTAGCCGCCGCCGTTCCGGACAAAATCGCACAGCCCATCTTCCTGCTCTTTAGTCGGCTCCATCCCAGTTGTGTACTGCATGATGATATCAAATTGCTTGATGCGTTCTTTCAGGTCGTCGAGGTTTTCGGTAAAAGTTACCTCGAAGTCGTTTGTATTTTCAAGCACGGCCTTCATAATGGGTGGACAGTTTTGCCAATCGTGCCCACCACCCCGGAAGAACATCACTTTGATTTTTTTATCTGAGCCGGCTGCAACCAAAACTCCCGCCGCCACGACGACACACAGCAACACCATGCCAATCAGTACTAACTTTTTCATTACTCAATCTCCTTTTCCAAATCTGAAAGTTTTCAGCCGGCGAGCCACTTCTCTGTGCTTTGTTACTGTTTGACGTCTTCCAGATGCTCTAAGGTCAGTATGCCTGAATCTTCAGAGACATGTTTGATGCGCATAAACAAAGAGTCGCGGTGGCGCCATAGAATCTTCGCTGCCTTATCCATCTTGTAGTGGGCAACCCTCTTTCTCGGGTCGGACCAGCGAGATTCACAGCAGTCACAAACACCGCGCTCCTTATCATACCACCAAAGCTGAAAGCCACCAAAACCCTTATACTGGTCGCCCTTGACGCCTAAAACACACTCATCATAAAGTAATTTTTTTATGTGCTCTTTGTCCCTGACTTGTATTTTTTTCATTGTCGGAGCCTCATCACAGGAGCAACGCTGGTTCGTGCCCATATAAGACCCACAAGTTGCAGGCAGGAATTTCAAGCGGTGCTCCTTAATTCTCCGTCAACCGCTTGTCAGTATGATTTTATAATTATCATATCTTTTGCTGATTAAAAATCAAGAAAAATAGTAAAAAATAATGTGCTTTTTTGGGGCCAAAATACGGCAAAATAGCGTGTATAATAAGACCGGTCGCGATTATAACGGGCAATAGATGTTGGGCGTGCTTTATCTGCCAGGCAGCCCGACAGGTTCGACCACGATTTTATCTGCGAACTTGGTGCGTTGTCCCGAAAACACGATATGCCCACCTACATCGGTCATCTTATATGTGATTCTTGTTTCGCCGATTGTTACGGCTACCTCTGTGTCCTTTACCTGTGCGTTTGCTTTTTCAACAGAAGTAACACTGTCATCGGCTGCCGTTAAGACATGCAGAAAATAGTCTCCAGCTTGCTGCCGGGTCGGTGATATTTCGATACGACATTCTGGCGCCGGGCCGGTGTCTCGCGCCGGAGGATAAGTTTTACCGCCATAACTATACAGTTCATCTCCGGTAACGAGCTTCACCTTCGGTTCAGAAGGCAGCAACATCTGGATAAACAAACGTCCTTTGCCGTTGGTTACCACAAGACCATCCGCAGTTTCAGCCGGAACCTTCATCGCCTGAAGCAGCCAGGTCTTTTTGAAGCGTGGATTTTTGGAACTCACACGGTCGAAGATAACAAATGTGCCGGGCCGCAAAAATACAATCTGTCGGGTAAAATACTCGATTTTTTTCGTGGTGTAGGAGCGCGTACAGTCACCGGCTGCATACACGTAATCTCCCTTGTCTTCGAAGGCTAAAATATCTGCAATATCATATAGCTGACGTCCTTTCCGCCAGTCAGCCGCGTCGGTGACGGCGCCGTTATGGTGCGGCCAGTTATGATGCTGACCGCCGTCGTTGCCGGATACGGAGCCGGCGCGTATCCCGGGCCAGGTTTCGCACGGGTCGTGTACCAATATCGTATTATGGGCGATGGTGCGCAGGTGATAGTTGACATCGTGTTTTGAGCCGAATGCGTCATAATGGCCGCCGTCGCCGACAAGTTCCTCGTACTTATAAATCAGAAAATGCCCTACATCGAGGTGCTGGTGCGCTGTAAAGCGGTCTCCACATTTGAAGAAGAGGTACGTTGCGTCGTCCTCCCATGAGCTGCGTGCATAAACATAGCCGGGACCGGTGCTGATGTGCGATAATTTAAAGCCGTTTAGGTCGGCTTTCTTGACGGTCGTGTCGCGCCACAGGAAATCCTTGTATGCATAGACGCCGACGCTTGAGTGTGGCGTGGTCTCGTTAAAGGCGTGTACAGCCTGATGGCTCGGTTCGTCGCGGAAATAGTTGACGAGGATGCGCCTGGCCGACAATGCCTTATCGCGGTCCCCGCCGAACGTACGTCCTCCGCCGTCACCCATGGGAACCGGCCGGCGTGAATTGTAAATCTTTATACCGGGATAGGCTTCGAACATACTCGCAACAGCCCGGTTATGAAAAAAGTTCGGAGCCGCAGCGTAATAGTCGATACCTTCGCAGTACCGGGCGACCTCACAAAAGAACAGCCACTCATACAGCCAGTAGTTGATATAGTAACCTTCGGCCCAGCCTCCACCCGCCCCCGCAAGCTCGAGAGCGGGAGCCGCCCGGCTACGGTACTCCTGTTCGAGGGCCTTGAGAATCCGGGGCGCCCGCTCATTTTCGTAAAAGGTGGCATAGCAGGCCAATCCGATGCCCCAGTGCTTGTACCCATACCAGCCATTGTGAAATACATGCGTCTCGCTGTGAACATTTTCATCGACGGTTTTGTTCATATATTCGTGGAATTTTACTCGCTCGTCCTGGCTCCAGTACTCATAACACAGGTCATAGACAATCGCGCAGCGCGCAAGGTCGTGGGCAAAGGTGACATGTCCTTTTCGAATAGGGCCATTGATGTATTTCATCGCCATCTGCACGGCACGTTTGCCGAGCTGCTCATTTCCTTCTATGGCACAAACCAAGGCCATCGAAATCATCTTAGAATGGTCATCGGCGTCAAGCTCCCGCGCCACTCTTACAACGCGCCGATATGCCTCAGGACACTGTTTGGCTAATTCCTGTAGACGTTTCCGGGAACCGAGCAGCCGGGGATGACTCTTGGGAACAGCATGTCCCGTGGCCTGAGCAGCCACAGCCTGAGTATGGTCCGTAACCAACAGAAAACACACTGCGAACCAGATAATGTATGTTAAACCAATTTTATCTCTTACCCTCATATTCGTAAAAACCTTTATTCTATCTTCTCAGTTCAAATTGTGACAAAAAGCAATATCAAGGAACCAGTTCGTCAGCACCAATATCGGGTTCGGCGCTTCGAGGCTCGCGGTCAATGTCACTGGTTATCTCGGACAGCGGAACAGCTTTGTCGATTACGTCGGCGGCAAGGACCGTCAGGTGCAGATTACCCTGCGTGGGATTGGCAAGAACATCCGTAAGGTCTTTTTCGAGGTTATTAACGAACCTGATGTTACTATCCGACTCGTTTCGGATTTTTGGGCCACTGAGTAAATTGTTGGCGACGAGCAGGCCATCGTTGTCAAAAACAATCCGAATGAGGCGGCCAAGTCGGCTGTCAGGCTCGTGGATAGTGTTGTTGAGAATTTTACAATCCCGGGTATAGACGGGAACAATACCTCCTTCGGTGGCCCTTGTAATAAAATTGTTGCGGACAATGCAGCACAGACAGTGCGTGCTTATGCCGTCGGCACGGTGTGGGTTGCCAAGGCAGATACCGGCATCGCAGTCGATAATTATATTTCGCTCGATGACACAGTCCTGTGCGTCAAACCACATAAAGACGGCTCCGCGTCCCTCGCGAGTGCTGCCCCGGATACCTACGAAAACATTATCGCTAATCTCCCAGTTTTTGGCATACATTACATCTATGCCGCCGACATAGTTTCCGCCTGCGATGTCGCGCGGGTCGTCACTTAAACGCTTGGGCCGATCGTTGTAAAACAGACAGTACTGCACGCGGCAGTTCTTTGGACGGACCGCCTCTCGGTTCTCTTTCGGCGCCTTGACACCTTTGACGCCGCGCTGCCAGACGTTATGGATGATGCAATTGTATATAATAAGTCCCTGAACGTTGGTTTCGGAGTTGATTTTGAATCCGTTATATTGAATGTTCTGAATAGTCAGGTCGGCAATCGTAACTCCTGAGCACCCTCTGACGCCGACCAGTTCTCCATCGCGACTCTTGGCGCCGTCGATGACCACACTTTCACGATTTCCCGATGCTCCGCGTAAAGTCACGTTATCGGTTTTGAGCTCGATATAATGTGGCATCAGGTAGTGGCCGTCCGCCAGCAGAATTGTCCCACCGGCTCTTACCTCATCGACGGCTTTGATTAGTCCCTGAACGCTTGAAACTTCTATTATATGTCCCGCAGGCCGCGGCAGGGCAGGGGCCTTGGGAAACCAGGATTGGTCAGGCGGATTTATGATGGCACGTTTCTGTGCCTGCGGCTTAGGAGGGGCAACTTTGTGTTTCAACGGCGAAACTAAACTGAGCGTTTGTAGAACCTCAGCATATTTCATCAAAACAAGATGATTGCGCAGCGAATACCCACAACACTTAAGACCCTCCTCAGAGTAATCGTCGCAGCAGTTCTTTGGATTGCTGGGATGAACTCCATCGCGTGCCAGAAGGGTGGGGACATCATAACCATCGTACTGAGCAAATTTATTCAGCGCACCATCCCAGTCGTCGGGGCGGCGCTTAAGAATTTCAGAATGAAAGTCGGTCAGCGGCACCTTCATCTCATGCGCAATTTCTTGTACAGCATCGGCGTATAGCGACGCTTTCTCAGCAAGTCCATGCCGGGGTGGGATAGTACTCAGGATTACAACCGTTCCGTTGCCCAGGCACTTTTGAACAACTTCACGAGTTTTCTCTTTGTATTCTTCCAATCCAACGGAGGTAAGGTCGTTCGTGCCAAACATAATCAGGACCACTTCGGGATTAAGTCGTGCAAGCCACCTGTCAATATTCTCGTGCGCCCAGCGGATAGTCATTCCACCCTCGTTGCCGAATTTCGCGCCTTTCCAGTCGCGCCAGCATTCCCTCTTCAGGTACTGCTTGACCAATTGATATGCCTGCTCCATTTCCACGCCGGCGTTTTTCCGCGTGTATAACAGCGGCGTCCAGAAAGCCAGGGTAACGGTGATGGAGTTGCCGAAATGCGCAAAGGTCCCTTTCTCGCCGGAAAAACTTGAATGGACCTTGGCCATTGCATCGGCCCAATAAGGACTCTCGCGTTCCTCATTTTGCATTTCCCCGCCTTGAGCCGGCAGTGCAATCAGAAAAGTCAATAGAATAACCAGAGCAGTGTGATTAAGCGTTTTCATCTTCTTTCTCCTGCCACAAAAATAATCCTTTCGCAATCCGTCGATAACAGACAAAAAAATCGCTTTCACATACCTGACACATAATAGCCCATAGGTTCGATTTTGTTGCCATCGGGCAGACTGTATACCTTATCACCAAAATTTACCGTAATTTTGATACCATTGGCAAAAGTCGTTTGCTGAACATCTTTATCGTTTGTAAGGAAGCGATGGTCGGTCATCTCGGCGTAGCCCACGGCGCGGGCTACGGGACATACGTTTTTGTAGCTTTTGACAAAGCGGTCTTTGTTCTCCTTCCATATCTTATTGTTGAACATAAACATCGGCGGCGTGCCGTAGAGAATATTGAAAAGGTCGCGTTTGTCCCACAGCGCCGGCAGTTTATTATTGTAATCGCCCCAGTACCATTGTGCCACGACGCAGTCATGATAAACAAGCTCCCAGAGAGGCAGGCGGTATTTTTGTCCCACCTGAAACCTGGCCACACGCTGCGGAACCTCATCCAGGGCCTTTATCATATTTCGCCCGGCATCCGGTACTCGATACGGCCCGAGACTGAGCATACCCTCAAAGTAGTGAACGTAAGGCACAGCCGCATCGTGTCCCGTCTCACTGCCGGTAACCAGTTTCATCTCATCGGACATAAAGCGAAGCAGCTCCATCCTCCAGTGTCGGCTCTCGCCGCGGGTCATCGGATGGTCCGGATGGTAGCATTCGCGCCAAGGCGATGCCGTCGTCGTATCAATAAAACGACAGCGGTAAGGATGTGTTTTCAGCTCCTCGGGCACGCGCTGCCGGGCGTATTTGAGCGCCTGCCTGTCGCATAAGACACCGCACGGATACATCTCGCCGTCCTTTCCCTTCACACGCCATCCCTTGCGCCAGTCGCCGTTTTCATCGAGCATAATGTCTTTCGGCCAGCCTGCCTGTGTCCAGTCGGGATGCTGTCCCCTAAGTTTATCTTTTACTATCTCCGGGTCCATCAGGTCCTGGTAAATGTCATAGCGACTTGTGAGGACTCCATCCATCTCGTTCATAGTCTTAATAACGTCCGGCGAACGACGATTGCTCCATAATATCCGCTCGATGCCGAGGGATTTCATCTCGCTCACTATGGCCAGGCTGTCCCTCTCCCAGCACCAGACGTTCACCGCCCCGATTAGTAAATCCACGTTCGGATTTTCCTTGCGCTTCTGCTCCAATGTCTTGAACAGCCCTGTCTTTTTGGCATAAGAGCGATACCGCTTACACATCGCCACGTGACCGCCGCGGTCAAAAAAAACGTAAAGCAATCGCCGGGTCGGCCCGAACTTGTCTTTCTGCGGCTGCCACTCCGGCGCCAGGCACAGGAATCCGTCAAGACGCGGCACCCGGACGGCGGCATCATCAGGTGTCTCCACGATGGTCATTATTCCCTGTTGGCCGTCGGTGACGCCGTACCACGCCATGCACAGACCGTGTCCGCCGTAGAGATGATACCACATCGGACTCAAACTCTTGTCGTCAACCGGATAACTGATACCCTCGTTGACCGGCATTACTAAAAATGTCTTTTCGCCGGTAATAAACGGGTGCGGCAGCCGTATAGTCTTTGCCAGGTCTCCCTGACCGGCCAATTCCACGGTCAACTCAGGCCGCTTTGGTTCAAGCCTGATATTAACGTCGATGTTTAGCATGCCTGACGGTTCCAACAAACGCAGGGTAAAATCATTTTTGGTCGCCTTGGCATCAAGAACAACTGTGTCTAAAGAAGCTCGTTGCGCCCATTTTTTCCCTGTGCGACGGTCGACTACTGAAAGCGTAGCGTCGGCCACATTAAAGGAGACCTCTAATACCTCGTTGGTAATCTTTAACGTTTCGGGCAGCTTCTTGTGGCGCAGTTCGTCCAGCGTGCCAACCAGATACAAGGCGGCATCATCCAGCCACACCGTGGCTGGGCCGTGGCCAATCAGTCGAGGCAGAATCATCCTGCCGCCGGCGGAAACAATAAATCGGGAGCTTAGCTTGCGCCACTTGTCGCTCGCTGCCGATTGGACACCTCCGAATGACCAATCGATTACCTGGTCATCTGCGCCGCGCAAGGTGACACATAGTGTTGTTGTACCCTCTCCTTCCACACACACCCAACCGCTTAGTTCATAGATTTGGCCGGCCTCGACCGTTAGTGCCCGGCCCTGATGGAAACTCCAATCCTGCCGGCCGCTATGCTCTATCTTCGCAGACTGCCGTCCTCCATGATAAAGGCGTGTATCGATTGAGGCATTACCACCGGGTGTTCGGGTCCAGAGCTCATTCCAGCCGGTAAGTCCCTGCTCGAAGTCGCCATTGGTTAACAGGTTTTCCTTGGAGGTCTTCACCTGCGCCGCCCCGCACCGGCAACATAACGATAACACGATGAAAAACAAGATTGCTTTCCGGCAGATACTCATCATTCAAAACCTTTCGTTTATTGTAAGATAGCTCCAACCTCTTTATATTGGTCTTATTTTAGCGGTTTTTTTGGAACGACGAAGCAGATTATACCTTTTGGCCTTTTCGATCAACGTGGAAATCAGAACCGGTTCCCCATTTTTTGCTTTCGATTCGTCAGCAGCAGACATAAACGCAAAAATCTCGGTCGTTTCCTCCACCGGCACCGGAACCTGGCCGGTCTTAAAGAACCTGATTATTTCTACTAAAAGAGGCTCATAGCCTCCGTATCTGCCGCTCTGGACGATACCTTTCGTGCCGTAGACTAATGCACCGTAATCTGATTTTTCCTTTCGAATACCTCTGTAAGTCCCAATTCGGCCGTCTTTCCAAAGACCGACAACGAATTCAGTATCTTTGGTTTGTATACGTCTGACAGATTCACAGCCCGGGCCCATAATGGTAAAAAGAATCTC
>Ga0315534_1000264_pt1 | contig 34371 bp, 37 predicted proteins | sample SalMarSW160240MG_FD_203094 | JGI IMG/M metagenome (GOLD analysis project Ga0315534, IMG submission 203094) | Salt marsh sediment microbial communities from the Plum Island Ecosystem LTER, Massachusetts, United States - Salt Marsh Sediment SW1602-40 ...
TCCACTCGAGAGTGGTACCTATAGAATAGAGGAAAAAATACTGGACGATGTTAGAAATGGTAGGGTTCAAGCTGAACACATATCCAACATAGGTGTTTTCCTGGCTCATGGAATTGCCAACCCTCTTAGCATTCCAGCTTTTTTTGTTGACCCAGTGTCGGTTGACGAATTCGAATCGGTGGCAAGGCTATCAGGTGTCAAAGAAATACCAAGGTTGAGTCTTTCTCACTCTCTGAATATGAAAGCGGTTGCAAGAAGAGCGGCAAAAGAACTGGGTAAAAAATATAAGGATATCAATCTTATCGTTGTCCATATGGGAAGTGGAATATCCGTTAGCGCTCATAGAAAAGGCAGACAGATAGATTCATCCAATGCCAATGATGAAGCACCTTTTTCACCTCAAAGAGCGGGAACGATTCCTTTGACGGGTATAGTCGATCTCTGCTATAGCGGCAAGTATTCTCGTAAGGAAATAATGAACAAACTTCTTAAGAAATCAGGTCTGTGGTCTCATCTTGAAACGGATGATGTGCAAGAAATTACTAAAAGAATAAAAGAAGGTGATAAGCAGTCAAAGCTTGTTCTCGAAGCAATGGCTTACCAGGTTTCCAAGTGGATTGGTCAGATGGCAGTAGTACTTAGTGGTAGTATTGATGCTGTTGTAATAAGTGGAGGTGTTGCCCATTCAAGACTTATGGTTGAATACATAATGAAGAAAACGGGGTTTCTCGGCAGGACAGTGGTTTTTCCTGGTGAAGATGAGATGGAAGCACTTGCAATGGGGGCGTTGCGTGTTCTCAGAGGAGAGGAGGAAGCAAGGGAGTATACGAGAGAAAAGGCAAGGATAAAGGATGAAGCGTAAACTAACGCCTTCGGCTGTGAACGAAAAACTAAGCACCAAGAATGTGAATCAGTGTAATCTGTGGTAAAAAAAATGTTTATAATTGATGTTTTCTCTGTATCTCAGTGTCTCTGTGGTAGATCTTGTTGAACACGAAATTAGGAAAATGGAAATTACGAAGTTAAATGATTGAACAAGGATATTAACGAGAGAGGAAAATGTTCGATATAAGTAGTGATAGGGAAGAAAAGGCAAGAAACATTCTTGATGGAGTAATGCAAATATCCGAGATAGGCTCGGAGCAGTTCAGGATAACAGCGATTGGGGAGTTATTAATGCCTGTTGAGGAGGCTGTTACAATTACAAGGAAAAGGTGTGCTTCGATGGAACTTATGCCAGTTTTCAGAAACAAGGGGGGGAAGGTCCTGATTCAGTTTGTACCGAAACCTAAAAAACCACGGAGATCGAATTACAGAATTAATGTCATTCTTTTTCTATTGACGATTGTTACAACGATGTTTGCAGGAGCAATTCAGCTTGCGAATACAACTGAAATGTATGATGCCATAATTTACGCAATTTTAAATATTCATAAAGGTATTCCATTTTCCTTTACCATCATTCTCATACTTGGTTCGCATGAACTTGGTCACTACTTTGCATCGAAAAGACTGGGGATCGAAGCCACACTTCCGTACTTTATTCCTTTTCCGCATATAATAGGCACATTTGGTGCAGTAATAAAAGTGAAATCGCCTATTACAGACAGGAAGTCATTGCTTGAGATTGGAGCTACTGGTCCGCTCGTAGGTTTGTTTTTTGCAATCCCTGCAGTTATTATAGGACTAAATTTATCCAAAGTTATTCCAATTCAGCAAGCAGGATTAAGTTTAGGAAATTCAATATTGTTTCATAGTATTTCAAAAATTATAATAGGAGAAGTCCCAGCTGGTAATGATATTCTTCTGCACCCCGTTGCTTTTGCTGGATGGATTGGGCTCTTTGTTACAGCGCTTAATCTGCTTCCGGTTGGTCAGTTAGATGGTGGTCATATTATGTATGGGCTTATTGGAAAATACCAGCAATGGACGGGTTGGGTAGTCTTTTTCTTGATGTTTGTTTTTGGTTTTTTTTGGCCGGGATGGTTTCTCTGGGCAATTCTTATAATGGTTCTTATCAAGATTAAACATCCGCCTCCCTTGGATGATATCAGTCCAATCTCGTGGAAGCACAAAATTGTTGGAATACTTACAATGGTTTTTTTCATTTTAACTTTCATTCCGGTACCTTTTTTGGGGTTTTAGTATACTGCAATCGCAGGTTGTTCAACCTTAATTATATAGATTCAAAATGTTCGAAGGGAAGAGGAACATATTCTTTCTTTTACTGCTTGCTTTTAGCGGTGCTGTAGCTATTTCCTTGCTCAGACCTATTATTCCCATTTTTACAAGAAGAATGGGCGCAAGCGCCCTGGAAATTGGTTCGCTTGCTTCTGGTTTTATGCTTGCACGTGCAGTTGCTTCGATAATAATAGGAAGATTTTCCGATAGACTTGGGAAGAGGAAGGTTTTTCTTCCCATCGGATTTTTAGCATACATCATTTCTTGCGCTATGCTGTTTTTTAGCAATACTTATCTTGAAGTTCTTATGGTCAGCATTTTTCAGGGTTTGTTTTCTGGATTTATATGGCCCATCGCTCAGGTAATTACCATTGAGAATTCTGCTTATTCTTTTAGAACAAGGGCTCTCAGCTTCTATTTCGCTTCAGGAAATGCTGGTATGAGTGTCGGGAGTGCGCTTCTTGGATTGGCTTTAATTCTCATAATGTTCATTTTCAAAACGGATGAAAACTCTTCATTCAGGATCGTCTTTCTCATCTCCGGAGTAATTTATTTCATTGCTTTTTTGCTAACATTTTTTATTCGAGAAAGAGATAAAAAAATTAAAGTTGCAGATGGAGTAAAAGTGAAAACTTACCAAAAAAGTGATATTAACATCTTCGGAATTTTGGTGTTAGGCTTTCTCATTGGGACAATACCTGGTCTATTTCGTTCCATCATTGTTCTTTATCTTAACGAGAAGTTTCTTATGCCAACTCAAAACATTGCATTCGTTCTCATGGCTATGAATATTTGCGCACTTTTTTCAATGCTTATATTTGCGTATTTTTCCGATAAAAAAGGAAAAAAGAAAAATCTCGTGATTATTTGTCTTATTACAGGTCTTTCGGCAATTGTAGTACCATTCATAAACAACTCTATAATTGTGATTGTTTTTCTTGTAATTCTTGGAACAGGAGCTCGTTCATTTACACCTGTTTCCAGGTCAACAATAAGTGAATTCGGTGGCAAAGGACTTGGTAAGAATATCGGGCTTATTAATACTGTTGGAAACCTGGGAGCAGTAATCGGTCCGTTAGCAGGCGGGTTTTTCTACGATACTTTTAGCGGGACTTTATTGTTCATAAATTTGAACATCTCAATCTTTCTGATTGTAGGTATTCTAATTCTTATTGCAGTTTTTGTACTCACCCGCAAGTAGTTTTTCCTTGACATAATGGGATTTTGGTTTTAGTATTTCATTATGTCTTGGAAAAGCACTGTGCTTATTTTCAGTTTTCTTTTTTCCTACCCAGGTCAAGCTTTAGCTACAGAAAGTTTCCTTGACTATGATAGGGAGTTAGCAGAAGCAACTAAAGAAAAAGAATATGCTTTTAGGCTGGTTCCGGAGTATCATAAAGTACTTACAGGCAAGGGATACGTTCCATCATTGCATTTCAGGTCTATAAGATGGAAATACACGTATGCTATAAGGCAATATCCAAATAATCCATTCTTACCGTACTGCGTTGGGGAACTTTATAGATATGGGAACAAGTACGAAGATGCGGTGAAGTTCTATGATTCTGCGGTGGAAAGAGCCGGTCCTAATTTATTTAAGCACACGTTGTTACTCGACCTTTTTTCCAAGAGGAAACTTCTACAGTGGCAGAGGAAAGAAGAAGGGCAATTCCTTGAATTGAAAAAAGATTTTGGCGCTCGTTCTTTACCAATTATGAGTACATATTTCTTTGCTCGAGCAAGGAAATCGGTAAAGGAAGGAATTGATAATGGAATAGAGAACAATGTGAGAATTGCACGGGAATTGGACCCCTATAATCCTGCGGTTCAGTTGTTTTACATTCGTTTCCTACTTTTGCACAAACGGTTTGAATTTTTCGACGAAGCATTTCGTTTTTTGCACACGATTTTTATCGATTTCCAGATGAGACTATATGCAGTTGTTTTCTTGTTCAATTTTTTGTTCTTAATTCTGATAATAGTACTGTCTGGTTTCATTATTGCCCATTTTGTCAAATATTTTCCATTCATTGTTTCGAAGGCTTTGATTATCACTCCCCGTAGAATCCCCATGAACATTCGCTACTTCTTTATCATAACTATTTTGATTATTCCACTGATCTGGACCATTCCCTCAATTTATGCTTTGGTATATATGCTTATTTTACCCATAGCCTTTCGGGAAAGAAAAGAAAAATGGAGTATTCAGTTCCTCATACTTTTACTATTTATCATGTCTCTTTTGGGTTATGTCCAAACAAAAGCGTATAGTGCATTGGATCCTACAAGTAAGGTTATGTTAAAAGAAAGGATACAAAAATCGAGATATGAGCCCTACCTGGTTTCGAAATGTGACGATCTTATCAAGAAATATCCAAAGGATTTTTCCGGGCACTTCCTCAAAGCTCTACAGTTAAAGAGAGGAGGGTTTTTAGAGGAATCAGAAGAGAATTATAGAAAGGCAATAGAATATGGAACTGCCTATCCGCAAAATTACAACAATCTTGGGAACGTTTTATTCTGGAAGGGAGAAATTGATAATTCAATAGAATACTACAGTCTTGCAATGCAGTATGACCCACAGATTGCTGCCGCTCATTATAACATTGCACAGGCTTACGTAAGAAAGTTAGTGTTCGATAAATCCTCACAACATATGAAAATAGCCTCTCAACTCGACTTTGATCTTATTAGTAAAAAGAACAAAGAGGCAATAGAAAAAAACAATCGTTTTCTACTGGATATGATGCTTCCATATGAAACGCTTTGGACGGATTTACTTTCTTCTGAGTCCGATAACGATGTTTTCCCCTGGAAGTTTATAGGGCTAAATTATAGGATATTTTCGATTCTTCTTCTGTGTTTTTTCGCAATTAACATTATTATACCCAGGTTGTTTAAGAATAACAGAATGCGGTGTCCGTTCTGCTTTTCTCCGATTTCAAGGGCAAATTCTATGCTTTTTGATAAAGAAACCATTTGCTGGCGATGCTATAAAAAACTAAATAAGATTCATTCTTTGGATGTTCAAGAAAGACTAAAGGATAAAATCGAGATGGATGCAAAGCAGAGAGTTTCGTATACAAGTACATTCTGGGGTCTTTTCATACCCGGGATTGGACATTTTCAGTTAGGCAGGATACGCAGCGGAAGTATGTTTCTTCTCGTCTTTGCAGTACTCTGTTCGTTATTGGTAATTAATACTGTGACGGAGTTGTCGCAGAATCTCGTTTTTCCCGGGCAGTCCAATCTTAAGTTCTATATTATTCTCGCTCTAATTGTTGTAAATTATCTTTTTTCTTTACTTAGTCTTTTCAGCATAAATTATGAGGATGGCAAACAATAATGGCATTTGAAGGTAACATAAAGGATTTTGGAGTAGCTGATGTTCTTCAGTTGATCAACTCTCAGGGAAAGGCAGGAGTATTAGAATTCCACAATAGGAAAGATAGTATTTCAATTGGTTTTGAAAATGGAATGATATCTTCTGCTTCTCATAACAAAAAGGGAGTTTTAAAGCCTATTGGCGATTATCTTGTTCTTACTGGGAAAATATCGAGGAAGGAACTCAAGAAATGTACTGGAATAGCCAAGAAAAAAGGGACTCCTCTTGTCGATATTCTTGTTGAAAACAGCGTTCTTTCCAAAGAAGATCTTGAAAAGATAATTGAGTTCAAAATACAGGAAATTGTTGACGAATTATTTACCTGGAAGAAAGGTGAATACAAATTCCGACTCGGTGAGAGACTGTATTCGAAGAGTAAGTATAGTGTGATGGTGAACCCTCAGTTCCTTATACTTGAAGGGATGAGAAGGATCGATGAATGGCCCAAAATAAAGGAATCGATTGCAGATTCCAAGCTTGTTTTCTCGAAGAAGAAGCGTCGCAGCTTGACGATAGAGATGGCAGAGCAGGAAAAGACGGTGCTTGCACTGATTAATGGAACGATCTGCGTTGAAGATATTGTTTCTTTGTCCGGACTTGGAAAATTCCGTACATATCATGCTCTCTACAATTTGCTCGAAGGTGGAGTGATTGAGAAAACTGCAGTTGTTGCCAAACCTAAGATGAAGAGCGAAGTTCACTTAAAACTCTCTCCCGACATTATTATGAATATAGTCTTATGGGTTGTCGTTTCGATTATTCTTATCATGAACATTATATTTGGAGTGGTCAGTAGACCATTTTATAGGAAGAATGTTCGTTTGTATAGGAGGGAGTCGGTACACATAGAAAATTACCGAAGAAACAAGTTGGAAGAGCTTAAAATAGTTTACAAACTTATTACAGGCAAAGAAGCAGTCAAGGGTAACCTCATTGAAGATGGTTGGATAATAGAATAGCAGATGTTAAAAATCGGCTTGGCTCTTGGTGGAGGTTCGAGCAAAGGTTTATCACATATAGGTGTTCTGCAGGCGCTGGAACAGGAGAATATAAGAGTTTCCTGTATATCCGGAACGAGCATGGGAGCAATTATTGGTGCTATCTATGCTTCAAGTGGAAAAACCAGTCACCTGACCGAGATGGCGAAAAAATTTACAAATTCCGAATCTTTCAAAAATTTCGGGCTTTCGATATTTAATAAAAGCGAAGAGGGAAGACTTAAGAAGATTGTTCACACAATTAAAGAGAAGCTTTTTCTAGCAGAAACACTATTTAAATCGTATTTTGTTGAGGAACAAGAATTAAGAGAAGGACTAAGTCAGATTATCCCTGACATTAATATGGAAAATTGCATTATTCCTTTTAGCTCTGTTTCACTCGACCTGACATCCGGGAAGGATGTAATAAAGAAAAGTGGTTCACTTAGAGAGGCGGTAATGACGAGTATGTTAATTCCTGGTCTTTTTCCATATTCAAATGAAGGTGGCTATATTCTTGTTGATGGTGGTTCAACGAGTAGTGTTCCAGTGTATGCTGCAAAGGAGTTGGGTGCAGATGTTGTTATTGCAGTTTCTCTTAGAGGGAAACTTTTTAATAGAAAGAAACTCAACACGGGTTTGGAAATTCACCTTCGCATTGAGGAGATTGTTACGACAAGACTTATAGAAACGCAAACGCTAAAAGCTGATGTAGTAATACGTCCGGATGTTATGAATATCCACTGGGCAGATTTTGGGAAAATCGATTACTGTATAAAAAAAGGCTATGAGGCTACGATGAGTATGATGCCTAAAATAAGACGGCTGATTAAAGATAATAGAAGTGTAGCGAGAAAGATTTTTAAGTTTTTCTCAAAGAATAAACAGGAAAAGTCAGATGAGCACTTTCAAGTAGTAGTCAATTAGTTCTGAAAAGTATCCGCAATAACAGAGTAATAAGGAGAATATTTGAGTAAGGTTTATTTCATTTCCTTGAAGGTCAAGGAAAAAGGATTCCTTGAGAAAATGAATATGCTTCTCCGGAAATCAGGTTTGCTCCATATCATAGATAAGGATGATCTTGTTGGAATCAAGATTCACTTTGGAGAAAAAGGAAACACTTCATACATTAGACCGACATTTGTAAAAAATGTTGCACGATTCGTAAGTGATAAGAGAGGAAATCCGTTTCTTTTTGATACCACAACTCTCTATAATGGGGCGCGTTCGAATGCAGTGGATCACATAAAAACCGCATATGAAAATGGATTTAATTTTGGATATCCTATAGTAATAGCCGATGGATTGTGTGGCGAAGCAAAGAGAAGCATTGAAATCAACAAGAAGCGAATCAAAAATGCAAGTCTTGCTCTATTAATTTTCTCCTGCGATTCGATTATAAGTGTCGCTCACTTTAAGTGTCATATGCTTTCCGCTTTTGGAGGTGCGATAAAGAACGTTGCTATGGGATGTGCATCCAAAGAGGGTAAATTATCGATGCACTCGACTGTTTCTCCCTTTGTCAATAAAGATGAGTGTGTCGGTTGCGGAGATTGTACGAGTTTCTGTCCGTCCGACGCAATAGAAGTAAATAGTACAGCAGAGATAGATGTGAATAAATGTGTTGGTTGTGGTTCGTGTATCTCCATTTGTAAAGAAGGTGCAATAAAGATACATTGGAATGTTAAGCTGGAAGCTTTTCAGGAGAAACTCGCCGAGTATTGCTATGCAGTTTGCAAAGCAAAAAGCGGTAAGATGTTCTACATAAATTTCCTCTTGAATGTTACTCCAAGCTGTGACTGTTTCCCCAGTTCCGATACACCCATAGTACCTGATATTGGAGTGCTTGCATCAAAAGATCCTGTTGCAATCGATCAGGCGAGTTGTGATCTGGTCAATAATTCTATAGGAATTGAAAGTAGCAAACTCGAAAGGGCATTTGGTAAGGGAGACGACAAATTTCGCGACCTGTTCAGCGAGATAAGTTGGGAGTACGGTTTGCAGTATGCAGAAAGTATTGGATTGGGAACCAGGAAATACATACTAAAGGAGATAGTATAGGAGACGATATGAAACACGATAACAAGGAATTGCTAAACAAGGATTCAGAACTAAATAGCTTGAGACTTCGGCTCAAAGTGCTTGAAAGAGTGACAGAAGTTGCCTCGAGCATAGAGGATTTTGGCAAAGTTCTTTCTCGACTTCTTGATCTCGCAGTGGAGATTACGAGCACAGAAGCAGGTTCCATACTGCTACGTGAAGGTAATTTTGTAGTAATAAAGGCTTCGGAGGGACCAAAGGCAGGTCTTCTAAAAGATTTAAAACTTCCTTTAGGTGCTGGAATTGCCGGGTGGGTAGCAAAAACGGGTGTACCTCTTCTTTCAAACAATGTTAAAGAAGATGAGCGGTGGGACAGTCGCATAGCAGAGGCAATTCAATACGAAACAAGAAATATCCTTTGTCTTCCTATAAAATTAGGAACTGACGTAATTGGTGTTCTTGAACTCATAAATAAGAGAAATGAGAAAGACTTCGTGCAGGACGACCTGGATATTTCTCTTCTTTTTGCCTCATTTCTTGGGAAGACAATCGAGAATTCGCGACTACTGAAGGAAATGGATGATAGAATTAGAGAACTTTCGATACTTACTGAAACGAGTACTCTTGTTGGTTCTACGCTTGATCTTGAAGAGCTGCTGCACATAATAATGGAAAAACTTAAGGAGATACTTGAAGCAGAAGCAAGTTCGATATTTCAAATCGACGAGCAAACAAAAGAACTATACTTCGTTGTGGCAACAGGAGAAAAGGGGAGAGAAGCTAAAGAAATAAGAGTACCGTGGGGTAAAGGTATTGTAGGTTTCTCAGCTGCAAAGGGAGAGACATTGAATGTTACCGATGTGACGAAAGATAAAAGGTTCTTTACAGGTGTTGACAAGAAAACCAAGTGGCAGACAAGGTCTATCCTCGCTGCTCCTATAAAAATCAAGGGCAAGGTGATTGGTGTTGCCGAAGTGCTCAATAAAATCGGAGGCCAGGAGTTCAACAAGGTGGACGAAAAATTGTTAGAGGCAATTGCAAAGCAGGCAGCAGTTGCTATTGATAACGCGAGATTGTATACTGATTTATCGGAAATATCCACGAATTCTATTAGAGCTCTGATAAATGCCGTTGAGGCAAAAGACAAGTATACGAGAGGACATACCGAAAGAGTTACCAAATATAGTGTTATGATTGCAAAGGAATTGAATCTGCCTGCTGGCGAAGTAAAGAGAATCAGATTTTCCGCTCTTCTTCATGATATTGGAAAGATAGGAATACCGGACAAGATACTGCTGAAGCCTGGTAAACTTACAAAGAAGGAATTCGAAGTTGTAAAGGAACATCCTGAGCGAGGTGTAAAAATCTTGAAGCCGATAAAGCAGCTAAATACGGTACTGGATGGTATTAGATATCATCATGAATGGTTAAATGGAAGTGGATACCCGGAGGGACTTAAAGGCAAACAGGTTCCTCTTGTGGCGAGAATAATAACAATTGGTGATGCGTATGATGCTATGACATCCGACAGACCTTATAGAAAAGCACTCTCCAGGAAAGAAGCAATACGAAGGTTAAGAAAAGATTCTTCAACACAATTCGATGCCATGCTGGTAGAGCTTTTTGTAAAATGCCTAGAAGACAGAACGAATGAGGGGAAGCTTTAAGCTCTGAAGCGCCTCTGTAACTATTAGAATAAGAACCTTTATCTATCGAAAGTTTTTAGCGATTTTACGTGCAAGCCGTAGATCTTCCCTGTCTGTGACTTTTATATTTGTCTTTTCTCCTTGGAGCAGGATTGTTTTTGTCCCGTAGTACAGAAGGATACTGGAATCGTCAGGAAAAGCCCGTTTTTTTCTCTCACGTGCAAGTGTGTGTGCGGCAAATATCAGATGAAATTTGAATGCCTGAGGTGTCTGGAGTCTGAACAAATTTTTTCTGTCTATTATCGTTGATTTCCTTTTATCGAATACTGCATCGGTTAAGGGTATAGCAGTACTTATTGCTTTATATTTTTTCACGTCCCTGCAGCAAACGTCAATCATTCTTGGTGTTATAAAGGGTCTTACTGCGTCGTGTATGATGACAAAATCGGGATTCTGTTTTCTTAGGACAATAAGTCCGTTATAAACAGAGGCCTGGCGTGTTCTTCCAGCGTTTGCTATAGAATCGACCTTCTTAATGTGATACTTCTTCAATAGGGTCTCTCCTCTGTTTCTCCATTTTTCAGGAAGAACGAGAATAATATTATCGACTGCTTGTGAGTTCTCAAAAGCAAGAAGTGAGTAAACCAGTATAGGAATACCTTCTATCTTCATAAATTGCTTGGGTGTTTTCCCACCCATTCGTTTTCCTTTACCGCCAGCTACAACAATTGCGGAAATTCTTTGTTTATGCATCATCTGGTATTTTTGGCCCATTTAGTCAAAAACATTGAATTGGTTGAAATGATGACTTCGTTCCTGTTATTGTGTTTCATATATTTTAATTAATCACATTTTTAGTGCGCTTACAAGTACAATCTCCCCTATTATCTGATCGTAGTAAATACCTTTGTCTTTCCTTATATACGGTATACCCACGATACATTTGCTTTTCACATTAAGTGAAAGTTCAAGTGCAAGTAAGTTTGGAATTACATTGGACTGTAAAGCGATGTACTCATCTTCGGCAATTGCGAGAGCGTCGCGAGAATTGTAGACACAGAAAAACATTTCTTTGCTTTTTTCATAGAAGTTTAGCGCTGGTTTACTTTTAGTGAGATTATTACCAATATTTGAGGAATATGCAAATGCCCCAGTTGTTGGGAAAGAAGGAACGTATATCGTGTAATCAAATTCCTTTTCTTTTCCCGAGGTTTTTCGCTGTTCTAAGATTTTCTCTATAAGTTGATTATTGTTGAATATGTTATCGTCAGGGGAGAAGACACCTTTTCTGAAAATGAAAGGGAGATATAGCTCTTTTCCTTTGATGGAAATATCGAGATTGAAAGACCAGAATGGCAGAAAAAGCTCAGGCTGAAATTCTAAATGTATTATAGGTTTTGCAAATTTAACCTCCACTATCTTTAGTTCTTCGCCAGTAAACTCTAAACCTACACCACAATTATCACAGAAGTGCACCATATCAGAGCTTGCTGATTTGATTGGTGCTCCACATTTAGGACATTCGAGAGGGAGTAACTTAAACGATTTCACTTTTCTATCCATATAAAGATTATTGCGATAATTACCACCATAATTGCAATTTGGTTAGCAATGGAAGTTCCGATTTTCACAAGAGATGTCGAAAAAAGCGATGCCAAGAGAACGATGAATGTCCTAAGCAATAGTGGGAATTTCTTTTTCGGTTCTTCAACAGCTTTTACAAGCTTGTTCGAAGTAAGCTTACCGGATAGTTCGTTTACGGTCAATGAGATAATCTCATTACCAAGTTTTATCTTGAATAGAGTAACAGGGAAGTAGTAAAGGAAGATTCTCTCTCCTATAACTTTGAGGCGGTGGACAAACGGATTATAGTCGATGTAAAGCGCAATGGATGATTTGATAAACGCGTTTTTGACATTTCTTTTTTTAATAGAAGGGGGAGTATCGGGGGTCAATATTTTTCCCCATTTAGACATTTCTTGTTCGTCAAAAAGTCTGAGGAAGGGTGAATATTCAGGTTTTGTGACCTCTTCGACATTCAAGCGAATGTCGGGAAATCTTATTGCATCCCTGGAAACCTGTTTTTCAATTTTCAGTAGCTTCTTAAGTGGGAGTCCACCTTCCTGCCTTGTTCTTGTAACAGTTACTGTTCTTCCGTTTGGTGCAGTTGCATTATCGCTGTATTTGACAGTTTTTAGGGGAGACAATCCGGCTACCCAACCGGTAACGTGTCCGGTGGCTCTCCATTTAGGTACGAAGAACCGGTCTGTATCAAGTATTTTGTATTCCTTTTTCGAAAAACCCTTATTCCTGAGAAAACTATCTATTTTAACTTCCGGTCTCTTTATCTGAGGTTTGAAATAGTACGCTTCAATACCTTTTCTATGAACGGGTATGAAGTTAGTATTACAGTGTTGGCATTTGATAACTCGATCTTCCTCATGAAAGTTCACTGCTGCACCGCATTTGGGGCATAGGATCGATACAATTCTAAGTTTCACTTAACAATATTCTCCTTATTATGTAAAAAAATCCCAGTGCAGATACACCTTGTATCGCAATACCGAAGGCAAGAGAAGGAATGGATAGTCCTTCGAGCAGTAAGAAAGCAAGTAAACCTGTGAGGGAAAGTGCTAATAATCTGCTTTTTCTTACTCGAGTCTCTGCAGGAATGGTAGTGAGTATCTTGCCTTGTACAGCGTCTATCCAGATAGTCTCACCCGATGATATAACTATTTTCCAAAATGGTATATAAAGAAGAAGAATTTCCTCCAACGATTGAATTTTCTTCTGTTTAAGCATTTCAAGTACCGTTTTCAAGTTTCTTTCAGGTTTCATAAACTCCCTTTCGGTGGCATGTTTTAGTGAAAGTATTTGTCCTGATGGTATTTTTGCAAGTAGGAAAGGTGACTCATCAAGACCCGGGACAACTTCTTCTCTGGAAGTTCCTTTTCTTTCATACAGAAATCTGTAAAAAGGCAGGTAAAGCATTTGCATTGCTTGGATTGAATCGGTTCTATTTCTGGTAGCAAGAAATTGCTCCGCGATTGCTTGAGTGGGTTTTTTCTCGCAAGTAGGTTCAATTGCATAAGATTCCAGAAAAGGTTCTTTTTTCAACAGGAGTTGTGTCTTACAGAAGGGGCAAATTAGTTGAACACTTCGAGGTTGAGTTTGAATGTTTGCCCCACATTGGGGACAGGTGATTTTCATCTTCCAACTCCCAATCTTTCTGCAAGAAAAGCAGGTAGACCTGCATCTCTAATTTTTTTCTGCGCTTTCTCGATATCGTATGCTATTCTTAAAAAGGTAATACTTCTTTTTTCGGTGTCGTATACAAGGAAGGCAGATTTAGGGTTTCCATCTCTTGGTTGACCAATGCTTCCTGCATTAATTATGTATCTCTTTTTATTGTCTACTGTGAGAAAATCACTAATGGAACATCCGATTTCATTTTCGCTATTGATTGTGAAAACCGTTGGTTGATGCGAGTGTCCGATAAAGCAGATTTTATTGTCGAAAAGTTCGAACTCTTTCAGTGCATCATTCATAGTGAGAATATAATTCCAGCTGTCCGGTTGCGATGGAGACGAGTGAACAAAAAATAGACTTTGATACTCACAAACTAACGGGAGTGTCTTTATATATTCAACTTTATCGTTGTCTATTCTTTTTCTTGTCCACATAATTGCTGTCTGTGCAGCTTCGTTGAAGTAGGAAATATTTGTCATTTTTGCCACTCCAAAATCATGATTACCCGCAACTACTTTGTCGGTCAAATTCCTCATTAGGTCAATGCATTCATTCGGATTAGCTCCGTATCCCACGATGTCACCAAGACAAACATATTCGTCGATATTTTCACCTCTTGCATATTCCAAGATTGCTGTAAATGCCTCAAGATTGCTGTGAATATCGGATATTATGCCAATTCTCATAGTTGTTCCTTTTTACTTTTATTTTTCAAGAAGTTTCTCGGAGTGCGCTATCTCATCGAGGATACCATTAACGAAAGCGCCTGAATTTTCCGTAGAAAAACGTTTTGCAATCTCTACAGCCTCGTCTATAGAAACCTTTACTGGAATATCGGGAAGAAATAGCATCTCGGTAACGCTGAATCTTAGTATACATTTATCTATAATTGCAATTCTGTCGAAATTCCAGTTGTTGATTACATGCTTTAGTTTTCCATCTATTGTTTCAATGTTGCTCAGTGTGTTTTCTAGTAGTCTTTTTGCGAACTGTTTTGTTTTTTTGTCGAGTTTTTTTTCATTTTCTATCTGTCCGAGTAGATTGTTTTTCTCCCCGTTCGTAACTTCATAGAGGTAAAGTAAGTTGAGAACCGTTTCTCTTGCTTTTCTCCGTTTAGTCATTTTTTAGGTTTCCGGCGTTCGTTCGCTTAAAATCGTGAACTTATTTTATGTTTTTCAAAAGATTTGACATTTCGATGGCGGATAGGGCTGCATCCCAGCCTTTATTCCCTGATTTCATTCCAGCACGTTCCATTGCTTGGTCAGGGCTATCTGCGGTTATGATACCAAAACTTGTTGGTATACCGGTTTCGAAGGAAACCTTGGCAATGCCTTTAGATGTTTCCTGAGCAATGAAGTCGAAATGAGGTGTGTCACCTCTCACAACTGCACCAATACAGATAACCGCATCGTATTTCTTGGAGAGGGAAACCTTCTTTGCAACTACTGGAATTTCGAAAGCCCCGGGTGTCCAGAAAATGCTGATTTTATCCTCTTCTCCGTTATGCCTTTTTATGCAATCAATCGCACCTTCGAGAAGTTTCTCAGATATGAATCTGTTAAATCTGGAAACGACTATTGCAAAATTAATTCCCTTTGCTACGAGTTTACCTTCGGTAGTCTTTAACATAAAAACTCCTTTGTTAAGGTTAGATTTTGAAGAAATATTTTAGCCAAACTGGTGAAAATTTGTCATCCTCGGAGAATACATTCATAATTAATTCATGGTTTATTATACATTTTGTTATTTACACGTTTTTCAGAAGATGCCCTAATTTTTCCTTTTTTGTTCTAAGATACTCTTTATTCAATTCGTTAGGACGAATTTCGATTGGGACTCGTTCGGTGATAAAAAGGTCGTATCCTTCAAGTCCTATTACTTTTTTGGGATTGTTCGTTAAGAGCTTGATACTCGAGAGTCCAAGATCTGAGAGTATTTGTGCACCAATGCCGTAATCTCTCAGGTCGGCTGGAAATCCGAGTTCCTTGTTCGCTTCCACCGTATCGAATCCGTTTTCCTGTAGTTTGTAAGCCTTTATCTTATTGAGAAGTCCTATACCTCTACCTTCCTGTCTCATATATAGGAATACTCCCTGTCCATTTGCTTCAATTATCTTAAGCGCAGAACTTACTTGTTCACCACAATCGCATCTTTTCGACGCGAACACATCCCCTGTTAGGCACTCGGAATGAACCCTTACAAGTACATTCTTTTTACCTTTTACTATCCCTTTTACAAGTGCGATATGTATAAGATTCGAAAGTAGGTCTCTATATGCAATTAACTTGAAGTTCCCGTATTTCGTTGGGAGCGTGGCTTCCGCTTCCCTAAGTACGAATTTCTCTTTTCTTTTTCTGTATTCTATAAGCGATTTAATTGTGATTAATTTAAGATTAAATTGTTTTGCAATTTTCTTTAGTTTTGGTAATCGTGCCATTGTGCCATCATCATCCATAATTTCACAAAGTACACCTGCGGGATACAAATCTGCCAGACGTGTAAGATCCACAACAGCTTCTGTATGTCCTGCTCTCTTAAGAACGCCTCCCTCTTTTGCTCTCAGTGGGAAGATATGTCCGGGTTTTGCCAGTTCCTCGGGTTTTGTTTTTTCGTCGATTGCCGTGAGGATTGTTTGCGCCCTGTCATGTGCACTTATGCCTGTAGTTGTTCCATGGACTGCGTCGATTGATACTGAAAAGGCGGTTTTCATCTTTGCCGTATTTCTGTTAACCATACAAGGTATGTCCAACTCATCGAGTCTCTTGCTTTCCATTGAAAGACAAACAAGACCACGTCCATGTTTTGTCATAAAGTTTATTGCTTCGGGTGTTACTTTTTCCGCCGCCATGATGAAGTCACCTTCATTCTCTCTTGTATAATCATCCACAATGACTAAAATCTTCCCCCTTTTTATCTCATCTATTGCTTCGTCAATACTATTCACATTTTTCTCCTGATAAAATAATATTTTTAAATTCGTTCCATGAGTAGTTTTTCAACATATTTTGCTATCCTGTCAACTTCGATATTTAAACTGTCTCCGACATGTTTTGTTCTAAGGTTTGTTTTTTCAAAAGAGAGTGGTATTAGTGTAACGCTAAATATATCTTTCTTTACGTCCTTTACTGTAAGGCTAATTCCATCAACTCCTATTGAACCATTAGTTACAACATATTTTACAAGTTCCCCGGGTAATCTCACCTTTACCTGTCTTTGAGTTCCAACCCTGTTCATAGCGATAATCTTTCCAAGTCCATCTATATGTCCTTCAAGTATATGACCATTCAATCTTTCGTTTAATTTCAAAGGGAGTTCAGTATTAACTATATCATTTATCTTCAAGGCTTTAAGATTTGTTCTTTCCAATGTATCTCTGACAATATCTACAGTGAAACCGTCTTTGTTGAAGCTGGTCGCGGTTAGACAAACTCCATTTACTGCTATGCTTCCTCCAATATTGAATGAGTTGTCAAATGCATCTATGGCTATGCCAAGGCACATACCACTGCCTGTTCTTTTTATTCTATTGATTTTTCCTAATTCTTTAATTATTCCAGTGAACATAACCCATTATTAAGAAATTTCCATTAAATGTTTGTAAATTTGGTTCTCTGAGCAATATGGCTTTTTGTAGCCCTTTTATACCAAGATTGCAGATAGCAGGCAAACCTGTTCCCAGGATTTTGTTTGATATGAAAATGTACAATTTATCCGCAAGATGTTCCCTCAAAAAAGAGGATGCTACCTTCGTCCCTGCTTCAACGAGGATGCTTTGAATATTCTCTTTATGGGATTTCTTCAAAACTTTCTTTAGGCTTATGCCTTCTTTTTTACCAGGTATTTGCCAAATCTCCACTCCCTTTTTGATTAGAATCTTTTTCTTCAGAGTATTTGACTTCAACGAAGTTGCAATTATGGTTCCTGCCCTTGTTATCTTAGCATTCCTGGGTGTTTTAAGATGGCTGTCGAGGACAATCCGAATGGGTTCTTTCTTATTAACTACAAACCTTGATGTTAATTCCGGATTGTCCTTGATTATGGTTCCGATACCCGTGAGAATTGCATCTACCTCATTTCTCAGCGAGTGTACTTTCCTCCTTGCGTTTTCATTGGTTATCCACTTGCTGTTTCCGGTGCTGTCTGCAATCTTTCCATCTAAAGTCTGAGCTATTTTCAGTATTACAAAAGGTCTTTGTTTTTCCATAAATGTCAGATAGTATTCATTCAGTTTCCTGGCATCTTTTTCCAGAAGCTTAGACATTACTTTTATGCCACTTACTCTAAGGTTCTTTATTCCCTTCCCTGAAACAAGTGGGTTGGGGTCCTCTGTCCCAATAAAGACCTTTTTTATTCCCGCTTTTCTGATGGCTTCGGTACAGGGAGGTGTTTTCCCATAATGACAGCAGGGTTCAAGGTTGACATACATTGTAGAACCTTTTGCCTTCTTGCCTGCCTTCCGTATTGCTATTACTTCGGCATGTGCTGTTCCCACCTTTTTGTGGTAACCTGTGCCTACTATTCTTCCATGCTTAACAATAACCGCTCCGACAAGAGGATTAGGGCTTACCTTCCCTTTTCCTTTCATGGCTAATTGAATTGCATGGCTCATTAATATCTCATTGTTATTCATAGCGATATCTGTATGTAAGAACAACCATTTCAAAAATGTTTCCTTCGGGAATTAGTTAATTCCTTCTCCCATCCAGACTGTAACTGTCGGCTCTGGATTCACACCAGATCAATCCGAGGACTCGCGGGCTTTACCGCCGGTGGGGACTTTCACCCCGCCCCGAAGGAACAGTTATTATATAATACATTAATCTCAATTTGTCAAGAGTTTTTATTCTCAGGTTAGTGTCAAATCTTCCGGGGTATTTTTTCCCAAAGGTAGAAAAATTGGGATAATACAGTTTGAGCTTGTTTCTTGACAAAATGGAAGATTTGTGCTATTAAATTGGCAATGGTTAGATTTTTCGTAATTGCAGGTGAGGCATCCGGCGATTTGCATGCCTCTTTTCTTATAAGAGAAATAAAGGAGATATTGCCTGAGAGCGAATTCTATGGCATTGGAGGAACCAGGATGCAGAGCCAGGGAGCGGAACTGATATGTGATATTAAGAAAATTTCGGTTGTAGGATTTTTGGAAGCATTTATGAAGATCACAGAAATGAAGCGCATATTCCGCAAAACAATAAAAAGAATGCGTAAGCTAAAACCAGATGCACTTATTTTGGTTGATTTCCCCGGTTTTAATCTTCGTCTCGCAGCCTCTGCAAGATTGCTTGGAATAAAAGTTTTTTACTATGTTACTCCACAGGTTTGGGCATGGGGGCGCTGGAGGTTACGTAGTTTGTATAAGAATGTAGATTATGCTCTTGTCATCTTTCCTTTTGAGGAGAGTATGCTTTCTGCTTATGGAATAAGAAGTTTTTTTGTAGGTCATCCTATTCTTGATGAAATGAAACTTACAAGAGGAAAAGAAAAATTCTGTAGTGATCATAATTTGAATCCACAAAAACCTATCGTTGCTCTTCTTCCCGGAAGCAGAGGAAATGAGATCAGAAGACTGTTACCTATTATGTTGAAGGTAGCCGAAAGAATAAGAAAAAAAAAGGGAGATGTTCAATTCATCTTACCGACGATTTCAGACATAGCTGGAAATTTCTTATTGAAGGACGGTAGGGTAAAAATCGTATACGGTGAAACCTCGGATGGTATAAATAGTGCTAATGCTGCTATTGCAGCATCTGGAACAGTGACATTGGAAACTGCTCTTCTCAGAATACCAACGGTAATTATTTACAAATTATCCTTGTTATCGTATATAATTGTCAGAGTGCTCATTAAATTGCCCTACATAGGACTTGTGAATATTGTGAGAGGAAAAAAAGTTGTCCCTGAATTTATACAGTTTTCAATAAACGTGGACAAAATATCGGAGAAGATTCTCAAGATTCTGGATGGTGGACAGTATGTAAGTCGAATAAAGGAGGAATTGGAAAAAGTAAAGGAAATATTGGGGAAGAAGGGTGCATCCAGGAATGCTGCAAAGATCATTATCGAGAAAACAAAAGATTCTTGTCAAGGAGCAGATCACGAACCATAGAAAGAACAAATCCGGGAGAGAGGGAATCTGGCAGAATTTCTTGCTATTCATGATCCCGTTTTTAATTGTGTTCTTCGTACACGTGATTGGAAAGACGTTAAAGTATAGATTTAAGAATTCGGAGAATTATGAGAAAGCGAAGTCTCATGGTAATTGCATTTTTGTATTCTGGCATCAAAAATTTTTTCCGCTACTTTATTCTTACAGGAATAGTAAGATGAATATCATGGTTTCGAAGCATAGAGACGGAGAGCTCATTGCTCGTGCTCTTAAATTTTTAGGTTTCACGGTTACACGTGGTTCTACTACAGAGGGTGGAATGAGGGCATGCCTTTTGATGACAAAAGCGGTGAGAAGATATGATCTGGCGATTACTCCGGATGGACCAAGGGGACCAAGGTATCACTTTTCTGGGGGGGCAGTAACGATTGCCAAACTTTCTGGGAAACCTTTGGTTGCCGTTGGAGTTGGAGCAGCGTCAGCAGTGTATTTCTCAAGCTGGGATCGGTTTATGCTTCCTCTCCCGGCAAGCAACATTGGTATTGTGTTCGGGAAGGTTCACCATATTAATATGGAAGATGATGATCGGTCAGTTAGGTTGGAACTCACCAGGGAACTCAAAAAATTAAACGAAGAGGCTTTAAAGTTTTGATAATAAACGTATTTATAGTGTTTTATAATTTTCTTTGGGTTGCTGTTTATTTGCTCACCTTTCCATATGTTTTGTTCAAGAGAAGAACATTGCCGGATGAATGGAGAGAACGGTGTGGAGAATATGGATTCGATTTTTCAGGTGAAGATAAATCGATATGGATTCATGGTGCGTCCGTTGGAGAAATTACGGCTGCATCAAGACTTGCTTCGAAAATTCAAGAGAAATATCCCAAAAGAAGAATTGTCATTTCAGCAATGACACATTCGGGAAAAGAAAGAGCAATTGAAATAATGGACAGGCTGAGGAATTTCGTTTTTCTTCCCTTTGACTTTTTGCCGATGGTAAGAAAAAGTTTACGAAGCATTAACCCTCAAGTTCTTATATTGATCGAAACGGAAATCTGGCCATCGTTACTTTTTTTAGCAAAAAGGAGAGGTGTGAAAATCATCCTGGCTAATGCAAGATTATCAGAGAAAACCTTCAGAAGATACAAAATGGTTAAAAGCTTTTCTCGTCTTCTGTTCAGACAGATTGACATGATACTTCCCAAGGAGGAGGGGGAAAAATCCAAATTTCTGGAGCTTGGTGTCGAGAATTCGCGTCTAAGGGAGGTTGGGTCTTTGAAATTGGACAATTCGAATCCGGTTCCAGTAAGCAGAGATTCGTTGTCTCTGTCTGAGGAAAGTTTTATTGTTGTTGCTGGAAGTGTAAGAAAGGGTGAGGAAGAGTCAATTATAAAGGCTTTTGAACTGCTCAGAAAGGATGTTGAAACTGCCTTCCTCATTATTGCCCCAAGGCATCTGAACAGAGTGGATAATGTCGAAAACATATTGATGAGAAGGTGCCTGAAATTCAGGCATAGAACCGATAGAATATCAACAGAAGAGAGTAATATCTTAATTCTCGATACGATCGGTGAACTGAGCAATGTGTATTCGATTGCAGATGTTGCTTTTGTAGGGGGAACACTTCTGAACTACGGGGGGCATAACCTTCTTGAACCTGCATTCTTTAGCATCCCAATTCTTATTGGTCCTTTTGCAGGAAACATAAAAGAAAGCGCAAAGGAACTTGTGAAACTGAAGGGAGCAAAAATAGTCAAGAATGAATATGAGATTTGCAGCGCACTAAGTTATCTATTCAATCATCCTAAAAAGAGGGATGAGATGGGACGTAACGCAAAGCAATACACAAAGACAAGAAAAGGAACGGTCAATAAGTATATCAACATTCTTGAAGAATTGAAGGTTATTTGAAAGTGGCACAAAAAAGAGGATTACATGGGGGGCTTTCATATTTACTTCTCCCCTTTTCTTTTGCTTATTTTCTTTTGCTGTTAATCTACAAGTGGAGTTTCAAGTGCAATATAAGAAAAATACACAATTTCAATGCAAGAATCTTGAGTGTTGGCAATTTAACCGTTGGTGGCACCGGGAAAACTCCATTTGTTATTTTTCTTGCTAAGTTACTTGAAAAAAGTGGGAAAAGAGTTGCAATTGTGACCCACGGATACAGAAGAAAGAAAAGGGACAATTTGATCGATGTTTCTTCTGTTGAAGACAAGTTTGGCATTGGTGATGAACCGTGGATGATATCGGAAAGCGTAAAAGTTCCCCTTGTTATTGCGAGAAAGAAAACAGAAGGATGCAGATATGCGGTAGAAAAATATGGACCTGAATTTGTTATTCTTGATGACGGATTCCAGTCTTTGCAAATCGCAAGAGACCTTAATGTACTTCTTCTTGATACGACCGATAGTGTCGTTGATGATTTTCTATTACCCGCCGGTAGATTTAGAGAACCTGTGCAAGCGGTAAGGCGTGCCGATATTATCGTTTTTACAAGATGCGACCAGGTTAGTGACGAGAGATTGAAAACCTACATTAGAGGGCTGAGAAGATTAATTCATAATAAACCCATTTTTCGGTCAATTCATAGACCTTTATATTTCAAGAGATTCTCGGACGAGAAGATAGTTGAACTAAATGAGCTAAGAGGGAAAAAACTTCTTGCATGTTGCTCCATTGGGAACAGTACCTCTTTTCTTAGAACATTGGTTATGTTGGGGTGTAGTTTAGAACAATCGTTGTGCTTTTTGGACCATCACCGGTATACACAAAGAGATATTAGCAGGATAAAGAAAATTTCTTTCGCTAAAAAAGTAGATGCTCTTGTAACGACACAAAAGGATATTTATTCCTTGAGAAATTATGCTCTGGAGTTTGACTTCCCTGTTTACTCCTTGTGCATCGAAATCCAAATGGAATATGAACAGGAATTTGAAACGCTTCTGAGAAAAAGGGGTATAATTTGACTCTTAGAAAAAGAGTAAACATCGGTTTAAGGGTTTTTTTGATAATCACTGTTCTGACTATTATAGTTATAGGAGTATTAACGATCGATAAACGCACATGGACCGCCTTGAAACATTTCCACATTGGCTATCTCCTTCTTTGCTTTATATTATGGGGAGGATATATATCAATGGACGGCTTTAGGGTACAGATTCTCAGTTCTGCCCTTGGCAAGCGGGTTAGTATTAAGACGGCAATTGCAGTTATTACTTCAGGTCTTTTTCTTGCAGCTGTTACACCATTTCAAACTGGTGGTTTGCCTGTTCAATTATATATACTGAAGAAAGAGGATATTTCAATAGGAAAGGGAAGTGTTATTCTTCTTTTCAGGGGAATTCTTGAGCTTCTCATTTTCATATTTGTTGTCCCTCTGATCTTTCTCCATTATAAAGGGCTTCTAACAACAAACATAATGAATGCGTTAATAAGATATCTGTTCATTATTTATGGGGTTGGACTTTTCTTGCTTATCCTGCTTTTGGTTAATCCCAGCATATTGAAAAAGCTGTTGTACCGTTTCTATTTCTTTCTGAAAAGGAAGCAAATCGTTAAGACAAAGAGATTGCTTCGTTTCTTTAGAAGGATTTTTAAAGAGGTTCAAGATTTTAGAAAAAGTTTGCGTCTGTATTTCTCAAAACAGAAAAGCAAACTATTTCTTGCATTCCTTGTCACTGTTATATCATACATTTGTTTGTTTTTCATTGCTCCGGTTATGCTTATAGGACTTGGGGAAAAACCACCAATACTTGAAACAGTATATCTTCAGCTGGTTCTAAAATTTTTGCTATTTTTTGTGCCTACACCCGGGGCAAGCGGTGTATCGGAAGCTGCGTTCGTATCCCTTTTCAAGCGGGTAAGTCCTGCTCATCTGCTTGGTATATACGTGGTCCTCTGGAGGTTATTTACATTTTACATTGGGGCAGCAATTGGCGGCTTTGTTATCGTGAGAATGCTTCAGAAAGGAGAAGAGGAGGAGATTGAAAAACACCGCAAAAGAAGGTAGGAATAAAATTTGCCTAATGAAAGTCAACTGATATGGAAAGAAAAGAACTAGTAAAAGGACTAAGAATATTTTTGGCTATAAGTATATTGGCTATCCTGGTAATTCTTGTTTTTACGGTAAATAAGGAAACTTATACTGCACTGAAACGTATGATTCCTCTATACCTTGCACTAGGTCTTTTGTTTTCGATTGTGCATCTTTATCTCGATGTTTTGAGACTCCAGATTCTCGCATGGGCACTTGGCAGGTTTCTATCCTTTAAAAGCAGTGTCGAATTCACGCTGGGGGGATTATTTCTTGGAGCAGTTACGCCCTTTCAATCGGGTGGAATTCCACTGCAGGTTTATGTCCTGAAGAAAGAAGGTTTTTCGATTGGACAGGGAACCGCTGTGATTCTTTTTAGAGCTATTCTGGCACTGGGGGTTGTATTTGTGGCTCTTCCGGGTATTATTGCATATTATCATGTTATCTCCACAGCGCAGGCTCTAAGGTCAATTCTTAATTATCTTTTTTTCTTTTATCTGATTGCAATTATTCTTCTTATGCTTATACTCTACAAAACGGAATGGGTGAGAGATTCTTTACACAGGTTTGGAGATTTCCTGAGAAAAAGAAGGGTAATAAAAAGTGAAGGTCCGAGACGGTTTGTTGATCGAACGCTCAATGAGGTAAAGAATTTCAAGAGAAGTATGCTGTTGTTCTTCAAGGCGGGGAAATGGAAGACCTTGCTCTCTTTTGCTGTCACACTGGTTTCGATGGGGATATATTTTCTCATAGCCCCGATGCTCCTGCGCGGTCTTGGAATAGAGGTTCCTATAATCAAGGCTGCAATACTGCAATTGGTTCTAACATACCTTCTTGCTTTTATTCCAACACCAGGGGCAAGTGGGGTTGCTGAATTGGGAGGATTTTCGCTTTTTGCTTTGATTTGTCCCAGGGAACTTCTTGGAGTTTACGTTCTTCTTTGGAGGTTTTTTACCTTCTATATTTCAGTAATAATCGGAGGTTTTGTTTTGATAAAGATGGTGGGTTTTGAAAAACTCAAAAAAATAAGTAAGAAAAAAGGTGTTGAAACAGCACAAGAGCACAGGGGTACAAGAGCACAAGAAGCAAGACATAAGACCGAAGACTGAAAAGAGAAGAGGGATGAGAGAGAGGGTAGCCGCAGGTTTTAGCCTGCGAGGAGAAACGGTGAGACGGGAAAAAGGTAAGGGTAAAGGATGAAAGGTGAAGGGAAGTTAAAAGTTAAAAGTGAAAAGTTAAATCTAAACGACAGAAAAGAGCACCAGAGAACAAGCCACAAAAACACAAAAAAGGAGCATAAGCGCTTTGTGGGTGCTGGGGGAGAATAGAAGAGGGGGTGAGAGAAAGGGAATAAATGAACTGGTATGATATTGTATTGATAGTTGTTATTGCCGTCAGTTTTCTTTATGGACTTATTAAGGGAATAATCAGTGAGGTTTTTGCATTGTTTGCTATAGTTATTGGATTCATCATTGCTATGAAATTTTCATTCTTGATAGAGCCTCACATTCTACCTTTTGTAAAAAAAGATATCTTTGCATTGATTGTGAGTTTTATTCTTCTTTTCCTTCTTTCCGCTTCTGTTATAATTCTAATTGGAATGTTCTTTAAGAAGGCTATTAAGTTAGTTCATCTTTCCTGGCTTGACAGGATTATTGGTGGTATCTTCGGCGTTATAAAAGGTGTGATCGTTGCGGGATTAATTTCTTTACTCATATTTTTGTTCTTTCCGGGAGGTAAAACTTTGATAAAGAAATCAACCTTGGGGAGGCGCGCAGTTAACATAGTCAAAATTGCTGTATTCCTCCTTCCGGAGAAGGTTCAGAAGAAACTCGATTCGAAATAAAACTGAAACACATTTTTTCCCTTGACAAAATATCGATTTTTCGATAGGATGTTACTGTGCAATCTAAATTATTGCATTAGGTTTGTTATAAAATGCGTACAAAACATTTATAGGAGGTTATAATAGAAAGGAGGGATTCTGTTTTTGAGGTTATACGGATAGATTTGTCGAATAAAGATTTATTTCTTTCTTATAACCTAATGTTAGGCGATGTGAAAATTCATAATTTATTACAAAAGGAGATTGGAATGAGGATCTATGTAGGAAATTTGTCGTACGAGGTCAACGAAGAGGACTTAAAATTAGCTTTCGGAGCATTTGGACAGGTTGAATCTGCCACTATTTTAAAAGACAAGTATAGTGGTCAATCAAAAGGATTTGGATTCGTGGAGATGGCTTCTAAAGCTGAAGGGCAGTCTGCAATCGATGGTCTAAATGGCAAAGAGCTAAAAGGAAGAACGCTTAAGGTGAATGAGGCTCGCCCTCGCACCGAAAATCGTGGTAGTAGAGGAGGATATAGTGGTGGTGGTAGAGGAGGACGAGGTAGTAGCAGAGGGGGACGAGATGGTGGCAGAGGAAGACCAAAGGGTGGTAGTAGATTCTAATCATTGACATTCAACATATTATATAACTATCATCATATAAAATTGCGGATAACGAACCGCTCAAGACCCACCTGAAAAAGCTCAGCGCTTTTTCAGGTGGTTTAGCTTTATTGTGCAAAATCAATGACCTGAAATAGACAGACAGAGAACAACATCCCCATCTTTTCCCTTGACAGAAGATTGATTTTTCGATACTATGCTACTGTGAAAGTAAATAGTCAGCGAACCTTGTCATTGCGAGCCCTGTACCGTATGGTTCAGGGCGTGGCAATCTCATAGTGCGAAAAACCGAGATTGCTTCAGAAGAGATTATGAAAAAAATACTCGCAATGACAGTCTTTCAGGAGAATAGAACGGAGTTTAATGATTATTTACGTTTTAAGCAAGTATGATTTTGGCAATAGAGCAAGAAGAAGTCAATATTTATAAAAGGTTATAATAAAGAGGAGCGAATCCTGGTTTTGAGGCTATGCAAATAGATTTGTCGAATATAATTTATATTTATTGCTGTACAGCTTTATGTTAGGTGAAACAGATACAAATGGAACCTGAAATACTCCGAAGAGGTAAAGCTTTTCATAAGAGGGTTCAGGGAGATTGGGAAAATACCGCGAGAGGTGGCAAAATAAATATCGAGTATTCTATTGCCCTCTCAATTCTCCACGAGAAGACTAATCACAAAAAGATAGGTCAACTTGATATATTTGTTGATGAATTAAGTGATTTCATAAGTATAGTTGAAATCAAATCAACAGATTGGGATAAAGTTAGAGAAAAAAAATGGAAGAAACTTCTGAAACGTGCCGTTATTTGTATAAATAATGACAAAAGATAGACCGAAGATTGAGACAAAGAGACTTTTGCTAAGACCATTTGAATTATCTGATGGATCGCGGGTAAAAGAATTGGCTGGGGATAAGGCTATTGCAGATACAACCTTGAATATTCCTCATCCATACGAAGATGGAATGGCGGAGGAATGGATATCAACCCATCAAGCTAAATTTGAATCAGGAGAATTGGCAAATTATGCTATTATTCTGAAATCTACAAAATGCTTAATTGGAGCGATAGGTTTAACTATAAATAAAAGGTTTAATAGAGCGGAATTAGGCTACTGGATTGGGAAGGAATATTGGAATCAAGACTATTGTACAGAAGCTTCAAAAGCTATGCTCGAATATGGATTTAGGAATTTAGGTTTAAACAAAATCATTGCCACTCATATAGATAGAAATCCTGCTTCAGGAAAAGTAATGGAGAAAATCGGAATGAAGAAAGAAGGATTTTTTCGAGAACACGTAACCAAATGGGAGAAGTATGAGGATATGGCGAGTTACGGTATCCTGAAAAAAGAATGGGAAAGGAGTACCTAACAAATTGTTGCACCAGACCAAAAAGCTGGTGCTTTTTGACGGTGAGTTGCGCGTTGCAAAATCAATGACCTTAAAATAGACAATAGATGGGACAGACTCCATCTTTTTCCTTGACAGAAGATTGATTTTTCGATACTATATAAGAGTGAAATCTAGGTCATTGCCGCAGGTTTGCCGTAGAAATTGTGCACACTTGTCTCAGGTGATGGAATAGAGTGCGGGGGGTTAATTATGGCAAAACTTCTAAGAAATCGTTACGCTCAAGCGCTGAAAGCGGAATTTGAGGAACAGTTGCAGGAGGAAAAGAGGTTGAATGCACTGATTGCGGAGAATTCGGGTAAGGTGAAAAATTGGAATTAACCTGGGTTTCGTAAAAAACATGAAAGTAAAATATGATAGCATATATTTTACTTTACAGCACGAAGGTAAAATAAAGAGATATATGTTTTACTCTGGGGGATGTTGTGGATATTAAGGTTTTTAAAGCTGGCTCTTATAAAAAGGGGTATGAGTATCGTTACTTTTTACCTGCGAAAATTAACCACTCTTTTTTTTGGACTGATAAGGTAATCAACGAACTATTGGAAAAGGCTTCATTCAAACTCGGGGAACTGAATTCCTTTTCCCGATTTGTTCCGGATACGGATATGTTTATCGTGATGCATATTTTTAAAGAGGCTGTAACTTCCAGCCGTATCGAGGGTACCCGAACTAGTATAGAGGAAGCCTTGATTGAAGAAAATGAACTTGACCCGGAAAAACGAGATGAGAGGAAAGAGGTTATTAACTATGTGACGGCTATGGATACAGCTATAAAGGAACTTAAAACATTACCCCTGTCAAACAGGCTTATCAGAAAGACACATAAAATACTTCTTTCCAGTGGTCGCGAGGAGCATAAGAATCCGGGCGAATTCAGAAAATCTCAAAACTGGATTGGTGGAGCAAGTCTCACGGATGCGGTGTTCATTCCTCCGGCGCATACAGAGTTGCCGGAATTACTCTCTGATTTTGAAGTATTTCTTCATAATGTTGAAATTCAAGTTCCTCACCTGGTAAAAATAGCCGTTGCCCATTACCAGTTTGAAACGATCCATCCGTTTCTGGATGGCAATGGCAGAGTAGGACGATTGCTTATTACCCTTTATCTGGTATCAAGCGGTATTCTGGACAAACCCCTTTTATATCTCTCTGATTTTTTTGAGAAGAACAAGACACTGTATTACGACAACCTGACCTTTGTCCGAACCAAAAATGACCTTGGACAATGGATCAAGTTTTTTCTGACAGAGGTTGTTCAGACCGCCGAAAATGCTGTTGCAACATTAAAGAAGATCACAGATTTAAAAGCATCCATTGAAAAGAAACGAATCCTTCTTATGGGAAAGCGTTCAAAACAGGGAATGGAGTTTTTGTACCAACTGTTTAGAAAACCAGTTGTGACCATTAGAGATGTACAGACGATGACCGGTCTATCTCCCAAAGCAGCGAATGCTTTGGTGAAGGTCTTTGTAGAACAAAAGATACTTGTTGAGACGACCGGCTATCAGCGGGACCGGGTTTTTCTGTTTGATGAGTATGTGAGGATGTTTTAATGAAAAATAGAATTTGAACACCCCGCTGCTTGCGGTCGGGTAATTTACTTTTTGTTGTATAACCTCGCGTTAGGTTTAAGGAGGAAACAATGAAAAATACTTTTCTCGTATTAATTCTTGCAATAATGATCGGAGGTTGCGCAACTACGTATCAAAGAGTGGGTTTAACTGGAGGATATTCGGAGACGCAGTTGGGAGAAAATGTATTTCAAGTATCATTTCGTGGCAACGGGTATACCAGCTACCAAAGAACTTCAGATTTTTCCCTTCTTCGCTCCGCTGAAGTTGCTCTAGAAAATGGTTATAACTATTTCATTATTGTAGACAGCGAAAAATATTCAAAAACAGGCACATATACAACTCCAACCAGATCCTACACAACCGGAAGCGCATATGACTATGGTAATTATGCCTATGGAAGTGCAACGACAACAACTTATGGAGGGCAAACATACTTCATTTCCAAGCCTAGAGCGGTAAATACCATTGTTTGTTTTAAAGAAAAGCCGGACATTAATGGTATCGTTTATAATTCTGAATTTGTAGTAAAGTCAATTAGAACAAAATATGGTATTAAGGATTAAAACTTATTATTATGATTTGATAGGAGGAAAGCGATATGGCTAGAAAGAAAATAAGATACAATAAGACATCTATTGATCAGTTACCGAATGACAAGCCTGTTCTGTACAGGATTGAAACAGAAGGAGGCAATCTAAATTACGCAGGAATAGCGAAAAAAGGAAGGATTGCAGAGCGTATACAGGAACATTTAGGAGAGATTCCGGGTGCTGTTGTTTCAATCGAACAATTCAGCAGTATTAGCGATGCTCGCGCTAAAGAAAAGAACGTCATTAATAGAAACAAACCCAAGTATAACAAGCAGTACAGTTAGAAATACATGAAAACCTAACAAAGTGTCTGAAGTTGGACTGGCAATTCCGCTGCGCTGCAAAATGCAGGTGAGCTTGAACGTTAGGTCTTGATAGGAGGGACAAATGGAATTAGATAAATTTATATCTGAATCGCTTCTGGATATCGCAAAGGGTTTGAAAGAGGTCAACAGGAAATTAAAAGAAGAGAGCAGTAGCCCTGACACACGTAATTGTTTTTCACTTAGGCCTGGCAGCAAAGTCGAGCAAGGTGCTGGTATTGAATTCGATGTTGCTATTACTACAAAGGTAGAAGCTGAAGGCAAAGGAAGTGCTAAAATTCGTTTGGCTGTAGTAGATGCAGATATAGGAGGTGGCGGCGGAGGACTTAAAGAAAATGTTTCAAGAATTAAATTCAAAGTAAATATTGGTCATTGGCTTGCATGAAAACCTAACCATCTACTGCACCTAACCGTTATTCGGCTGCATAATGGCACGTGAGTTTGCCGTTGCAAAATCAATGCCCTGATAATAGTCAGAGATGGGACAAAATTTCCATCTTTTTCCTTGACAGAAGATTGATTTTTAGTTAGTATGTAAGAGTGAAAGTAAATGGTCAGTAGGTAGCTTCATTGCGAGTGCGTCCGATTGGAAACGGCGGAGGTATAGTTATGTATCCAAAAAAGAGATTGATAAGACAAGAAATCCAGCAGATGATTTTTTTGTGTTTATTTCTCCAATTTGGTGGTATAAACGCAATGAATTTATATGACCGTTAGGCAACATGCTTACGGAGAAATGAAATGAAATTAGATAATTATGACTTTGTGGAAGTTGGAGAATGGAAGTTAAAAGAAACTTTAAATAGTGGAATAACATTCGAACTTAATAGATTTGAACAGGAAAGGGTAATTTATGCCTTTATGGAAGGTAATATTAAGTACCTTGGAGTTTGTCAGAATAGCACTACAACCCTAAAAAATAGAATGGACAGATACAAAAGTATGCAGGGATCAGGGACAAATAAACGTATTGCGAAAAAGATTAGGGTTTGCCTAAAACGTGGAAAGTCTGTTAAGATATTTGCGTTAAAACCCAAATCAACATTAAAGTATAAAAGTTTGAATGTTGACCTTGTAAAAGGATTAGAAAATCCTTTGATTGAAAAACTAAACCCTGATTGGAACAAACAGAAATGAAAGATAATAAGAATGCACGTCGCCTAACAGCGGATAAAAGGAAAATTAATGATCTCCAAATTGCCTTCGGCAACTTCTTTTATCCGCAAACCGTTATAAGCAAGCTAAAAAAAGAAACTGCGCATGCAAAAACAAATTTCACTATAAGATTAGTTTGAATTATCTTTGTAAGAAATAAAGGATTAGAAATGATTGGAAAAACTAAACATAAAATAGTAATTGGCGACAGCAGACAAATGAGCAGTATTTCTGACAAATCTGCTCAATTAATTATTACTTCACCACCTTATTGGCAGTTAAAAGATTATGGAATAGATAAGCAAATTGGATATAACGATAATTATGAAGAATATATCAATAACTTGAATCTTGTCTGGAAAGAAAGTTATCGTGTTCTTGATAACGGTTGTCGATTGTGTATTAATGTTGGGGATCAATTTGCAAGGTCGGTATATTACGGAAGATATAAGGTAATCCCTATCAGAACGGAAATAATAAAATTTTGCGAAAGTATCGATCTTGATTATATGGGAGCAATAATTTGGCAAAAGAAAACAACTTCAAATACAACAGGTGGTGCTTCATTAATGGGAAGCTATCCCACGCCAAGAAACGGAATTTTATCTATTGATTATGAATTTATTTTGATATTTAAGAAACTTGGAACGCCGAAAAGACCGAGTAGAGAAATGAAAGAAATGTCAAAAATGACCAAAGAAGAATGGAAGACCTACTTTGCGGGCCATTGGAACTTTGGAGGGGCTAAACAAGACGGGCATATTGCTATGTTTCCGGAAGAACTGCCAAAAAGATTAATAAAAATGTTTGCTTTTGTGGGAGATACTGTTCTTGACCCATTTCTCGGTAGCGGGACCACCGCCTTGGCTGCTAAAAATCTTGACAGAAATTCAGTCGGTTATGAAATCAATAAAGACTTTTTGCCATTCATAAAACGAAAATTGAATATCGAAAAGGACAATAATGAAACTTTTGAAATAATTGAAGAAAAAACAACAATTGATTTTGAAAACGAAATAGAAAAACTACCCTATATTTTTAAGGATTTCCACAAATTTGATAAGAAAACCGACCCGAAAAAATTGCAATTTGGTTCAAAGATAGACCAAAACGGTTCAACTCAGAGGGAAGAATATTATTCTGTAAAAGAAATTATTAGTCCTGAACTGATAAAATTGAGTAATGATTTAATAATCAGGCTTATTGGAGTAAAAGAAAAAAAAGAAGCAAATGGTAAAGCAATGGAGTTTTTAAAACTTAAAACAAAGGGACAAAAAGTTTTTTTGAAATATGATGGAATTAAGCACGATGAAAACAACAACTTAATGGCATATTTGTATTTAAAAAATAAAACATTTTTGAATGCTCATTTAATAAAGAACGGACTTACTAATATTGATACCAACATAAATTTCAAGTATAAAAGTAAGTTTCAAAAAATATTTAAGGAAGCACAATAATGAAAAAACATTCAAAGGACTTTGGGAACAAAGAGTTCTTGTTGAACTATACAAATAGGAGATGGGGTTTAACTAAAACAACAAAAGTTGGCGAAGTTATGTCTCTTATTAGAGAATGTCAACCTAAAACATTTGAAGAATGGGAAAACTGGTATTTTCAAAATGCATATACAAAAACCAAAGCCCGAATCAAAATAACAGAAAAAACATTAACTGAGCTTGGTGAAAGATTATATTCAAAACTAAAGGAAATTGTTATACCCCAAATAAAAGATGCTATACGAAATTTAACATATGATGATTGCATAGAGTATGTATATAACCTAACAATTAAAAGAACTTATGATGGGTTTATAACAGAAAAATCTGTTGTTAATGATATTCTTGGCAAACATTTTACAGAAGTTTTATTTGAAGAAAGTGACCCTAAATTGGACCACGCGGGAGACATTGATTATATTGGAAAGGTTGGGAAAATGGCTTTTGGGTTACAAATAAAACCTGTTACTGCAAATGCTAATCTTGGGAATTATGATGTTTCAGCACGAATGGAACAGAGTTTTAAAAATTTTGAAGAAAAATTTGGAGGTAAAGTTTTTACAGTGTATAGTATAAATGATAAGATTGGAAACAGTGATATTTATGAAAAATTATCTAAAGAAATAGAAAGATTAAAGAAAGCCAGCTTGTAACATCGTGTATAGTACATAGCTTGCTATCGTCAGCTACACACCATGAATACAACCGTTATGTGTAATTAAAGGAAGAAGGAATATGATATTTAAATTAACGGGTAACAGTCAAGAAAGTTCTGGAACTAGAATATCTACAAGATGCCCTCATTGTGGACATAATGGAACTTTTGAATCACTTGGTAAGGACATTCAAAATAATAACATAATATTCGGGATAAGAAGGTGCCCAAATGAAAAATGTTTTGGTCATTTATTTTTTGTATACAATAAACTGACTGGAGAAATAATTATTACTCATCCTTCAGACACAATTCCGTTTAACAAAGAGAATATAGCTGAAAATGTTCTGAATACTTTTCAAGAAGCAATTACTTGTCATGCAAACAACTGCTTCGCAGCTTCGGCTATAATGATAAGAAAAACACTTGAAGAGATATGTAAAGATAGAGAAGCAACGGGAAAAAACTTATGTAATCGGCTTCAAGATTTAGGAGCCAAAATAGTCATTCCAAAAGAATTAATTGAAGGAATGCAAGAATTGAGACTTTTAGGCAATGATGCAGCACATATTGAATCAAACACATTTAGTGAAATTGGTAAAAAGGAAGTGGAAATTTCGATTGAATTTACAAAAGAAATATTAAAAGCTGTTTACCAATACGAGTCTCTACTTGAAAAATTAAGCAGTCTTAAGAAACCGGAAGCAGATGAATAACTACACACAACAAAAATATAGGGCATTTGGCAGACAGTGCTGAAAATGAAGATAATAGTAATAAATATAAATATACGCTAACTTGAAAACAAAGTGCAACAAAATCCCGCATTACGCATAGCCAAATCGTTGAAAAAAATTTAAAAAAATCACAAAACAAATCGTTGCAACTGCCATTTTCCGCTCCGCTTCATATCGACAGGTGAGGTTACTACCATGTTCTTGAACTTTTACAGGGAATTCTCAGATAAATCGAAAGTTCCTGAAGATATTATAAATTAAGGTTTTTCATACCATCGAAAAAATATTTCTCTTTTTTTAATATTTTTCTTGACAATGTATCAGTATTTATATTATAATACTGATATGA
>Ga0315534_1000265_pt1 | contig 34366 bp, 34 predicted proteins | sample SalMarSW160240MG_FD_203094 | JGI IMG/M metagenome (GOLD analysis project Ga0315534, IMG submission 203094) | Salt marsh sediment microbial communities from the Plum Island Ecosystem LTER, Massachusetts, United States - Salt Marsh Sediment SW1602-40 ...
TATACTGGAAGAATATTTCAGTACCGTAAAGCATCTGGAAAATCTGAAAAACGTGAAGCCGGAAGATATAAATATCGCAGAGAGACTTAATAAAATCTACAGTTCCGTCAAAGACAGCACAGAACCGGATACCAATAAAATCAAAAGGGAACCTGCCGCTTATGGCTTCGTCAGAAGAGCTTCCATATTAAAGCCCGCCCTAGTATTTGCGGCAGTTCTTGTAATAATGATTTTTTCTTTTACGGGAACGATTTATGCTTCCCAGGACAGCCTGCCCGGAGAAAATCTTTACCCGGTTAAAAAAACGGCAGAAAACATACAATTATTTTTCTATCCTGAATCAAAAAAAGGACAGCTTCATTTCAAATTATTAAACAACAGAATATACGAAGCTGACAGCTTAATGGAATCCGGTAGTAACAGTGATATGGAATTAGTCGAACAACTCCTGCTTGAAATCGATGAGGAATATTACCAATGTAAAAAATTTAATTTTTTTAAATCAGGAAACGAGGAAGAAACAACAACCGCTATTAATAATATTAAAAACAAATACAGCAGCAGATACGGACGGCATAGCCAGGATATACAGGAACATGATGTATATAACGGAGATACTGGGGAGAGTAAAGACAGCCGAAATGGAAAGAGTGGCGGAAAATAGAGCACAGTTAATCTCCATAGATTTTTTCTCATTCTTACAGCTATATGTTTTCATTTTTTAGCCGGATATCCTATATATAATTGAGGGAAACATACACTTTCCCTATTCGGCTAAAATAGATGGCACCGTTGTCGGAGATATCATATCTGATTATCTGCTGACCATCGGAACAAAAGGAAAAGTAGAATCCAGCATAAAAACTAAAAATGCCGTAATATCAGGTAAATTCGAAGTCGATATGATTGCATCAGGTGCGGTAAGGATCACACCTACCGGAAGATTTATCGGTAATCTAACCCAGGATGGTCCAGCGCTCTCCATAAAAAAAGGCGGATTATTCAAGGGTAAAAGCATAGTACTGAAAAATAAAAAATTAATCAGAGAACAAGTATAAATACAGCAATTAAATTAGAACTGATAATAATACCTTTTTCTTTTGCAGTAGCTCAGTACCCGATTTCCAGTGCCCTCTCCAGCGCAGGAATTAAAATACCATCAAGTTTCTCCTGATAGGCCAGATCATTGGGATGCAGCCCGTCCCCCGAGTCGTACCGGGGATTTAATGTTCTATTATCTATACTTACTCTTAAGGATGCTTCCAGGTCCAGAACAGAGATGTTTTCATGCTCACAATATTCATGTATCCAATCGTTAAATTCCAGAATGGACTCAAGCTGTCCTTCCGAATTGCTGGTATTATCAGGATCTATAGGTACAACCGTGGTCAAGACAGGTATTACTCCCTCACCCCTGCAGAGGTTTACCCAGTCTCTTATTAGATCCTTATAAGCTTCCATAGACGCCTGCGGAGGAAAGTAAGCAGCGCATTCCTTAATTATCATAATATCTGGTCTATCGTTCCGCAGTATATCCCTTACAGCATCGCCTTTGTCAAATTGATATTCATCACGAACCGTTATATTAAGATTGGGAAAGTGTTCCCCTATATTCCAGGCACTGCCCACAGATGCACATATAAATGCAATATCGGCATCTTCCAGTTCACCCGAATAAGTGACTGCAGTTCCAGAAGTTGCTTCTTCGGCAGCTTCTTCAGTCTCTTCGGCAGCTTCTTCAGTTTCTCCAATTTCTCCGGTTTTTCTTACTGCATTTATATCTATAGTGACATAACTGCTTCCAGCGTCCTGATACAGATAAATAGATAAATAATATTCACTGTCCTGTGCATCAACATAAAAATCGGACCAGTCATCATAATCGCTGGAAGATATCGAATCTATCTGCCAGTTCTTCTCTAATTCACCCTCATACCAGTCAGCTAGCTGTATGATTTCACCATCAAATCCCATATTAATATAATACGACACCGCCCCGTCAGTTATCTCTTTTATGGATTCATTAATATCAGCCTGGCTATGTATAGGAACGGTTCCGGGAAAACCAGCAGGCAGACCTACTGTTGTTTCCGGCTCTTCCCCGCCGGCTTCTTTAGATTCTTCTATTACTTCAGATGCTCTATCCGTGATTTTGCTGCAGCCGAAAACCAAAATCAATATAAATATTACAGTTATGAATACAAATGCCTTTTTCATTTATAACCCCTCCGACAATAATTAAAACTAAACAAAAATTACGATTACACCCCTTTGGTATTCAATCAGGTAATTAAAATCATTATTTTATCTTCCACGCATGTACCAGAGGTTCTTCGTTTTCATAATCTCCCCTGAACTCGAATAAATAGATTATTCCACTTTCTCTATCAAAGCTTACCGCCCCCAGATGGCGGAGTTCATGTTCCAAAATATTATAAAGTATACCATCGATGTCTAAAACAGCATATGGCTGCGGCTCATATGGCTCCATTTCTCCTCTGGCGACTCTGGCCAGATCGGACGGATCGTAAAAAATTATCTGGGCCGTAAAATCATCGGACCACCAGCCTCTTTCTCCGGGCCCTTCTTCCGGATATGGCGGTTCCTCCGGCCAAATGGTACCGTCATAAAAACCATACCAGCAATTACCCAGACCTTTAATACCGGCAAATATTACCGCAGTTTTTTCACCGGATGTAATCCAGGCACCTCCGGACCATTCATCCGAATGATGATAATTTTCCATGGAATAAAAACCTTCCATATCATCATATACCGACGAATATAAGAGCAGAGGGATATTTGATAAAGAGGAATTGGGCGACGGCGGATTACCTTCATTCCACGGACCATAAGCAATTAGCGATGGCCCCTGTGCTCCCTGGCCCCCGTCTCTAAATCTTCCTGTCGCCAGTAATTTTCCCGGAGTGTTTATAGAAGCCCATCTCTCGTCGATAGCAAAAATATAATCGTTGGTGACATATTTAATCTGACCACCTATTTTCCAGGGTCCCTGTCTTTTAGGATCAGAAAGGTTCAATTCAAACCATCCATGAGAGGGGCCGCTATCACCTTCCTGCATATGCTGTCCCCAGCAGTAATATAGCTTACCGGTTATCTGCTCACCCTGTTTTGGTAAATACTCCAGACCCACTCTCGGAATTTCAAGGTAGCCGAATAAATCCCCTCTAATATCACGGAAATCCTGAAGAGTTGCTGCTGTGTTTAAATCGTTCACATCTTTGGATTCAGATATTACCGGCACAGGTATGCTTATTTCCGATACCTGCTGTTCCCATTCATGCCCTGTCGCAAATATTGAACCGGGATACCCATCATCCGGACCTTCGGGATCACCTTCCGGATAGTAGGCAGCAGCTGTTCCTCCCCACTGCCAGCTGGCTTCGCCAAATCCTTCCGGCAGTCTAAATGCTCCCAGATAGTCAAGTTCCTGCGGCCGAATAAGCCGTCCCCCGGCAGCTGCTGTGGTAGCTTCCTTTGCTGTTTCTCCTATGGCTTCTTCTCTCTTATCCGTATCCGTACCCACAGCCGCAGAGCCGCACCGGTCAAATAAAGCAGCGCAGGTAAAAAGTATTATGAAGATTGAAAAGATAAATATTAAGTATAATCTATTTTTTTTCATATTATCTTCTAACGATCGCTGTAATAATAGTTATCTATTATTATATAATATTAAATTTACATTTTCACAGGTCTTATAATTTTTAATTGCTTTTTACCCGTATTTAATGAAATTTCAAATACCATGGAGACAGAGCCAACCTGGGAAGTCCCTCAGAAGGAAGATAAAGATGAGGAAGAATCTATCGGAAAAAAGAATAAATTGTTAATAGGACAGCATCTTATTAGTTCATGAAAATCACGAATCTATTTTTTTCATCCTTGCCTGATGAGAACGATATCAAAAGAACATATATAAATACTATCTCCACCGCTCACAATGTAGAGATAGTATTATATCCACCGGCAATAGAGGCGAAATTGGATTATGGGAAATAAAGATTAAATCCTAATATAAAAAACTTTATTTAACCTCTCGCTGCATATAAACAAATCTTGGTCCAAGAAAAATTTAACTACTCTTACCGTATTACCAGGTAGCTCCTCCCTGATGGGTTCCCTTTAAATCAGGTGTAATATTGATTTCGTTTTCCCCTTCTGAGGTCATTATAAAAATGTCATAAAACATAAATTGCATGTCGTCCCTGTCTGATTCAAAAGCAATCATGGTGCCATCCGGAGAATAACTTGGATACATATCAAGGCCTTGATCATCTGTAAGCTGTTTTGCCTCTCCTGTACCGTCAGCGTTCATAATCCATATATCTTCATTACCGCTCCTTCTGGATACGAACACTATACTGCTGCCGTCCGGTGAATAAGAGCCCTGCAAATCGCTGCTGTCATCACCGGATAATTTTTCTATATTATTACCATCCAGGTCCATAGTAAAAAGACCGATGGTCCCATCTCTTTTACTGGAAAATAAAATAGTATCTCCATCCGGTGAATAATGGGGATAACTATTAAAAGTTTCACCGTTTGTAAGGTTTTTCAAATCAGATCCATCAGTATTTACCGTAAATATATCCCTATTCTCCGTTCCTGCCACGGTTCCCGAAAATACTACACTCTTCCCATCCGGGCTAAAGCTGGGGACCGTATCCCCGCCTTCCTTTTCCACCAATTTGGTTAATTCTTCCGCTGTAAAATCATATATGAATATATCACTTTCATCACTGTCAATTGCTGAAGAAAAAGCTATTTTGGTGTGTTCGCCGTTCCAGCAGGGATAATAAATATCAGAACCGCACTCATAAATCTTTTCAATATTACTGCCGTCAGGCATACATGTAAAAACAGAAAAAGGGCTTCCATGATTAGAGAAAAAGGTTACCTCATAAACAGCTTCCTCTGCTTCTGCTTCTTCCTCTACAGCTTCTTCCTCTTCTACGGTTTCCTCTACAGCTTCTTTTTCATCTGTGGAGGGTTCCTCTGTAATTTCCTTCTCAGTTTGTTCAATGACTTCTGCTTTCTCATTGCATCCTGCAAGCAGGCTAAAAGCAAAAAATAAACAGAGCAAAGAAGCAGCCGCCATTAAAGTTTTTAGAATTTTTATAAAAGACATATTATCCTCCTTGTAAATTTTTTATTTGTTTTTTTAAGGTTTACCAGATTAAAAGAGGTTTCATCAGTCGTTAATATTGTATACTAAAATTAATTAAGTTAGAATAGTTAAAGATAAAAAACAATTTTAAGATAAAATATTTACTGGAAGACAATGAAATAAAAAGTTAAACACCATAAAGTCCTGATGGCTTTTTCGTGAAATTTAAACTGGGAGAGATATGGAAAAACATAAATGCTTATCTTGCGGATATATTTTTGTTGCCAAAGTTGAAAATCCCGAATTCGGGCCGAAACCGCCGTATGATTTTGATAACCTTCCCGAAGATTGGGTCTGTCCGGATTGCGGAGCATCTAAAAATGAATTTAAAGTCTGCAAAAAAGATCAATCGGGATAGAAATACTCAAAAAATATATCCGCCTGATTAATCATATTAGCATAGCAGTCAATTATTAACTCATTTTTTATAAAGCAGCCGTTTTCTGCTTTCTGTAACGAAGCCACAAAGCAAAACCGGTTACTACGGCGGCCCAGGCTACAACATAAATTTCTACTTGTACATTGGTTAATAATCCCATACCGAATATGACAGAACTGTAATTTATTATTGCATGTGCTGCAGATGTAATAAGGTAAAACTGCCAGCCCCAGCCCTTGGCCAGACCCCAGCCTGCCAAAGCGCTTGAAGCGGTGTGAAAGGCCACTATGAAAAATCTTTCCCAGAAAGGAAGCAGTGCAACAAGCAGCCCGGAGATTTTAACTGTTTCCCAGTTCCAGCCGGATATAAAAAGAGAATTATGAACCCAGACTGCCTCAAATACTCCAAAACCCAGGCCGGCCACTGCCCCTATGACCAGTCCCGTTTTGGGATCAATTTTTTTACCTTTCCTCCACCAGTATATGACAACAGGCACCAGTTTAGAACCCTCCTGCACCAGTCCGCTGAGAAGTATGGTGGGTATTGTAGCAAGCAGCAGCCAGCGTGTAAGAACTGCCTGGCTCCAGAAGTAATTTAGTGCCCTGCTTACCCAGATCTGGAGAGGAATCTGAATAAAAGCAACAGCGGTCCACGATAGAACAATACTGCCCGCCAGAACTGCCCAGGGCCGGGGTTTACCTAAAACAGGAGTCCAGTAAGCAGCATACCAGACAGCGCCAAAGACTATTCCCAGACCAATGCCTATAAGCAACTGGCTCCACAGGATACCGGGATAAACAAAAGCGGAGATAAAAACACTGCTCATATACTCAAGCATGAGACATCCTCCTTTAATAATTATAGTATAACAACAACAATTATTTTTTATTAAAATTATTATACATTAAAACCTATCTAAGACATAAAAATATTTATAAAAAAACCGGTATGAATTGCCCTTTATAAATTTCCTCAGTTCTTCATTTTAATTCTTCAATTATCCTGTACACGGGGTATAATATAAAAATATTAGATACTCTGACAAAGAGGTGATCAAAATACCTGTAACTGAAATAAATCTTGTGGTAGCTGAAATTTTAAAATTTTTACCTTTCCTTATTCCGCTGATGATAATCGAGTACGGCCTTATGGTATTTGCTCTGGTGCTGCTGTTTAAAAATGAAGCGGCATACTTACCAAAATGGGCATGGGTTCTAATTATTATCTTTTTCAGTATCATCGGGTCGGTGGTTTTCTTAATAGTAGGCAGGAAGAAAGACAAAGAATATGATTGAGGTCATAGGACTGAAAAAAAATTACGGCCGCCTTGAAGCATTAAAATCCATCAGCTTTAAAGTAGACAGCGGTACCGTATTTGGTTTCATCGGACGAAACGGTGCCGGTAAAACCACCACCATGAATATTTTAACCGGATTAATTAGATTCAATCAGGGCAAGATCTTTATCAAAGGCATGGATTTTTTAAAACATAAGTATAAGCTGGTAAAATTAATGGGATATTTGCCCGAAACCCCGGCTTTCTATAATTATATGAACGCATACCAGTACCTGAATTTCATTGGTGAAATCATAGGGTGCAATTCCGGTAAATCCGGTAGTTACACCGCTAAACTCCTGGAAATGGTTAAACTTAAAAAGCAGGGGAAAAGGCGCATTGGCGGATATTCGAAAGGAATGAAACAGAGGCTGGCACTGGCTGCAGCGTTTATGAACAAGCCTGAGATTCTATTTCTGGATGAGCCTGCATCCGCCCTCGATCCTGAAGGAAGGGTGGAAATGCTTGAACTTATAAAGGAACTTAAAGATGAAAAGATTACTATTTTCATATCCACGCATATTTTAAACGATGCAGAGAGAGTATGCGATAAAATATGCATCATAGATGAGGGCAGGATACTTCTAACCGAAAACCTGTCCCAGCTGTATAAGACCTATATACAGCCTATTTTTGATATAGAATTCGAGCAAGACCCGGGGGATAAAATTAATTTTCTTAAAAAACTTGGCTGGATTGAAAATATAAAACAAAAGGACAAAATGATAAGCCTCTATGTTAAAGATATAGATTTTGCCAGAAAAGAAATACTGAAGGAAATCTCGAAGCTTGGTGCCGTAATTTCCAGCTACCGGATAAGGAAAAGCACGCTGGAAGACATTTTCATAAGAATGGTAAGTAAAAATGAACTCGTTTAAGGCTTACTTTAAAAAAGAGATACTGGAATCAGTCAGAACCAATAAATACCTTATCCTGTTTGTGGGTATTGTTTTCTGGGCCCTGCTGGATCCCCTGATGCTAAAGCTCATGCCTCTGCTTTTAAGTAATTATTTGCCCGCTGATATGTCGGCCCTGTTTTCGGATTTTACCCGTGATACCGCTTTCCAGAGTTTTTTAAAGGACCTGTTCCAGATCGGCACAATTTTTATCGCATTTACCCTGATGGGACTAATTTCAAATGAAGTCTACCATAAAAGACTGGTTTTCCCTTATTCCAGGGGAGCGGAACCCGCAGGAATCGTACTGGCAAAATATATCCATTACGCTCTGATACTCTCTGTCTTTATACTTATAGCTTTCCTGACCAATTATTTTTACATAAACCATCTTTTTGAGGGAGGAATTGTATCAATTGTAATTGTATTAAAATCATCCCTCCTCTATATCATATATTACTGCCTGCTGCTTTCTATCCTCCTATTTTTCAGCAGTGTATTTAAAAGAAGTCTGGTTTCCGGGATTACGGTACTTGTATTGAGTTACAGCCTGAGCATTTTTAATCAATTTAAATCCATAAGGACATATTTCCCAAATTACCTGCTGCTTGAGGCAACCGACATTAGATATATTTTCGACAAATCCGTAATTCCCATCATAATTATTTCATTCTGTATAATTATAATCCTGGTTTTCTTTTCAATACTCCGCATGAGAAAAATTGATGTTGCATAAAAATGCATGAAAACTAAAATTCTACCCGAAAGTATAAACGCTTCCGGATGATACTCATGATCAGGTTCTTCCTCCCGTTATGCAATTTAATGTCTTTCTGACCTGAGCTTTTACCATACAAACGGAAACAGCCTGTATCTGGTTTCTCTGGCATATTCTTTATAGCCCGCCAGTTTATGATGAAAAATGTTGTCCTTATGCCATATCCTTAAAATAAACAGCACTATCATAACGCTTATGATACTATAACTTAAGGGTGAGCTCATAATAAGAGGATAACTTACTGCGCTCATAACCCAGGCGGCATATCCCGGATGTCTGACATATTTATAGGGTCCCTTACTTCGTATTTTATGATTGCTGTTTCCCCGGACTGTGATATCCGCTTTAAAATGTTTATTTACAAGAATGGCCCAGGAACCAAAAAAAGATGAACATATAAATAAAACGATACCGGGTATCATTAAAAACGACGGGAAACCTACCAATTTAAAACGGACCGAACTGATTCCTGTCATGAAAGATAATACCATAGTTGCCAATGGATAAATAAAAATAAAAATTCTGTCAGAGAATATAGAAGCTTTTTTTATGGCCCTTCCCTGTTCGTTCAGCAATTCCGGATTTTTAATGACAAGCAGTATTTTTATGGTTATCTGGTGGATTAGTACCAGACCTATATAGATCCAGGCGTTAAGCCATTTTATGGTTCCGGCAGCTGAGAATAAGATCACACCATTAACTGCCACAATTAGAAAATCCCTTAAGATACTCCTGATGCCGCTTCGGTTTACTTTATATGTTTTGTCTTGTGAAAAATTCATAGGCAAAACTTTCAGCTATATTTTAAAGGAGATGAAAGCATACGTGAACAATTTTTATTGAATTATTTATTGGACAGATAAGAACCGGGCTTGATATACTTGGGTATGAAATTAAAGGTCCAAAGGAAGCCGTAAAAGAACTGATAAAAATAGTAGGTGTAATGAAATGAATAAAAAGGAAGAAAAAAAACATTGGATTAAAATGAATACTGTATCATGGATTATAACTTTAGTTGTAAGCTTTTTTGCTTTTGTCCCTGCTTTTATTACATTACTTATATTATGGGCAATCGGAAAAATCCAGGTCAAAGATTAAGTTTTATTCTGATTATGCTGTAGAAATTTTTCAAATATAGTTCCCGTGGTTCTATATGTTTCTTTTATTTCCTCTTTATAAACAGTATTATACTGACTACGGTTCCTACTATAAAGCCTAAGGGACATATAACAAATGCCATAAAGAAAAAGAATGGTTCATCCGTTATGCCTATCCTGTCCCAGAAATCCACTCCGAAAAATCTAATGAACAGTCCGTAAAAAACATTATGCAGCAGTACGCTTACTAAAATTCCCACGGACGAAGCACCGGTTAGCAGCAGCATCTTCCTGAGCAACCCTTTTATTTTCTGTCTTATGGTTAAAATTATTAATACCACACCCAGTAAAAATAAAATAGAGCCACAAATAGCCACATAAAGAAACCCAACATATTTAGTGACCATCGGGACTGCAAAATAAATTACAGTTGCCAAAAAAGCAGCTGCGAGCAGCCAGAATACGGCAGTTATGCCGGGAGAAGGCTTACCGGCTTTATAATTTTTATCTGTTATTATATCCATTGTTTCAATCATATATGCCTTTTATTTTACCATTTATCTTTATATGGAATTACATCTGTTTTTCCTATATTCTGACGACACAGCTATAAAAAAAGTTGCATCTTTCAGTAAATCCGGCATCTTCTATTATAAAGCGGTTCTGCGCCTTGACTTATAAAAATTGACCTTTTCCCCAAAAACTGGACTAAATAATGGAGTAAGGACAGCCTTTATCTAATCATCCCGGCTACTATCATTTCTGCATTCCTGGGTTGCTGGAACAGTTATATATTATCCAAGTGGAAATTTCGAGGTTCCGATATCATTTTTACTCTTTATATTTAGGGAGATATTCTATAAGGGGGCTCCTGGCCGGTTCGGTAAAAGATTAAAATTTGTATTTCCATCAATAAATAAATTTTTTAATTATATTCTTAAAATAATATAACCAATATGATAAAGTTATGGTTATATAAGCACCAGTGTATTTTTTAATGATTATGCAAAGTTTAGAGTTTTATAGAAATGCAGGATTAATTTTATGCTGCTATTTCATAGGAGCAATACCTTTTTGCAATATCATTGCCAGAATCCACAGTAAAAAAGATCTGAGAAAGATCGGCGACAGGAATCCTGGCGGATGGAACCTTGTATTTAATATATCAAAATTCTGGGGAATCCTGGGAATAATCCTGGACGTCCTGAAAGGCTTCTTATCGTACTTTCTGGTTTTAAGAATCTCCGGGCTGGAAATGGTAGCCGTATTGGCCGGGTGCGCTGCGGTAGCAGGGCATAATTATTCCCCCTATTTAAAATTTTCCGGGGGTAAAGGAGTTGCCGCCTCACTGGGGTTTATGTGTGCGGTTCATCCGCTTGCAGTCATAGCTTACGGAGTAGGTATCGTTCCGTCAATATTTATAATCAGAAATATGATCTGGGGGGTATTCTTTGGTATTGCCGCATCAAGTATTTTTTTATGGATATTCAAAGGCTCACCGGTCTTCCTGGTTATGGGAACTTTGCTTACTATAATAATTATCCCCAAATATATTAACCGTTCAATAAGGATTTTTAATAATTTTAAATTTAGAAAAGAGAAAAGCGCCAAGGACCTTTTTACCCCTAGGATAAGATAATCACTTATAATTATCATTTACAAGTCTTAAATTATCCTCTTCGCTGACATCATATACCCTGCCCTTCCATTTCAAACCCATTCCAACCCTAACATTTAAGACCGATCTTACAGCTATGGCTATCAGATATATTATAGCCAGGGGATGCAATATTATATCGGCAGCTTTGCACTTAAATCTAATAGAAAAAATTATTCTGATAATCAGAATAATTATTATCTGAAGGATAATAAGTTCTATAAATATGATCGGCCAGCCAAAAATAATTCCTGCAGGTATCATCATGAAAGGGAATAAAAAAATTGCACATATCAAAATAATAGCTATTGATATTATATAGGTCCTGTAATCAAAAGCTGCAAATAAAATTCTAGAGTAACCTATGACCACTTCTCTAAAACTCTTGTACAACCTGCAGTAAAGATTGCTGCGCCCGTCAAAAATCATGAATCTGTATCCGTGCCTCTTTACCTGTTTGGAAATTTTTATATCTTCCAGGATTTCAGCTCTTACAGATTTATGGCCCCCAATCTTTTTATAGACTTCTTTTTTAAACAGCATGAACTGGCCTATTGCGGTACAGAACAGCGCATTTTTAAATTTCCTTATAAGATAAAGCGGCATCAGGTTTAAAATTATATAATTTCCAAACGGTACCATCATCCTCTCATGCAGGGTAACCATGATCTGCATCGGGAAAACAGACAGGGCATCCAGCCTGTATCTCAGGAGACAGGCCACTGAACTGGATACCGAACTTGGAAAATGCAGTGTATCCGCATCTGTAAATACAAGATAATCCCCTCTGGCATATCCTGCCAGCTGATGGCAGGCGTATGACTTTCCCATCCAGCCCTTCTTTAAGGGCTTTCCCCTGTATATCTTTACCCTTGGGTCCTTTTTGGAAAGATTTGATACTATGCCGTAGGTACCGTCAGTCGAGTTATCATCCAGTACTATTATCTCCAGGTTTGCATAGTCCTGCTTTGTAAGTGAGATTATGCACCTTTTTATGTTTTCGGATTCATTTCTTGCGGGTATAAGCACGGATATTAAGGGGTTTTTGGCGATTACGCTTTCAGGCAGCCTGTAGTTTGCCGTGTTTTTAAATAAGATGTTGTTTATAAGGAAGTTTATAAGTATAGCCAGAAGCAGAGCAGTTACTGTATATTGGTATAATAGAAATATGTCCATGGTTAAATGTCCATGATTAAAATTTAAAAAAATAGTTATGATTATTATATCATAGTTTTATCAAACACTTGTTAAAAGTTTATCTGCCTCATCAGTTCTTTTAGAGTTCTTGCATTTTCCACTGCAAAACTTTCAGCATCATTATTAAAGTAGACGTAAGTTTCAATATTTTTCTTCAAGTTTCTGTTGATTAGCCAAGCAACTCTTTTAAGTTCGTCTTTCGGATAACAGGAGCGGTAGAGATGCTGCGAACCATGCATCCGAATGTAACATAAACTCCCTGTAATTACCTGCCTAAAGGGAAATTTAGGGGAGCTTGAAATAACAACGGCGCATCCGGAATCATTCAGCAATTCATATATTTCTTTTTCGAACCAGGTGTCATCTCTGAACTCAAAAGCAAATTTACCATGCTCCGGAAGTATATTTAAAATTTCTGTGAGTCTGGACCTGTCTTTTTTAAAATTAGGTGGAAGCTGAAATAAAAAGACCCCCAGTTTTTCACCCAGCATCTCCGCTGTCGAAAGCAGCCTCTTAAGTGCCTCACCGCAGTCAGCCAGCCTTTTGATATGAGTTATATATCGGGAAACCTTTACTGAAAAAATAAAATTATCCGGTGTACTGCCGCTCCAATTTATAAAAGTCTGCGGTTTTGGCAGGTGGTAAAAACTGCTGTTTATCTCCACTGTACCAAACTCCCCGGAATAATAAGCCAGCCACTTGCTTTTCCTTAAATCAGCAGGATAGAAATCCCCGGCCCAGTGATTATAGCTCCATCCTGAAGTACCGATATGAATCAGAGAATCATCCATTTTAAGATAGTAAAATAAATTTATTTAAATGGAAAATTAATTAATATGATAGCTTAATCTTTAAAAAATTAATATTCGGAAAGCAAATTACCAAATGCGGGTAGTCCGCAAACACCTTCCGGAGCTATTTATAAATAGGCGATCAATAGGCGTACAGTTTCCCGTACGGCCGGTGAGAATAAGGTACCAGCTTTAAAAATTTACTTAAATGAATCTTCTTTTTATCAAAATTAAAAAACCTGCAGTAATTGCCTGTATATTTTTCCAGCAGCTCCGTGTCACTGCCGTCCGGCTTCATTTTCTTTACTTCCCTGCCCAGCTTATAATCTTTTACATCTCCGCATATATATATTCTCCCGCCGTGCATTCCGGTTCCTAAATAATTTCCTACAATTTCAGGATCATCCTTGAAAAGTGGAAAAAATATTTCCTTTTTATACAGGCCCAGAAGAATGATGATGCCTCCGGCCATATATTCACCCAGAAAATTTCCGGCACTGCCTCCTATTACTATCACGGGCACTTTCTTTTGATACGATTTCATATGAATACCGCCCCTGAAGCCGATATTTTTTTCTACATATATCTCTCCGCCCCTCATAGAATAGCCGAGGATATCGCCTGCATCGCCATGTATTATAATCTTTCCCGAATTCATGGTATTCCCGATCCCGTCCTGGCCGTTACCGAAAATTTCAATAGTGGGGCCATCCATAAAAGCCGCCAGATCATTCCCGGGTGTCCCGTAAATATTTATGGAAGCACCGGTCTTAAGACCGTCTCCGATATATCTCTGTCCCAGCACATTGTTTATGGTTACTTCCTTGCTGTCGGAGCCATTGCCTAAAAACTTTCTTATTTTTAAATTAAGTTCCCGGTAATCTAAATCCTTAGCATCTATTACAAGCTTCATACCTCTATCCCCTCTCCTACTACAAGATGCTTCTTGTAATCAGCAGGCAGATGGATTATTCCAAAATCCTCTTTGGAGATATTTTCCTTCACACTGCTTATATCTATCTGGTTTCTGATAAGTCCGGCATAGATTCCTGCCCTTTCGATATTTCCAACCAGTATTACTCCTATTATCCTGTTTTCTTTCATTACCACTTTCTTATACATATTTTTCTTAGGATTAAAGTCCTTAAATACCTCAATATTTTTATCCTCTCCTTCTTCGGCATTGGTAAGTCCCATTGAAATAGACGGGATCTGAAGTATCTCAACCGAATTCATAAAAAATCCGCCGCTGTATTTTTCATTTCCTCCTGCCATATTAATCCCGGCCGTTCCACCCTGCCTGACAGCAAGCGGCCATATGGCAATATTTCTTTTTTCTCCCCGCAGCATATCCGGACCTTCAACTACATCTCCGGCAGCATAAATATTTTTTCCGGATGTGCGCATGTAATCATCAACTACAATACCTCTGTTTATCTTAAGTTTGCCGCCAGAGATAAAACCGGTATCAGGACTGACGCCCACAGCTGATATCAGCAGGCGGCATCCCCTCTTTTCGCTGTCCTTTAATCTGTATCCGGAAATTTTTCCGTCTGTAATATAAATCTCTTCAATGGTGTTATTTTTATAAATATTGCTCCCTTTGCTTTTTATCTTTTTTTCAATGATCCCGGAAGCCTGCTGATCGAATGTAGCTGCCAGGATCCTGTTGGCAAGTTCGATTATGTTGATATCAAAACCTGTTTCCAGAAATGCCTCTGCCGCTTTCAGTCCGATAAGACCTCCTCCCAGTATTGATATTTCCTTGATTTTATTTTTTTCTATATAATCCCTAATTTTTATGGCATCATCCAGGGTAGTAAGAGTAAAGATTCCGCCGATATCCCTGTAATTTGTCCCGTCCATAAAATCAAAGGTCTTATCCTTACCGCTGCGGCTGCTTTCGATGGTCCCTGTGCCGATAACTCTGATCCTGGGAACGATAGGCTTCCCGCCGCTGGCAATAAGCAGTTTTTTAAAATAAAATATCCTGCCGCTTTCAACGGTTAAAAACATCCCGGCCGTATCTACTGATTTTACTCTTGTATTCAATCTGATATCTATATTGTTATCCCTGTAAAATTTTTTATCCTTAAAATAAACTTTGTCCAGACTAACCGTTTTTGCCAGAAAGTAGGTTATCATCGGCTTTGAATAATTCGGATAGTTTTCTTCCGTGAGTACCATAACTTTTCCTGCTTTGTCCAGCTTTCTTATGCTATCCGCAGCAGCAAGACCTGCAGCAGAATTGCCGATAATAATATAATCAGCCATTTCATCTTTTTTTGGGATGTTATTTTTTCTTCTCATTTTTACTTCTCATCATATCTTTTTTATCTTCATCTTTTTCTATAAATTTCAGAGCTTCGTTGGGGCAATTCTTCACACATACCGGGATTTCTTCATCAACACAGAGATCGCACTTTGAGGCTATCTTACCGCTGGATAGACCCCTTCTTATCACCCCATAGGGACAGACCATGATACAGCTCCAGCATCCCACGCATTTATCCTCATCACATGTTACAACCCCGGTATTTTTATTCTTCTGCATGGCCCCTGATATGCAGGCTTCGACACAGGGCGCATCGGCGCAGTGCCTGCACTGGATGGCAAATGAATTATAGCCGATTTCCTCCACCAGTACCCTGGGCATTATATCTACCAGCTCTTCCTTAAATGCCTTTATAATTTTTTTACTTTTTGAATGCTTTACCTGACAGTAAATCTCGCACAATCTACAGCCTATACAGTATTCTTCCTGAATATATATTCTTTTCATACAATCATCACCAGGCCTCTCCTGCATGTTTTATGCCCAGAACCGTAAGTTCCCTGTCACTTAAGCCTATGCCTCTCAGGTGCTCTCTGTTACCTTTAAGACTCTCAATGGCATTGATACCCGCGCCACCCAGCATTTCCTTTATCTCCAGTGACCAGCCCCTGAGCAGATTAAGGAGTCTTCTGGTTCCGATATCTGGATTGAGCCTTTTGGTAAGGTAGGGATCCTGGGTAGCAATCCCCCAGTTACACTTGCCCGTATAACATTTCTGGCACAGGTGGCATCCCATGGCTATAAGTGCAGCGGTACCGATATATACCGCATCGGCGCCCAGCGCTATGGCTTTTATGGCATCGGAACTGGACCGGATGCTTCCTGCAGCAATAATAGATGCCTTATGCCTTATTCCCTCTTCCCTCAGCCTTTCATCAACGGCGGCAACTGCAAGTTCTATTGGTATCCCCACATTGTCCCTTATAGTCTGGGGAGCGGCTCCCGTACCGCCCCTGAGTCCGTCTATGGTCACAAAGTCTGCTCCCGCCCTTACAATACCGCTGGCAATGGGTGCTATGTTATGTACCGCTGATACCTTTACTCCCACGGGCTTTGACCAGTCGGTAGCCTCTTTTAATGCATATATCAGCTGGGCCAGGTCCTCGATGGAGTAAATATCATGATGGGGAGCAGGAGACAGGGCATCCGTTCCCTCAGGTATCATCCTTGTATTGGATATATCTTCGGTTACTTTTTCGCCGGGAAGATGACCCCCTATTCCGGGCTTTGCTCCCTGGCCTATTTTGATTTCCACTGCCGAACCTTTATTCAAGTAATCCACATCTACGCCATATCTGCCGGATGCAACCTGGACAATAGTATTTTCTGCATATTTATACAGGTCCTTATGCAGCCCCCCTTCACCGGTATTATAATAAGTTCCAAATTGTGAAGCGGCTGAAGCCAAAGACTTGCAGGCATTAAAGCTTATGGAACCGTAAGACATTGCCGAAAACATAATAGGAGTGGAAAGTTCCAGCTGAGGGTACATCTTCGTTTTCAGCTTAATACTTTTGTTCTTTAAATTTTTATTTTTTTTAAACTCAAGCTTATCGGGCTTCCTTCCGATAAACGTTTTTATTTCCATGGGCTCGCGCAGCGGATCAATGGAAGGATTGGTAACCTGGGAAGCATTAAAAAGAATACGGTCCCAGTATACGGTATAGGGCTTATCGCTTCCCATTCCGGTCAGAAGAACCCCTCCCGAATCCGCTTGCCGGTATATATTTCTTAAATGATCAGGGCTCCAGTTATAATTGGTCTTAAACTGGGAATCCCTCTCTTTAATCTTTAATGCTCCTGTGGGACATAGGCTCTCGCACCTGTGGCACCCCACGCACTTAAGATTATCACTGTATATGGTATCCTGATCACTGTCATATTCATGAACATCGTTGGAGCACTGCCTTACACAGACCTGACAGGATATACATTTATTTTCATCTCTTTCTGTTTCAAATTCAGATTGAGTAAGTTTTAAAGCCATTTTCTATCACCTCAAACTTTTACCGGCTTTTTACCTGATCTTATCAGGTTACTGCCGGCTTTTTTCTCTCTTTTGCCTACCACCCCTATAACCGGCTCCCCTCCATCGGGATGCCACAGGACATCAGGCGAAGGGCAGACCTTTCTAATGGGAGCTTCCTCACTGGAAATAAAAAGGTATTCATCCTTTCTTGCCGCAACCAGCGGCCTCAGTTTTATTCTATCATTTAAGGCATACATAAAATTATTGTTTCCCACTATTATGCTGAAAGGACCGTTTATGAGTGCACTTCCGTATACTATCCTAAGAGCCTGCAGTAGTTCTCTTCTATCACGGGGCATCCTTTCTATCTCCTCCCATAAGGGTGAGGCCAAAATCAGATGAACCATCTCCAGATCTATTTTCTGCCTGCGTACCATAAGATCCAGAAGATAGGTAATAACCTCGGTATCCGTGGAAAGGGTACATTCATACCCGAATCCGCTTACAAATCTCTTGTTGGTCCCGTAGGATGAAATCTCGCCGTTGTGTACAACGGACCAGTTAAGGAGTCCGAACGGATGAGCACCACCCCACCATCCTACGCTGTTGGTTGGAAACCTTCCGTGAGAGGTCCACAGATATCCTTCATATTTATCCAGCTTAAAGAACCGGCCAATATCCTCGGGAAATCCCACTCCTTTAAAGATACCCATATTTTTACCGCTGGAAATTATATATGCTCCGCAGATATCTCTGTTTATATGCATAACGAAATTCACAATGTTGTCCTCTTCATCTCCACCGGCGGCCTGCTTCCTCAGGCCGGAAACTGCCGCACTGTCGATGCGGGATTTGGAATTTCCCCCCGTCTTTAGAAAATACCTGTATATTAAAGGCGGATTTTCAACCCGGGGTACTTTCTTTGTAGGGATCTCCTCGCTTAACAATATTTTAAAGCTGCCTTTTATTTCATCTTCGGCCAGCCTTTTTGCTTCCGTATCATCATAAAAAATATGAAATACCCAGTCATCGCTAAAATGAGGATAAATTCCATAAGCAGCAAATCCTCCGCCCAGCCCGTTTGACCTTTCATGCATAATCGAAATTCCGTCTATTACCATCTTGCCGTCAAATTTTTCTCCAGCCTCATTTATCACTCCAAATACGGCGCAGCCTGACGGAATCCTTGACCGGGAGAACTCTTTCTGCCCGTCCCCATTAATTTTTATTTTGTTTTTAAGTTCCTTCATTTATTAAATCCTGCTTTTAAAAAATATAATAAAAAAAACCCCCTTAAAACACCTGTGTTTTAAGAAGGCTTCTTTACCTTTTTTCCTGCACATCACTATGCACGACTGAAATTTATTTAATTTTCTAGCCAGCATAATACCAGTATATTATTATTTGTCAAATATTTCTAATACCGGATTATTTATATATTTCTTTTATCTCTTCCAGTGTCATGGATTTGTAGTCTCCTGCATGACCCGCAGTGCCAAAATCAATCATTTTGCCCTTAACCATCTGGTAAACTGCTTCTCTTGCGGCTCCAAAATAAGTCCTGGGATCAAAGGCATCCAGATGTTCGCTAAGATACTTCCTTACCGCCCCTGTCATAGCCAGTCTTCCGTCTGTATCAACGTTTATTTTCCTGATTCCCCTTTTTATGGCCTCCTGGATGCTTTCCATGGGCACTCCCATTGTTTTTTCCAGCTTTCCGCCGTATTTGTTTATAACCTCGATTAGCTCCCGAGGTACGGAAGATGAGCCGTGCATAACCAGCGGGACTCCCGGAATCTTTTTTACCACTTCATTTATTATATCCAGGGCCAGAGTTGGTTTTGCCTTGAATTTATATGCCCCGTGGCTGGTTCCTATTGCAAGAGCAAGCGCATCTATGCCTGTAAGCTTTATGAACTTTACAGCTTCGTCAGGATCGGTAAGTTTGACCGTACCCGAGCCGACGCCGTCTTCTATCCCCCCAAGTGTTCCCAGCTCTCCCTCAACAGATACCCCGAACTTATGGGCGTAGTTTACCACTTCGGTGGTAACTTCAACATTTTCATCAAAAGTGGTGGGGGTCTTGGAATCCTCTTTCAGCGAGCCGTCAATCATAACTGATGTAAAACCCAGCTCTATGGCCTGCTTGCAGGTCTCAAGGCTGTTTCCATGGTCAAGATGCAGCACGATGGGGATACCGGGATTATCCTCAACTGCGGCAGCAGCCAGATACTTTATATAAGCCATATTGGTATATTTCAGTGCTCCCCTGCTTGCCTGGATAATTACCGGCGATTGCGTTTCACTGGCCGCCCTCATTATCCCCTGGATCTGCTCCATATTATTAACATTATAGGCTCCCACTCCGTAATCACTTTTTATAGCCTCATCTAAAACCTGTTTTAACGGTACTAATGGCATCGGTCCTCCTTGTAGATATATAGGTTCTTAAATTAAAATTTTTATAATTATACCACCATAGAAATTAATTTCTATGCCCAAAAAACAGTAACTTTACATACTCTTCATCTCATGGGAAAGCACTATCGCTTCCGCTACTTCCCTCATCGGTTTTCTGTTATCCATGGCAAATTTCTGGATCTTCCTGAATGCTTCTTCTTCGGTCAGCCCGTTCTCCTTCATAAGTATGCCCTTGGCTTTCTCTACCATTTTTCTGGTCTCCAGTTCCTCTCTTATTACCTTTGTCTCCACCACCAGCCGGTAGTTTTCAATTACTATGGCTGCCTGATCTGCCACTGTTTTTAAGATATTTACTTCATAATCACTGAACCTATGGAGCTCCGAAGTATATACCGTGAGCGCTCCTATTACTTTCCCTTTTACATGAAGGGGCACGCAGAGCAGGGATACCAGACCTTCCCTACCGGCTATTTCCCGATACTTGTAATTCTTATCTTCCAGGATATTGTATATGACCATAGGCTTATTCTCCTGGGCCACCTTTCCCGCAACTCCTTCACCCAGCTTTAGCGGGTTCTTATTTATATATTCCCTGCTCATGCTCTGGGTGGCTTTAATGACAAGCTCTTTACTCTTGGGGTCAAGGAGCATAAGGGAGCATATCTTGGATCCCAGGACCTCTGCGGTAACCGTGACGATAAGCTTCAAGATATCTTCAAGGTAAAGGTCAGACGTTACTGCTTCGCTTATCTTAGATAATGCTCCTATTATATCTTTTGCGTTCTCTAACTTTTTATTTTCACCGCTCATGGCCAAATCTCACTTTTATAATATAAAGGAACTGAAAAATTAATTATATTACATAAAACTCCAAAATTGAATAAACGCCTCAAACTATATATGGTAACCATTGAAGTATTTACAAAAGGTTATAATATGGATAGAATTCTAAACTGTGGCGCATTCGTCTAGTGGCCTAGGACATGGCCCTCTCACGGCTAAAACAGGGGTTCAAGTCCCCTATGCGCTACCATATTATTCTTGATCACACCTATACCTTTGGTAGTCCTTGAATTTTAATAATAATACTAATATAATAGCAATAGTAGTATTTACAGGAGGATAAAATAAAATGAAAAAATTATTAATATTAATATTTATTATTCAATTGCTGATACCGACATCATTTCTTACTGCGGGATGCAGACTCACAGAACAAGAAGAAATAACTGATAAAGAAATGGAAATTGATGAGGGAACGGAAATCGCAGTTTTTGGCGGCGGCTGCTTCTGGAGTATTGAAGCCATATATTCTCAGTTAAAAGGAGTAATTGATGCTGAAGCAGGTTATGCAGGAGGCTTTAAGGAAAATCCGACATATGATGAGATTTGCATGACCGATACCGGACATGCAGAGGTAGTTAAAATTACATTTGATCCAAATATTATAAGTTACAGCAAATTACTGGAGATATTCTTCTATGTTCATGATCCTACCACCTTGAACAGGCAAGGAAATGATGCGGGGGAACAATATCGTTCTATAATTCTATATACCAGTACTGAACAGGAAATAACTGCGAAAGAATTTATTAATGGACTGGAAGAGGATGAAGTTTATTCAGATCCCATAGTTACTAAAGTCGAGCCGCTTGATAAATATTATAGCGCAGAGGATTATCACCAGGAATACTATAAAAACAACTCTACTGAGCCTTATTGTGAAGTAATAATTTCTCCTAAAATTGAAAAATTCCAGGATAAGTTTGCCGATTTACTAAAATAATGAATTTATCCGGAAGTCGGATGTAATATGTTACTTACCTGATAATGCAAAAGAAGAGGTTAAATATATACTATTTATAAGATATTATCTTAATTCTAATCCTAAAAGTTCTTACTATCGCACCCTATGCTCTGCCATACTTGACAAGTCATTGGCATACGCTTCTTTTTGCTGCTTTATCAAACTTAAAAACAGAGACTATAAGTCCTTGATGCTACCTGATATAAGCACCTGTTTTTCTTTATTTAAATGGTCAGAGTTTTCCTATTTTTACTATAAATCTAACTTCTTAAAAATATCAGTTAATAGGTAACATCCAGGTGAATATTTCCAGGTTCAAATCTATTGCCGTCCTGTTGATTGTCGTCATCAGTGGTGCCATAATCATAGGTCCAGTATAATTTGAACTGTATCCTGGACTCACTGCTATCTATCCTATCCTGTAATTTCAAAACTAAATTGTCATCACTATAACTGATGTCGGTCTTAAAAGTATTGTATCTCACTAAATCATCTGCATCAATTTCCCTGTCTGGTACACTGAGTGCTCCCGTACCATAATCTAAAGTTCCTATCCATAACCAGCCAAGAAACTGTCGTTCTGCACTCGTCCCATATATAGCCGGTGAATCCAATACCAGAGTAGCAGATTGAATATCTCTGCCATGAAGACTCTCTATGTTAAAACTAATATATCCTGCATTAGGAAGGTTATTAAACCAATCTCCTGCATAAACATAAGAATTTGTAACCTGCCCCGGATCCCCCTCCATTATTGTTCCGGTCTCACTACCAACTACATTTAAAGTTACAGTAGTTTCTGGTTCCTCTGCGGGTGGTCCCTCCTCGGGCGGCTCTTCTTCTGGCGGTGCTTCTTCTTCGGGTGGTTCCTCTTCTGGTGGTGCTTCTTCTTCGGGTGGTTCCTCCTCTGGTGGTGCTTCTTCTTCGGGTGGTTCCTCTTCAATAGGTTCTTCTTCACATTCCCCTAAAAGGACAATAGAGGCAGATGCAGTTCCTGAAGAATTGGCAGCAGTGGCGGTAAGGGTATAGGAATTGCCAATATCCACTCCTACTTCTACCCTATCATTCCCAAGAAGGCTGACATTATCATCGATATTAAATTCAACTTCCGGTTCAGGGCTTCCTGCGATTATTGCCTCTACTATGTAGTAACACATGTTATCAGATTCCGAGTAATCAGGGCCCTCATATATATTCAATTCTATGGAAGGAGATTCCGCTGATGCGGCGCATCGGGTACATAAAGCCGATGTAGTAAAGAAAAAGATTACTGTCAAAATAGAAAGGATTATATACAATTTATTTTTTCTCATATTTATAACTCCATAAAAATATTTTGTATGATTACTTATAATTATACTATTTTTCCAATTTTTTAAAAAAGCTTTTATGCAAGCAGCCTTCAACCTATTTACCGATAACATATAGTAATTTTGAATTAAAATTAATTATTTCAATATTTATACTTAAATATATTAATTAATTTAATATTTTACTTGACATTATTAATTTATTACGCTATTTTTATTAAGAAATTTAATTTCTTAATAAAAAGGGAGATAAAATGATTCATGATTGGAAGGAACTTACAGAGATAACCAGAGGTATGGCGGTTGTGGTTGAACGGGTCAGGATCAAATCCAGTGGAGTTGTTATTGAGGGCAGCTTTGAACTCCCTCCCCTTGTCCAGCTTACCATGGAGGATCAGATTTTTATAACTGCTTTTATGAGATGCGGCGGCTCAATAAAAGAGATGGAGGAACTTTTTGGAATCAGTTACCCCACGGTAAAAAACAGGCTCAGTGCAATTGCCGGAAAGCTTGAATTCGTTGAAATCAATCCTCCGGCTTCTAGTAATGAAGTGCTTAACCAGCTGGATAGTGGAGAAATATCCGTAGAAGACGCAATTAAAAAACTGAGAGGTGGCAAATGATCCCGCTTACTCTCAGACTTCGCGTCAGAAAAAAGAATGGCAGGGTTTTTGACCTGTGGCTGCCTCTTTTCCTTATCTGGTTAATCGTCCTGCCGCTGCTTATACTGCTCGCTCCGCTGATACTGCTCGCGGCACTTATACTCTGGTACGCAGGAAAGGGGAAAATTGTTCTGTATTCTTACTTTGCAATTTTCAGGTTAATCTTCTGTATGTCGGGAGTAAAGATAGATATACAGTCAAAAGGCAGTATTGTTTTATTTAATTTAAAATGACAAAGGAGAAAAAAATGAATGAAGAAAGAAAAAGAATTCTGGGAATGCTTTCAGAAGGAAAGATAAGTGCAGAAGAAGCAGAAGAGCTTCTATCGGCACTTTCAGAAGATAATGAAGCTGTTCCTGAAACTGCAAAAAAAGAACCCAGGTATTTAAGAGTAATGGTTGAACCCGGACCGGAAAGCAGTAGCCCGGATAAAGTAAACATCAGGATACCGCTTAAGTTAATCAGGGCAGGTTTGAAACTGGCTTCCTTTATACCCAAAAACGCACAGGTTAAAGTCAATGAAGCCCTGCATGAAAAAGGCATTGAGACTGATTTTACCAAGATGAAACCCGAAGACCTTAAAGAGATTATTGCGCAGCTCGATGATTTTAGTGTGGATGTTGAAGGTAAGGAAACAATTAAAATATTCTGTGAATAGAAAAAGATATCAGTACATAATATGTTTTGATATCGTCTCCCGGGGCTGCCCGTTTAGATATTTATTGTATAGATAAATTTTCAGGGCAGCCCTTCTTTAATTCATAAATAAAATTTTTAATTTTATTTATAACAAATAATCCAGTACCCTTTTCTTACTTTTCTTTTTGGAAAAAACTTTTTAGGCTAAAATATTATTGATTAAATAATTTAATTTAAGAAGGGAAAGATAAAATGAAAAGACAGGGAATGGCCCCGGCATTTATAAGCTTAATCACCTTTTCAGCAGTGCTTTTATGTGTGATCTGGTTTATCTTCGAGAAAGCAAGGCTGATAGGCCCCATACTTATCCTTTTTGGAATCCTGGCCTGGATCCCCATAAGAATATCAGGCAGAACGGTAAAAGCAGCTGGTGCCGATATTATATTCGGTGTTGTGGATACCGGGTTTCTGGGAGTGGCAGCTTTAATCGGAGCAAAATATGGCGGGATTCTGGGCGCCATAGTAGGCGGAGCCGTAGGTGACTCCATAACTGATGGTTTTGCGGGAATATTTGAAGGCAAAGTCTCCCAGTTTTTAAGAAATCACGGTATTGACGAAGCAAGAACACCCATGAGTGCCTCTATGGGTAAACTAAGCGGATGCCTTATAGGAGTTGGAATAACCCTTACCATTGCCTGGAGCATACTTAATTTAGATATCAGTCTGCTCTAAGATTGATTTTATATAATATTTTGTCATTTGCCGGTTTAATACAGGCAGGCTGGTAACCTTCAGCTAAACCCTGCTGCCTATATTCTGCCGTACTATTCAGCATTCCGTAATATGACCGGCAACCATATCCCCTACTTCAGAGGTGGTATAACCCATCTTACCGGCACTCAAACTCTTTATCTGCGTACAGGTATATGCAACTGCACTTTCTATGGATCCGGCCGCTTCCTTTTCTCCCAGATGATCCAGCATCATCCTTCCTGCCTCTATTGCCGCCAGAGGATTTATTATGTTCTTCCCGGTATATTTAGGAGCAGAGCCCCCGATGGGCTCAAACATAGAAGTACCCCGGGGATTGATGTTCCCCCCGGCAGCTATTCCCATACCACCCTGGATCATTGCCCCCAGGTCAGTAATTATATCTCCAAACATATTGGGTATAACCATAACATCATACCATTCCGGATTTTTTACCGTCCACATACAGGCGGCATCTATATGATTATAATCCGTTTTTATATCCGGAAATTTTTCTGCCATTTCCATAAATGCCCTGAACCACAGATCTCCCACATAGGTAAGTACATTTGTCTTATTAACCAGGGTAAGCTTTCCCGGTTTTCCCTCTTTTTTTCTGGTTTCTGTCAGATTGAATGCATATTCCAGACATCGGTCCACCATCTGCCTGTCGTAAACCATTACCTGTGAGGCAACCTCATAGGGAGTCCCCTTTCTGGTTACACCTCCGTGGCCGGTATAGAGTCCTCCCGTGTTCTCCCTTACCACCATAAAATCTATATCTTCCGGCCCCTTATCCTTCAGGGGACAGTCAATGCCCGGATAAAGTTTTACCGGCCTTAAATTTATATACTGATCCAGAGAGAATCTCAGCTTCAGCAATATGCCCAGCTCCAGGACTCCCGGCGCTACATCCGGATGCCCTATGGCGCCAAGATATATCGCCTTAAATTTTTTCAACTCGCCAATGGCAGCATCGGGCAGTGTCTCCTTTGTTTTCAAGTACCTATCCCCGCCAAAATCAAAATCCTTGAATTCAAAACTTATATTATGTTTCCTGCCCACAGCTTTAAGGACTTTTTTGCCTTCCTCTATGACTTCAGGTCCCGTGCCGTCTCCGGCAATTACCGCTATGGGATAATGTTTTGGTCCAGTCATCTCTCATCCTCCGCAAAATTAAAATTGATTACCTTTATATTATATAAATATTTCAGTTTTTGTCTTTATAAATAATAAATTATTTTTTATTTATAAAGTTTTTGGCGGAAAAATATTTCTTTGAATAGATTATAACTGCCAGGGTGGCAAGAAGCGGAACAGCAATAAGTATGGACGGCCTGAACTGCTGAAAAGGAATTTTCTGGAAAATCTCCATTTCCAGGGGCGCAAAATTCATTTCCGGATATATATCAGAAATAGTTTTTATGCTGAATGTTAAAAGAAAAGATACCGAAATAAGCCCGAAATAAACTGCAGAACCCCACCATGCCCATAATCTTAATTTGAACAGTCCCCAGATCAAGAGCAGGAACACCATGACAGATATGCTTATAAAAAAAGCTCCTCTCAGATCAAAAAGCAGAATTCCAAAAAGGGGAAACATTCCCTTCAGTAAAAGCAGTGCATTAAGAGCGGCAGTATAAAAAGAAAATAAAAGTATAATGGTAAGGACAGGTACAGGTATCCTCTCCGTAAAGTATGTATTTTTATCTTTTAATCTTAAGGTCAGCTCCACATCTTTCCTCCTGTAGAACCATATGAGAGCAGCCGGTATTACAGGGTACAGCAGTAGGATAATGGTAATAACCAGCCACAGTGAAGGTCCCTTGGACGTTATCAGTATAAAAATAAATAATATGGTAAGGGGTATTCCTACAACCATCCAGAACCACAGGACAGCCAGGCTCGAGTTTCTTGACCATAACCTTAGTTTTAAATGTCCGTAACCCAATGGGACAAGCACGGCGGCGATAGCATAATAACCTGCTATCTGTATGGCCATAAGGGCAAACATAAAGGACCCAAAATTAAAACCCTCAAGATAAAAACGGCCGCCTTCAATAAAGAAATAAAAGCATATTACCTCAAGAGGAGCAATAAAAATGCATAATATGCCGGCTATTATTAATATGATTCCGATACCATAAAGGATTTTTCTTCTATCTATAAATTCCATTTTATTCGTATTGCGGTTTTCTTATGGCTGTGGTTTTATTCAATGCCCCTCGGTCAATGCTTTCACCAGTATCGCCAGGCAGCAGAATGCAATCGGCGGAAAACTTATTATAGTCAGTACCAGGCCCATGGAGATACGTTTATTTTCTCTGGATTGCACTACATTTAAAATCAGGCTGATTAAAAATACAATACCGGAAGCGATAAGAAGCAGGCCAAAAATCCCTATAACCGTATAACTTATAGGGCCTATGCCTATCTCAACACCTAGGAAGATTCCCAGTACCCAGGACAGCAGAGTCAGATAACCGATTATTAAAACTGACAGCCCCAGATTTTTATTTCTCTTCACTGTATCTATGCTTTTGCTCTCCCCGGAAATCAATTTGCAGTTTTTGTTGAAATATAAAATACTGGCCGAAAACAACAGCAGTACTATAAATATATAAAAGGGAAACCAGATTTCATTCAGGAAATTAAAAGCACTCGTAAAATATTGAGTGGCAAAGAATGCAGCCATTATGATTATAGATGCTACCAGAGTAATCAGGCTTGCCCTGGTTATATCCCGATACTGTTTCTCATCGTACCATTCGGTTGTGTTTTCTTTTAGCTTGATTATGAACCAGTAAAAAACTATCAGAATATATGGAACTACAGCTATTATACTTATCATAATAATCCCGGCATCTACAGCCCATGACGGCAACGGATATATGGTTAAAGCTAATAAAGAAAAAATTGTAACCAGAATCAAGCCTGAGATTCCGCTCAGAACCCCGATATATTGTGCATTAATAAATATTGAATCATCTTTTAGAACTATTTCTTCACTCTTTTTACTTACTGACTTTCTGGTTAATACAAGAAGAATAATCATAAGAATATAGAAAATAAAGTGAAGCGTCTGACTAAGGAACAGGATGTTAAACTCACCCGGTAATCCAAAAATATATTCTTTTGAAATATCGCTTGAAAGTGCAAAATCTCCAAATAGCATCAGCAGAGAAATAATTCCGGTAAAAAATAGAAAAGCGCGGAGGAAGTTATCTCTTTTAAAAAAATTTAACTGCAGGATCAAAGTAAACATGGCTGCAAGATGGGAAAAACCAAATATAATATATACTGCTGCAATAGGAATTGAAAATTTATCCATAAAACTTTCAACATTTCCCATATTAATGATCATATTTCTGAGGATTAAAAAGAATGTGTTTGTAAATATAAATCCTGCAATTGAAATCAGGCACAGAATTAAAGTGGTATTATTACTTATTTTTAATAGTCGCTTCATTTTTTTATGCTCCTTTATCTAATCTTCTTCAAGATAAAATATTTCCTCCACGGACTTTTTAAAGAAACCTGCAATTTTTAACGCCAGCAGTATCGAGGGATTAAACTTCCCCTTCTCTATGGAATGAATAGTAAGCCTGGTTACCCCAACGGCATTTGCCAGTTCCTGTTGTGAAATCTCATCATGTTCAAACCGGCATCTTCTAAGATCGTTTTTTAGCTTTAAATTTTTATTTTCCATTATCTTATATCAATAATAGTAAACATAATGTATATATTAATTAACTTAATATATATAATTATATACATACTGTCAATGGTTTTTTAAATTCACTCATTTTTTTGCCATTGTAAAACAAATGCATATTACATAGAATATGCTTAAAAGATAAGAGAGGATAATTATGAAAAAATCATTTGGAGCCCATACTATTCTTTACCCCGCCCCGGTTTTGATTGTGGGAACCTATGACAGCCAGCAGAGGCCCAATCTAGCAGCAGTTGCCTGGGGAGGGATATGCAGTTCAGTTCCGCCCTGTTTGGCAATTTCTTTGAGAAAGACAAGACATTCTTACCATAATATAGTGCAGAAGAAAGCCTTCACTGTAAATATACTTTCTGAAAATATGGCAAAGAAAGCCGATTATTACGGTATTGTGTCCGGAAAAGGCGTGGATAAATTTGAAAAAACGAATATTACCCCCGTAAAAAGCGATATAGTTGATGCCCCCTATGGAAAAGAGTTCCCTCTTGTACTGGAATGCAAACTGTTTGATACCGTTGAAATAGGACTCCACACCCAGTTTATAGGAGAGATTATGGATGTAAAAATCGAGCAGTCAGTGCTTGCTCCTGACGGACAGCCGGATATTGACAAATTAAAGCCGATAATCTTTGACCCGGCCAGAAAAGAATATCTTGGCATAGGTAAAAAACTGGGAAAAGCATTCTCTATTGGAAAAGATATTTGATACTCTTTTAACCCGTGCAAAGATACCGGTAAGTTATTCTTAAAATCCTCATAAAACAGATTTTATAAAATATCTTGTAACTTTAATACAAAAATATCGTTAATATAGTAGAAGATAGATTTGAAAAAGGATTTTCAACAATGATTTACAGCATCCGGGTAATCTGTCAGAATAGCGTGAACTTTAATTGGAAATGGACAAACAGAAAAGAGAAAAATTATAATGAAAATTTTACTTGTATACCCTGATTACGCAGAAACTTTTTGGAGTTTTAAAAAAGTTTTAAAAATACTGGGAAAGAAAGCCTCGTTTCCTCCACTGGGTCTTTTAACCATAGGAGCCATGCTCCCCGACAACTGGGAGAAAAAACTGGTGGATATGAATACCGATATACTAACGGATGAAAATATCAAATGGGCAGATTACATTTTTATAAGTGCAATGATTGTGCAGAAAGAATCGGTTGGAAGAGTTGTAAATAAAATAAAAAGATTTAAAAAACCAATTGTGGCAGGAGGGCCCCTCTTTACCACCGGCTGGGAAGATTATAAAGATATAGATCATTTTTTACTGGGAGAAGCAGAAGATACTCTTTCGGAACTTGTTGAAGACTTAAAAAGCGGCACCCCCAAAAAGATTTATTCCAGTAGCAGTTTTCCTAATATCGAAAAAGCCGCTATCCCTGACTGGAATTTAATCAAAGTTAAAAATTACAATTCATTGTGCATCCAACTCTCCAGAGGCTGCCCTTTCAACTGTGAATTCTGCGATGTGGTACAGCTGAATGGAAGGGTACCCAGACTAAAAAGCAAGGACCAATTAATCGCTGAACTGGAAGCTTTATATAAAAGAGGCTGGCGTGCAGGCATTTTCTTTGTAGATGATAATTTAATAGGGAAAAAAATCAGACTCAAGGAAGAATATCTGCCGGCAATTATAGAATGGCAAAATAAGAAAAAACATCCTTTTACATTCAATACCCAGGCCTCGATCAACCTTGCTGACGATAAAAAGCTTTTGCAATTAATGGCAGAAGCCGGTTTTACGGCTGTTTTTGTGGGTATCGAAACACCTGATGAAGAAAGCCTTAAAGAATGCGGAAAGTTTCAAAATAAAAACAGAAACCTTATTGAATCGGTAAAAATAATTCAAAATACCGGCATGGAAGTCCAGGCCGGCTTTATTGTGGGATTCGATAGTGATAAGACTTCAATTTTCCAGCGTCAGATAGATTTCATCCAGAAAAGCGGAATTGTTACTGCCATGGTCAGCGTTCTTAATGCATTGCCAAAGACCAGGCTTTATCAGAGATTAAAAGAAACCAATAGGTTAATTAAGAAGACGACGGGTGATAATACAAAAATTTCAAGTTTAAATTTTATTACAAAAATGGATAAAAAAGTACTTATGGATGGTTTTAAAAAGATTTCGTCCACAATTTATACCCCCAAAATATATTACGAGAGGATTAAAACCTTCTTAAGAGAATATAGGCCAATTAAAAGAAAATCCAAGAAAATCAGACTGTACCATGTAAGAGCATTAATCGGTTCAATCTGGTGGCTGGGGATCAAGCAAAGAGGAAGGCATTATTTCTGGAAGCTTATTCTATGGAGCCTTTTTAGGCGGCCGGCTCTTTTCCCCTATGCAATAGGATTCTCGCTGACCGGGATTCATTTTAGAGCAATATCATAACAATATGTAATTTTAGTATTTTGTTATGATGTGAATTAAAAAGATAAAAAAAATTTTATCTTTTTAAATACTTCCAATATCATCATTATAGCCTTAATGCATTTTATCCGATTTTAAAAGGGGTGGGGAAACTATCGGGTCACTGTCTTCCCAGTTCGGCAGGACAATTTATTTTAACATCCTGCTGTGGATTATAATCCAAACACGGCCCCCGCTTCTCTGCCTTAAACTTCCGTAAAGACTCCTGGATGAAAATCACTGGATATACAGAACTAAAAACTGGGAGAAAAACGGAGAAATCTACCATAATTCTTCGGAGATATAACCGGCCCCGGATCATAAAAACATTAATAAAACTGAAGGAACTAGAGGAAATAAATTTTTCATTAAAACAATAAAGCCTATTATAATTTTAATACCATTATGTTATAATAAACTAACAAAATAGTAATTTTACACCAATATGGCATTTTAGCAGATATTACCAGGTCTTATAATAACATTGCAATAAATTCGTAACCTTAAATTAAATCCTGAATGGTGCATGAAGACAGCTTTTATAGAAATTTAATGCAAGGTTAATGTGAAAGAAAATTTTTCCAGTAAAAGAAACGAATTAAAAAGAATAATCAGAAAACTTCTCTTAGTGGTCAGGCGGATCGGCATCAGTTCCACCGTAAGATGGTAAAAGATAACTGATACCGGATAACACGTTTTTTACAACCAGCTGATACTGATTTATTCCGATAAAAATTTATTGCTTAAAATCAGTATATATCCCCTTAAAATTATATCACCCGATACAGCATTACCTTAAAAACTTATCAAACGTCCTGTTTCCCTATAAACCCGGCATACCTTTCAAATAAAATAGCATTGATATTAATTCCGTATACAGCTAATTATCTTTCCCGCTGTTCATATATAATTATTTTTATGATATTTTATAATCCATATTAATATAATACTTTTCAATTTTAAAAAAATGGAAAAAGAGAAATTTGAATCAATAATTTTAAATACACTGGAAAACCTTCCCGATAGGTTTAAACAGAAAATAAAGAATTTAAGTATTGTTATTGAAGATGAAAGAATAAGTCCGATCCCGGAAAATAAAAAAGGTGCTGGTACAGGATATACTCTTGGCCTTTATCAAGGAGTCCCTTATGTCCATAAACCAGGTACAATAAGCATGCTGCCCGATAAGATAACCATATATAAAAAATCACTGGAAAAAATAAGCCGAAACGATAAGGAACTGGAAAAAAACATAAGAAGAGTACTCTTACATGAATTAGGGCATTATTTCGGGCTTGGTGAAGAAAAGCTTAAAAAGTTGGGCTACTGATCCCTGCTTCCCATATTTTTCTCAATCCATCCTTTCCCCGGGTAAATATAATACCGGTACGCTTTACTATTGATTGCTTTACATTTCTTTATATTTATTTTTTAAATATTGACTTTAGGTATATATAGCTGTAAACTATGGCAATAGTATTTCACTAAAAGTGAAAATTAATTTTACTATAATGCGAAAATAATTTTAGCATTTTTGCGTAATTATTGTTATAATTAAAGCGATAAAATATTTTTTATAAAATAAGTGTTCGAATAGAGCTGCTGCAGCTCTTTGAATATAATGTAAAAAAAAAATTTTATTGTTGTAAAATATAGAAAGAGAATTAAAAATAGGAGATGAAAATATAATGGCGGAAGAAAAAAAATTTAATAGTAATGCGGATAAAATAAACATACCAAAGGAGCTTCCTCTCCTGTCCCTTAAAAACAGTGTTGTGTTTCCTTTCCTTGCCACACCGCTGATTGTGGGCAGAAAAAAATCTCTGGAAGCTGTGAAAACGGCATCAAAAGAACATAAAATAATAGTTGTTGTGGCACAAAAGGAAGAGAATAAAGAGAGGGTAGATAAAACTGACTTATATGATATCGGAACTGCATGTGCCATCAAACAGGTAACTAATGTGGCGGAAAATGAAATCAAATGTATTGTGGAAGGTATTACCCGTGTAAGAATAAAACATTTTACTCAAACCGAACCTTATTTCAGAGTAATAACCGAAGTTCTCGAAGATATACCTTATGAAGAGGACCAGGAAACTGAAAATTTAAATACCACTATGAGGATGCAGGTTGAAAAGTTCATTCAGCTGGGTATTCCCCTGCCGACGGCATTTGTAGTAGCAGCAACCAACATATCCAGGCCGGAAATTCAGACTGATTTATTTGCCTCCTACCTGCTTTCAAATACCATACAAAAACAGAGAATCCTGGAAGAAAGCAATCTGAAATTAAGGTTAAAGAAATTAACGGAATACCTGAGTGAAGAGCTCAAGAAATTTGAAGTTCAGTCCCAGATAAGAGATAAGGTTCAAAAGGAAGTTGGTAAGACACAGAGAGAATATTATCTGCGTCAGCAGCTTAAAGCTATTAAAAACGAACTGGGTGAATCCGATGAGTCAATTGCTCTGACCACAGATCTGGAGAAAAAGCTGTTAAAGAAAAAAATGCCCAAAGAGGCCAGTAAAAAAGTACTAAAAGAAATAAAAAGAATGGAGAATATTCCCAGTATGTCTCCTGAACATTCTTATGTAAGAACTTATGTTGAATGGATGCTTGATGTTCCCTGGTCAGAAAAAACCAAAGATGTGCTGGATCTGAAAAAAGCAAAGAAAGTATTGGATGGCGACCATTACGATCTGGAAAAGGTCAAAACTCATATACTGGATTACCTGGCAGTCAGAAAATTAAAGGGTAAAACAACCAAAGGCCCAATACTTTGTTTTGTAGGACCTCCGGGAGTGGGTAAAACTTCTCTGGGACAGTCAATAGCCAAATCCCTGGGAAGAAAATTCATAAGGATGTCCATCGGCGGAATAAGAGACGAAGCCGAAATCAGGGGTCATCGCAGAACATATGTAGGGGCACTTCCCGGCAGAATCATACAGGGTCTAACACAGGTTGGAACCAACAATCCGGTTTTCATGCTGGATGAGGTTGACAAG